>ENA-UOIY01002730-UOIY01002730.1-human-gut-metagenome-genome-assembly--contig:-P114-NODE-2730-length-12536-cov-4.140934_pt1 | contig 12536 bp, 8 predicted proteins | sample MGYA00242335_ERZ723882 | MGnify/ENA metagenome assembly ERZ723882
GGATCACCGCGTAAAAGCCACGCACCTGAACAACGCAGAAAACTCCGGATAGGCTTGGCTCTCAAGGCGCTCTACTTTGTTCAGTGCGCATGATTTACGGCAGGACGCCAAATATGCGCGACGAAATCCCCTTTTTTACCGCCCGGATCCAAAACCGATTCGGCCATCAACCAAGGCACACGGACCGGACGATGCATTGGTGCCATATCGCCGAATCTGTCGCGCGCATTGGAAGAACACCCATTTGAATGATTTTCATCCTGCATACAACACGAGTTAAAAACACTGTAATCTGATTTTTATGCTTAAATTTGATTCGCATGTTTTCAACATAATCCGTCATTTGCAAAAGCAAATGACGCTCCGGGCAAAGCCCTGCGAAATATGCCGTATAATTTCTATTTCTTGCAAATCCAAAAGGATTTGCAAGCCGCGGTATTTGCCGCAGGTGACAAAACGGTTTCAAAGGCTTTTAGCAAAAAAACATATTACAGTTTCCCACTACTATCGGAGTCAGCACAGCACAGTTGCCGCAGCGGTATTCCCGCCGAACAAAAAACCGACCGGAACGAATTGTTCCGGTCGGAATTCTTTATATGGGATGAAAATTATTGCTTGGAAGCCTTATCTGTCAGCCGTTCTCTTGCGGAGGATCATCGCAACCGCACCGGCAGCCGCAACAAGCAGCATCAGCGCAACGAAGGTGAGCGAGCTGTCAGAAGTCGAAGGCGTAGAGGATTCATCCTCCGAAGAGGTTTCGGACACCGCCGACGATTCATCCTCAGAGGGGGTTGAAGCGGCTTTCACCGTGACCGTGCAGGTGGCTTCGACATCGCCGTTCTTCACAGTGATCGTAACCTCGCCGGCCTTGAGCGCAGTGACCTCGCCATCCTTAACGGTGGCAATGGTCTCATCCGAGCTTGTCCAGACAAGAGTCTTATCGCTTACATTCTCGGGAGAAAGTGTGGCAGCCAGTGTCAGCTTTCCGCCGACCTCCAGCTCAGCAGTGGTCTTATCCAGCGTGATTCCGGTTGCAAGAACCGCAATCTGTTCCTTATCACCATAGCTGTTCCCATCCGACGAGGCAGTGACCTTGTAAACGATGTTCCCTTCGGTAATGGTCATAACCGCGTCATCCCAGACGCCGTAATTGTTGTCCACATTCTCAAATGTGGTGTTGGTAACCGTGGCGGTCGCCTCTGCGGAGAGATCAAGCCCTTCGCTGCAGTTTTTCCATTCGTTATCCGCGTTGTAAATCAAGCCGGAAATCTTCACATCGTCGATAACGGCATTGCCCTTGCGGAGAACGATACCATTCTGAGCGATGATGCCCTGCTCGCCGGCGCCGGTGATCGTCACGCTTCGGATGGTAATGTCGCCGGTCGTATTCAGGTCAATGGCCTGCTTCTGGAACTTCTTGATCTCAACATTCTCGATGGTTACATCGCCTTCGCCGTCCACCATAATCGGACGACCGTACTGCACGCCGCAGATCTCGGCGCCGTCCGCCGTGCAGCGGATATCGGTGATGACAACATTCTTAACGGTCAAAGCAGCCTTGGCCAGAATGCCGTCGATTCCATGATGCTCGTCGGTCGGGCCGGCAATGGTCAGGCCCTCGATGGTTACATCGGCAGTGGCATAAATCGTCGGATATGCGATTCTGCCGTCGAAATATTCGACGCCGGTACCGCGCATGGTTTTGTCAAACTTAATGGTGGTTTTATCCGCGCCGGCGCCCTTGAGCGTCACGGCTACGTCCACCGTCAGATTGCCGGAAAACTCGCCCTCGGGAATGGCAATCACGTCACCGGCATTTGCCGTGTCAATGGCACTCTGAATATCGGCATAGTAGGCGCCGGTCGTCTCGTTCAAAATTGCGCCGGCAACCGCTTCGCTCTCGCTGTCGACGATAACGTATGTTCCGTCACCCTTATAAATGGTGGTCATATCGAAATCCTCGCCGAAGGTGAGGGTATCCTCGCCGCCCGTCGCATCGGAGGTGCGCTCCGAGCTGATGACGCCGTTGGCCAGCGTCAGCTCACCAAAGGTGACTTCACTGGCTTTGCCATAAGCGGCTACGTTGGCTGCGTTGTACGGAAAATAAATATCGCAGTTCCAATCGTTCGTGCCGGTGGTAAGCTGATCGATTTCGACATCCGACGCACTTGCAATGCTGACGGAAGCCTTCTTGGAAGACTCGACCGTCACATTTGTCACGGTCGCGCCCTCTACGCCGTGAAGATTCAGACCGAAGCCGGCCTCAATCGTTTTCACGCTGACGTTGGCAATCGTGACGTTCTTCACGGCAGGAAGCTCCTCCGCAGTGCCGATTTTCGTCACCTTAATAGCAGCGCCGCTGGCACCGGGATTGTTGCTGACGACTGCAAGGTCCCTGACCGTCACATTGTCGGCCGCGATCAGAACGCCGGCCTGACCGGAAATAGCAAAATCACCGGTGTTGATAACGGTTTTGTCGACGCCCGCGCCGGCGATGGTGAGATTGGGAGTCTCAATACGGAACGTATTCACGTCGGCCGCAGAAACCGTCCCTTCACCAAGCGTAATTACCTTAGCCGCATCGGCATCGGCAGCCTTTACCTTTTCCATTGCAGCGGCAAAGGAATCCACAGTCTCCGCTTCCGCATCACCGATCTTGACCGAAATACCGGCAGCAGTATCGGCCGCAACGGCAGAGCCGACCATGAACGTCGCCACACATGCTGCGGCAAGTACCATCGCCGCAAGCATCAGGAAACGCTTGCTTTTACACATATCGATTTTCCTTTCTTCTTTCCCCGACTGCAAACACAGTCATGTATTGTCTATCTTTATACGCTATTTTGGCGAAAAAGCAAGACCTTTTTATAAAATTAACATTTCGTGTATCGAATTAGACACTGTGCTAAAAACGTATTTAGCCAAGCGCAGAATTTCAGACGCCCCGCACACACTTCTGTATGCGGGGCATCCTTTGCGTCCGAAATTGCGTCAAACGCGCTGCGGACTGCCGGGCTCGACCGGCGTCAGTTCCCGGACGGAGCACCAAGTGTTGATCCCTTCGGAGATCTTACCGTCCCGACGCGAGATCTTTTGACCGAGCAGAACACAGGTGTCGCCGTTCTTAACGACGGGCTGACCGCGATAGGTCGTCGCTGAAACGATATGATCATAATCATTCTTGACCCACGCGGGAATGCGCGGCCCCTTGCTGAAATAATATTCCGCAGAAGGGTTTATGCGCACCACACTGCCGACGCCGAACGCCTTTTCGGCATATTCGCCGTAGGAAACATCCTGTGAGACGGCGCCTCGGATACCGCTGACGGTACCGCCGTCGTTCCACTGCCAGAAGATAATGTTGGCCCAGTCCTGCGGCACATTTTCATCCGAACGCGGATTGCGGTACAGTGCAAACCAAATCGGAATGTCGCCGAGCATTTCGTCATCGTAGTAGTTTTGCAGGAAATCGCGGTTGGTATACAGCATCGTTTGATAGCCGGCCTCCCCGACGATCCGCATAAACTCCAGCGCAAGGGTACTGTTAAGCTGACGCGAGTTGCGTCTGTAGCGCGCGTCTTCAATATCCACGGCTACCGGGAGCGTGATGCGCTCCTTATACGGCGCAAGCAGCTCGACGACATACCGTGCCTCCTCCGCTACGTCCTCCTCTGTCACGCCCATCAGAAGATGGTACGCGCCGCAGAGCAGGCCCGCATCGGACGCGCCGACGATATTACGCTTGAAATAGCGGTCTGTGAAGGGCGAGATGGCGCTGCTGTTGGTAAAGCCGCCCTGCGAACACTTGATGATCGCAAACTCAATGCCGGCGTCACGCACCGACGGCCAATCGACCTCGCCTTGAAAGATCGATACGTCTATCCCTTTCATCGATTCACCCCCTTCCATATAGCATATGTGCATGATAACACAAAAGTCAAAGGAGAGAGGTTCGGCGAAAGTCCGCTATTCTTTGTGCTTATTTGCCAAAAGCGTTCACAATAAATTGTTTATAACGCCCAATTGTTTTTTCATCACAGCAAACCGTTAAGCAAATTCCTTCATCGGTATATGCACGCTCAATAACGCGCGCACGTTCAAACAGCTCGCTGACAGCTCCTGCTTCCCTATGCGGAATAAAGAGCTTTACCGTGTGATTTCCATTCTCGGCGGTCTGTTCCAGCGCATCGAGCAGTCGGTCGATGCCGGTACCGTCTGCGGCGGAGATGCAGACGGCAGCGGACGGAATAAAATCGGTGTCTACTGCGGCATCCATCTTATTATACACCTCAAGCATCGGTTTGCCGGAAATGCCCAACTCCTCCAGCAGCCGAAGTGTAACGCCATACTTTCGCGTGCGTTCTTCCGCCGGCTCGCCCGCATCGACGAGGTGGATAATGATGTCGGCAAAAACAGCCTCCTCGAGCGTGGACTTAAACGCTTTGATCAGATGCGTAGGCAAACGGTCGATGAAACCGACGGTATCAGTCAGCAGCATCTCGCCGCCGCGCGGAAGCGTAAGCCGCCGCGTAGTCGGGTCGAGTGTAGCGAAAAGCTTATCCTCTGCGAGGATACCTGCGTCGGTCAGACGGTTCAGCAGCGTTGACTTTCCTGCATTGGTATAGCCGACAATCGCGGCTGTGGGAATCCCGGCCCGTATCCGCTGGCTGCGGTTGACGGCGCGCGTTTTTTCGATGTTTTTCAGCTCGGCATTCAAGGCGCTGATCCGTTCCCGGATGCGGCGGCGGTCCAGCTCGAGCTTGCTCTCGCCCGGGCCGCGCGAGCCGATCGGACCGCTGGTCCCGCCCTGACGGGAGAGCGACTTCCCTTTGCCGGTCAGACGCGGCGCACTGTAGCGCAGACAGGCAATTTCAACCTGAAGCTTTCCCTCGCCGGTAACGGCGTGAAGCGCAAAGATGTCCAAAATCAACATTGTGCGGTCAATGACGCGGACGTCGAGTATATCCTCCAGATTGCGGATCTGGGAGGGCGAGAGTTCGTTATCAAACACGACGAGATCAATATTCCCGTCATTTCGGACAAATTCTGCGATTTCCTTCGCTTTACCCGAGCCGATATAGGTTTTCGGGTCAGCAGACGGCGCGTTCTGGACAACGCGGGCGGCTTCGCTGCCGCCTACCGTATCCAGCAGGCGCGACAGTTCATCCAGCGACGCGGACAGTGCACGCTCGGTCAAGCCGCCGTCGTTGAGCGCGACGAGCACGGCCCGCGCGCCCCGCTCGGTATCCATGCGTTCTTCTTCCATAAAAACACCCCTTTCACAAACAAAAAAAGCAGCACAAGCAAAAAACCTGTGCTGCTCCAAAAATACAAAGCAAGACTATTCGAGGTTGAACTTCTTCTTGAATTTATCTACGCGGCCGCCCGCATCGACAAACTTCTGCTTGCCGGTGAAGAACGGATGGCACTTCGCACATATGTCAACCTTGACAGAATCCTTCGTGGACTTGGTCGGATACTCCGCACCGCACGCACATTTGATTACCGTGTCTTTGTATTCCGGATGCATACCCTGCTTCATTCTTTATCCCTCGCTTTCATCTTAACGAGAAACAGTATACCATACCGCTTCGAAAATTGCAAGCCTTTTTTTCAAAAAAATATTGCGTTTTCCGGAAAAATCGTATATACTCATATCCAACCGGCAGACGTGCGCATCAAACGCCGCGCCTGCACATACCGAAAGGATGAAAAGGCTATGAAATTCAGATACCTCGGTACCGCCGCGGCGGAGGGCTGGCCCGCCGTATTCTGCAACTGCGACCACTGCCGCCGCGCAGCCGAAGCGGGCGGACGAAACATCCGCACGCGTTCACAGGCGCTCATCAATGATGATTTGCTCATCGATTTTCCTTCCGATTCCTATCATCATGTGCTTCATTGCGGGCTGGATTTGTCGGCCTGCCGTTATTTGCTGGTCACGCATTCACACACCGACCATTTTGCCCCGACCGATCTGCTGATGCGCATCAAAGGCGTATTCGCGCATGATCTGACGCAGGAAACAATCACCATCGCCGCAAGCGAAGCGGTGCTTTCAGTCTGGGAGCACTACAAATCCTTTTACAAAGAGGACCCCGGGAAATACGTGGATACATACGCAATGTCCCTCTACACGCCGACACAGCTCGGCCGCTACACGGTCACGGCGCTGCCCGCCAACCATATGCCGCATGAGGTGGGCCATCTCTACCTCATCGACGACGGCAGTGCGAAGGTGCTGTATCTGCACGACACGGGGCTTTTGTTCGACGAGGTTTACGATTACCTGCAAAGCATCAAACTGAAGGCGGACTTCATTTCCTTCGACTGCACGTTCGGACAGCTCAAGAGCAGCGGCGGCCATCTGGGACTGGATAGCTGCGTGGTGACCAAGGAACGGCTGGAAGCCGTCGGCGTCATCGGGAAGGACACAAAGCTATGTATCAACCACTTCTCGCACAACAGCGGCCTGATTCACGACGAATTGGTGCCGGTAGCAGAAAAGTTGGGTTTTATGACTGCCTATGACGGAATGCAGATCGATCTGTAAAGCAATGCGCGGGACGTCCTACTGATCAAGGGCGTCCCCATTTTTTTACATTCGTTTTTGAAAGCTTTCCGGGTAGTGGAGCCTGAAATACAAAAACAGCAGCGCATAACGGGCGTACAGCACGCCATGCGCCTTGGGATACATGAAGCGGGACTCGGCAAGAGAGTTCGTGAAGCGCTCGTCGAAGCCAAGTGCCGAAAGCTGTTTCTCGGCAGACATCCCGCCCCTGGCATAGACGCCGCGGGAAACGTCATGCATCACCTTATACGCGAACCCGGAAGGACCGTCCATACGGCTTTGGATTTTCGTAAAAATGTCGTCCCGATACGCGACTGCATCGGCCAGCGGCAGGCCGTCATGTGTGTCTCCGGCGCCGTGCAGCAGCCCCAGCGCCTGAATCACATCGTGAAAGGTCGGCGATGGCGACGTGCCGAGGATTGCCCGAAACTGCGCCGAGCACAATTCCGGCACACCCTGCGTCTCTCCCGCTCTGACAGCTTCCAGCACCTTCGGGACGGCGAATACAGCCGCACGGCAGGATATTCCCGTATCGGCCTCCAAGCGGCGGAGCGCGTCCAGGTCTGCGCCCGGCATCAGCGTAACGGCGGGGCAGTTCCGCAGCAGGATGCCGTATTCTTCAAACGGCAGGGTTTGTCCGTCGGTCAGGCCGGGGATATTTTCGGTAACCGCCACCAGCGTTTCCAGCTTCGGATACGCTTTCCGGCTCAGTGTGACGACGGGGACATCGGCGAAAAACGAGCGAACCGTTTCCCGCACTGTTTTACAGCCGCCATAAGAGACCGAGAGGTCCAGACGCAGACAGTGCACCGTTTCCTGCAGTGGCGCAAACGGAACGTCGTGGCCGTCCCGAAGGAGCGGCGTGCCGCAGGCACAGCGCTTTTCAGGGATATCCCAGCCGCAGCGGACGTGCTCCCCTGTCTCCGCGGCCCGCACGGAAATGCGGCGGAGCAGCTCAAAGCAGAGGATGGCGTCTGTCATCCGCAGCGCTTCGAATTCGCTCAGATAGCGGTTGAGGACCCCGACCGGCAAGGCTTCCCCATACCGGACGCGCAGCGCGTGATGCGCCTGTTTCCACAAGCCGTCCTTCATTTTGCATACCCCTTCCCCTTTGTTTTCCGGCGGACGGCGGCGGCAGGACAGCAGCTCGTCGACGGTAACGCCGAGCACGGAAGCCAGTCGGTACAGCAGACGGCTCTGCGGACGCGCGGTATCGTTTTCCCATTTGGAAACCGCCTTATCCGAAACACCCGCGAGCCTGCCGAGCTGCGACTGCGACAAGCCGTTTTGCTCCCGCAAGTCACGCAGGAAAAAGCCGAATGTATCGTTTTTCATACAACACGACCTCCTTTTGATGTCTTTAGTTTACCCGTTCCGCGCGCTGCGCGCAAGCGTTGGACATCTACCTGCGGTAGAAGTTTCACAACAGGCGATCAACAAACGAAAAATACGGTGCGCCTCATTCTGAGACACACCGAAAATAGGCGATCCTTCCGATTCAAGCTTTCATTTTCCGGAAACTTATATACTGCCGCCGCGCCGACCGGCGGCTCCGTTTGCAGTTCGGCAACGCAGCAACAGCGGGTCCGATGCTCCTTGCAGGATTTACGGACGTGCCGGTGAGGCTGATGCCGAAAATGTAAATCCGATGTTCAGACCGCCGGATGAGCCATGCGTCTGTGTTTACGAGGCCGCGCCGAGAACAGCCGGCACGAAAATAAAGGTCGGCAAAATCTCCACGCTCGGTCGAACGCCGCACTTCTGCCGACACCTGCAAGCGTATTGGAGCCGTAAAGACCTTGCCGGAACGCCCACACCGACGAACGGCCGGCCTTCATTGCGCCGCGCAGCAGGACGCCGACAGAAACGACAGGGCTACATAGCTCCGGAAATGCTTCCAACACAATACGCTCGCCAATAATGCCAAGGCCGAACGCAAGCGCGGTAAGCAGACAGCCTCCTCCGTTGACCAAACTGCACCTGACAAGCATCGCAGCGCAGCCCATAAAGAGCAAAGCAAATGTGCCCATCCGTTCCGAAATGTACTTCCGCTACGAATCCATCAATCGTCAGCTTCTCTTCATTTATTTATCCGCAAAGCGCCTGCCCTTTACGGACAGGCGCGAAGCTCCGAGTTCTATAGACGCTGGGGGGATTTGGCCGCGCATGCATTCTATATCCGAATGCAGATGCCTTATCGACACACGCAAGTATATGTTTCCGAAGCGAAGCAAAAAGGCCGGACGTTTCTCTTTCAACCACATGCCGCCGCCGAAAACCTCTCAGTACGCCGCGGGTTTATCCCAGAAGTATGTCGCCGGCGAGGAACAGACCGAGGACGCAGGCAGCCTCAACAGCGACCATAATCAAGCCGGTGCGGAGCGACATTTTTGCGATGCGGATTTTGAGTATGTAACCGATGGCAATGAGGAGATACGCAATCGGAAGAACGACACGCATCACGGAAAACGGGACGAAGCACATCAGCAGAACAAGAAAAGGCAGCACATAACAGATGAAAGGAATCGGCACACCGGTAAAATGATCCATTTTCAAATCGGGACGCGCAATTGCCTGCGTATTGAAATAAGCCAGCCGTACGCCGCCGCAGACAGCAAAGAGAAGGAACACGAGGATATCAAATACGCCGCGCATACCAAGCGCATATCCGATGATGACGGGCGTCACACCGAAAGAAACCATATCGCAGACCGTATCGATCTGCACACCGAACAGCTTCTCGCGGCCGGAGCGCATTTTCAGGCTCCGCGCAATCCTGCCGTCAAACATATCGCAAAGACCGGCAAGCAGGAACATAACCACCCCCATTTTAATGTTGCCGTTCATTGCGTTGAAACAGGCGAGGACAGACGAAACCAGTCCAAGCAGGGTGACGAGATTGGCTATATTGTAATACCCAATAAACACGAATACTCACTCTTTCTCTTAATAAGGTTTTTTTGACTTCAGCTCTCCATACATCCGGCAAAAGCTCTCCCACCGCTCTCGAGCGGCCAAGCCCTGCTCCACTGCGGCGGCAACGGCACAGCCTTCCTCACCGGTGTGGGTGCACTTGCGGTAGCGACAGCGGTCCATATACGGCCGCAAATCGGGAAATGCATCGTGAATCCGTTCCAACGGAATGATATCATATCGCACGAGGTCCAGCATCGTGAAACCCGGCGTATCGGCAATATAGGTCGATTGTCCCGCTTTGAACAATTCGGTCAGGCGCGTCGTATTCTTACCGCGGGAGATCCGACCGCTGATCTCGCCCACCTGCGCTGCAAAAGCGGGATACAGTGCATTCAGCAGGCTGGATTTCCCTGCGCCCGACGCCCCCGAAAAGGCGCTGACGCATCCTTCGAGACGCTGCCGCAGCGTGTCGACCCCCTCCCCCGTCACGGCAGAAGTGACGACCACCTTACAGCCAGCCTGCGTATAAATACGGCGGAGAAGCGCCGACTGCATGCCGTCCGGCTCCGTATCGCACTTGGTCACGGCGATACAGCAATCCACATCGTTGAGCGCGGCAAGCGCAGTCTGCTTATCGATATTATACAACGGCGTAGCCGGAGTTGTCGCAGAAACGGCAATGACCAGCAAATCAATGTTGCAGACCGACGGACGGAGGAAGTCGTTCCGCCGCGGCCGAACCTCAGTGATAAAACCGGTGCCGTCACCATTGTCCTCGCCGCAGACAAGATCTCCGGGCTTAACATTCTTCCCGTCGTTCCGCAGACGGGTAGCAGCACGGCAGCAGAGCAGCGTGCCGTCCGGCGTTTCGACAGTAAATAAGCCGGCGTTATCCTTTCGAACCCTTCCGTCAAAATGCGACATCATACATCCTATGTATCCGAGCTGTCGGACGACGAATCGTCCGACGGCTCGGCCGGTATCGACGGATCATCGGACGGTTCGTCCGCAGCGGGTTCCGAAATCACAATATCAATGGGTGTGCCCGGCTCGACCTCGGTATTAGGCTCCAGGCTCTGGTCGATCACGGTGCCGCTCTTATAGGTAGACGGCTCAGTAAAGATTTCATTGAAGGTAAGCCCTTCCTCCGCAATCCGGCGGATGGCTTCCTCTGCTTCCAGTCCAAAGAGGTCAGGCACGGTAACGGTACTCTTTTCCACGTATTTGCTCACCGTCAATTCGACAAGCGTCCACGCTTCCAAATCTTTGGTGCCCTCTGCAATGTTCTGACGCAAAACCTTGCCGTCGGGTTCCTGCGATTCCTCTTCAACAATCTTGACGCTGTAAAACAGCCCGCGCAGACGCGAAGCAGCGTCCTCCACCTGCAGGCCGACAACATTGATCATCGTACCCGCGTAGACGTTCCCCGGCCCGTCCGACACATAAAGCGTAATCGTATCCCCGGTGCGGAGTGTTTCCCCGATCTCGGGAGAGGTGCGAATCACTTGGTCGGACTGTATATAGGCGTCGTTGACATGCTCCGTAATCACACGAAATCCGAGATCCTCAAGCTGCTTCTTCGCGTCTCTGGACCTCCAATAGCGCACATTGGGAACCTGCACATCCTCATACAGCCGATTGATGGTCAGGGTAATTTTACAATAGGAGCCGGTAACATTTTTCGGCCCTGAGGTAGGGTCCTGCACCAGCACGGCGCCGTTGGGATAATTCTGATTATACCCGTCCTTGAGCGTGACGCTGTATTTTTCGTCCCGCATAGCCGCCGCCAACTCGTCATTATAAATCCGGCCGACAAAGTCATCGACATAAAACGAATCGTCTGTCGCAGGCTCAAACAGGCTGGGCAGCCATTTATAACCCAGATAGGCGACGACACAAATGGCCACGGTAAAAAACGCCAAAAACACGCCTGTAATGATCGGGAACAGAGAGCGGCTCTGCCATTCCTCGCGAATCTTCCGCTTTTTTTTGGGCGGCTTCGGCTTTTCTTCCCGCTTCTGTTCATTATCGGGTTCGAGCTTGAATTCGCCAAGCTCACCGGTCGCGATTTGATTGATATTGATCAATTTATGATCTTTACTGTTCTCAGCGGCAATGGCATTGTCTGTGAACACAACCTCGGGGTCACGGAGCACGCAGTCGAGCGCCTTGACCATACCATGCGCGGTGGCAAACCGCGCCGCAGTATCCTTCTGCATCGCCTTCATCACGATCTGCGACACACCGAGAGGGATCTGATCGTTGATTTCCTTAGGCGGCGTAGGCTGGTCATTGATCTGCATCAGCGCAATCGTCACCGGGCTTTCCGCCACAAAGGGCAGCCGTCCCGTAAGCGCCTCATAGAGCATCACACCAACGGAATAAATATCCGAGGAAAAGCTCGTTTCTTTTCCGCTGGCCTGCTCAGGGCTGATGTAATAAACGGTGCCGATGGCTTTTTCCGTGGTTGTCAGCGAGGAATCGTTCGGCAGCTTGGCAATGCCGAAATCCGTAACCTTGATTTCCCCGTTTTTCTGGAGGATAATATTCTGGGGCTTAATGTCCCGATGAATCACGCCCTTACTGTGCGCGTGCTCAAGCGCACGAAGAACCTGCCCGATGTAAATGCAGGCCTCCTTCCAAGGCAGAGCGCCCTTTTTATCAAGATATTCTTTAAGCGTGATCCCGTCAAGATACTCCATCACGATATATTTCATATCGGGGTAGATAGCGACATCATACACGCTGACGATATTCTTATGAGAAAGCATCGCGACGGCCTTGGACTCGTTGATAAAACGTGTTTCGGCCTGCTCGTCGCCGTTATACTGGTCGTTGAGAATCTTGATGGCGACGACCCGGTTCATCATCAGGTCCTCTGCCTTGAGGACGAACGCCATACCGCCTACGCCCAGCACTTCCAGTATTTTATACCGCCCGTCGAGCACCTTGCCTATAAAGCTGTCGTATTTATCCATCGTTACGGCCAATCCTTTCTTGGGATAACGCTGCGTTTCAGTCGGGTAAATAGAGCACGGCGGTGATATTG
>ENA-UOIY01002731-UOIY01002731.1-human-gut-metagenome-genome-assembly--contig:-P114-NODE-2731-length-12528-cov-4.263690_pt1 | contig 12528 bp, 15 predicted proteins | sample MGYA00242335_ERZ723882 | MGnify/ENA metagenome assembly ERZ723882
ATGAAGTTAAAATCACAACCCCAAGCAGATTCAATGGGTCTGGTCCAAAGAAAGATGCATAAGCTCCCGGCATTACGTCACTTGGCACATGCGCAAGTTCCTTCACTGCAGCCAAAAATCCGCCATGACCGGAAAGCACTGCCGCAATGACTGCCACAATACCAAATAACATAATAATTCCCTGAATCAAGTCATTCAGTGCAGTCGCCATATAACCGCCCACAATAACATATACACCGGTCAGCACCGCCATCACGACTACACAGATGCGGAAGTCAATATCAAATGCCATACCAAACAAATAGGAAAGACCATTATACACCGATGCGGTATACGGAATGAGGAAAATAAAGGCAATCATCGACGCTGCAATGCGAAGCGATTTACTGCCATAACGTTTTCCAAAGAAATCCGGCATGGTCATGGATTTCAAATGCTTTGTCATAATTCTTGTACGTCGTCCCAATACAACCCATGCAAGCAGAGAACCAAGCACTGCATTGCCAATTCCAATCCAAGTGGAAGCAAGTCCGTATTTGTAACCGAACTGTCCTGCATATCCGACAAATACAACCGCTGAAAAATAAGACGTTCCATATGCAAATGCGGTCAGCCACGGACCAACCGAACGTCCTCCCAACACAAAACCATTCACATCTGTCGCATGCTTTCTGGAATAAAATCCAATCCCAAGCATCACGGCAAAAAATACCAGTAACAAAATTACCTTAATAACCATAATAAACTCTCTCCTTCGTATGTTATTGCAACTACCCTATTATTCACTATTTTACCATAATTTCGGAGGGGTTTCCATAGTGAGTTTTTTGGTTTCCGTAATTGCGTAGAAAAGCTTTGCGTCTCGTGGGCGCTCTCGCTAATTGAGCTGCGTAGCAGCAGGGGTGCTGAAACTACCAGCACCTCCTGCTGACGCGCTCAAACCCACGAGTCACAAAACTTTTCTACGCAATTACTGGAATCCAAATAAACCGACAAAAACAGTTGTCCCCACATTTCTGCGCTTATTTGGGGTTATTTTCATACTTTTTCTCTTTTTCACCACTCCTCAGCCAGCCTGCATCCTCCTTCTCACCAGCCTCCTCTTCCCCAAAAAGCAAAAAATAAAAAGAAATCCCCCGAAAAGCTATATTTGCAACGCAAATATCCTGCTTTTTAGGGGATTCTTTTTATTTTTCAGCTAACTGCAATCGAATCAACGATTTTCGCAAAGCCAAATCTGCTCGTGCCATGTTAATATTTTCATCCGCGCTTTTTAAGCGGCGCTCGGCTCTCGCCTTCGCCTCTGCCGCACGATTGATGTCAATTTCTTCCGGCCACTCGCAGGACTGAGCAAGAATTGTAACTTTATCGGGTGTAATTTCCATAAAGCCTTCCAGCACTGCTGCCTCTTTGAGCACGCCCCCCGGCTCGGTAATCGTCATTACACCCGGCGCAACAATCGTCGTAAGCGGAATGTGATCCGCATAGATTCCGATGTCACCTTCCGTCGTCGTAAGTTCCACCATCTCAGCATCTCCGGTATAGAAAATGCGCTCCGGCGAAATCACTTCAAGACGAAATGTTTTACGTTCTGCCATGTTGTAACCACTTCCTTTCCTATCCGCCCGAAATTACTGGCGGCTCTCTTTGTATCGTGCTACAACATCATCAATACTTCCGGCATTTAAGAAATAACCTTCCGGAATCTCATCATGTTTACCATCCAGAATTTCTTTGAAGCCCTGAATCGTATCAGACAACTGAACATATTTACCGGGAAGACCGGTAAACTGTTCTGCGACGTTAAATGGCTGCGACAGGAATCGCTGCACTTTACGCGCACGGTTGACAAGCATTTTCTCATCTTCCGACAACTCGTCCATACCAAGAATGGCAATAATATCCTGTAACTCTTTGTAACGCTGCAAAATCTCCTGAACACCACGGGCAACCTGATAATGTTCTTCACCCAGCACACGAGGGTCCAGCATACGGGATGTTGAAGCCAGCGGGTCTACTGCCGGGTAAATACCAAGTTCTGCAATCGAACGCTCCAATACGGTTGTCGCATCCAAGTGGGCAAAAGTCGTCGCTGGAGCCGGGTCTGTCAAGTCATCGGCCGGTACATAAACCGCCTGAACGGATGTAATCGAACCGCTCTTTGTCGAAGTGATTCGCTCCTGCAAAGCACCCATCTCTGTCTGCAGTGTCGGCTGGTAACCTACCGCACTCGGCATACGTCCTAAAAGTGCTGAAACCTCAGAACCTGCCTGCGTAAAACGGAAGATGTTGTCAATGAACAAAAGCACATCCTTTCCACCTTTGTCACGGAAATATTCTGCCATCGTAAGTCCGGCAAGACCTACTCGCATTCTCGCTCCGGGCGGCTCATTCATCTGTCCAAACACCATGGTTGTTTTATCAATTACGCCGGACTCAATCATTTCATAGTACAAATCATTTCCCTCACGGGTACGCTCACCAACACCGGTAAATACCGAATATCCACCGTGCTCTGTAGCAATGTTTGTAATCAACTCCTGAATGAGTACCGTTTTACCTACACCGGCACCACCAAACAAACCAATTTTACCACCCTTCTGATATGGGCACAAAAGGTCAATTACTTTAATACCGGTTTCCAAAATCTCCGATTCGGTAGACTGCTCTTCAAAAGAAGGTGCTTTTCTGTGAATCGGATCATACTCTTTTACTTTTGGCGGCTCTTTTTCATCAATTGGCTCGCCGAGAACATTAAACATACGTCCTAATGTTTCTTCACCTACCGGCACACAAATCGGAGCTCCCGTTGCCACTGCTTCCATGCCGCGGACCAGACCATCCGTTGGTCCCATGGCAATACAGCGAACGGTATCATCACCCAAATGCTGTGCCACCTCAACTACAAGCTTATCCCCATCCTGTCGTTTGATGTGGATTGCTTCATTAATCTCAGGCAGGTTTCCATCCTGAAAACGAATATCCAGTACGGCTCCAACAATCTGGGTAATTACGCCGAGAATTGTCTTACTATACTCTGCCATTTTCTACCTCCAAACTTATCGCTGACGCACCAGCAACAATCTCTGTCAATTCCTGAGTAATTGCAGCCTGTCTTGCACGGTTATACTGCAATCCCAAGGTATCAATCATCTCCTCTGCGTTACTTGTTGCAGAATCCATCGCCTGCATACGCGCACCATTTTCACTGGCCACCGCTTCCACGAGCGCACCAAAGATTAGGCTGTTTACATACAAAGGAATGATATAACCCAGAGTTTCTTCCTCCTCCGGCTCATAATTCATCTGTGCCACAGCACCCTTATTCTTCTCATCCTCTTCCTGTGCATTTTCCTTGATATCATCCTCTGCAAATGGAAGAATTTTAATCAAAGTAGGGATCTGTGTCACGGTATTTTTAAATACCGTATACGCTAAATACACTTCATCAATGTCACCATTTTCCAACGCACCAATCACGGTCTTTCCAATGCTTACCGCATCTCCAAACAACGGATTGTTAATCACCTCGGAAAAATCCCCCTGACAGGTATACCCCTGTCTCACAAGGCTTTCCAAACCTTTTCTTCCAACCGGAAAAATAATCGTATTTTCTCGGTCAAAATCACCTTTGGTAACTAACTTGACAAGATTGGAATTGTAACCGCCCGCCAGTCCACGGTTTGACGAAATTACAATCACACCTTTTTTGCATGGTTCATCCGGATTTTTCTCTCGTTTTCCGGGATATCTCACGGTGCCGGATTTGGCAAGCATACCCGAAACCGTCTCATACATTTTGTTAAAATAAGGCTGTGTTTCTTCTGCTCTTCCCTTCGCTTTTTGAAGTTTTACAGTCGAAACCAGTTTCATTGCCTTTGTAATCTGAGAAGTGCTTTGTATACTTTCTTTTCTTCTTTTGATGTCCCTCATTGAGGCCATAGCATCACACCTCTCTTTTATTTCTCATGAATAAAATTGCGTTTATATTCCTCAATCGCCTGAATCAATTTCTTCTCTGTCTCTTCGCTAATTTGTTTCTCATCGCGGATGGCAGCCGGTACTTCCGGATACTTTTCATCCACAAAACGGAACAAACCTTTTTCAAACGCAAGGACATCTTCTACCGCAATATCCAAAAGATACTGTTTGGTCGCTGCATAAATGATAATAACCTGATACCATACCGGCAGCGGCGCATACTGATCCTGCTTTAAAATCTCACGGATTCTTTCACCCTGGTCTAACTGGCGTTTTGTGTCGGCATCCAAATCGGATCCAAACTGGGAAAATGCGGCCAGCTCGCGGTACTGTGCAAGCTCGATACGAATCGGTCCCGCAATCTTTTTCATCGCTTTAATCTGTGCCGAACCACCAACTCGGGATACGGACAGACCCGGATTTACCGCCGGACGGAAACCGGAGTTAAACATCTCGGTCTCCAAATAAATCTGACCATCTGTAATCGAAATTACATTAGTCGGAATGTATGCCGATACGTCACCTGCCTGTGTCTCAATAATCGGCAGTGCCGTCAAAGAACCGCCGCCTAATTTATCTGACAATTTTGCTGCACGCTCCAAAAGACGGGAATGCAGATAAAAGACATCGCCAGGGAAAGCCTCACGTCCTGGTGGTCTGCGAAGAAGCAATGAAAGGGTACGATAAGCAGCCGCATGTTTGGTCAAATCATCATAAACGATAAGAACATCCTTGCCGCTCTCCATCCACTCTTCACCAATCGCACAGCCTGCATATGGCGCAATGTACTGAAGTGGTGCTAACTCACTTGCGGTCGCTGCTACAACCGTTGTATAATCCATCGCACCACTCTCTTCGAGTGTCTTTACAATATTCGCAACCGTTGATGCTTTCTGTCCGATTGCTACATAAATACAAAGTACATCCTGGTCTTTCTGGTTAATGATGGTATCAATCGCAATTGCCGTTTTACCGGTCTGGCGGTCACCGATAATCAACTCACGCTGACCTCTTCCGATTGGAACCATGGAGTCAATCGCCTTAATACCTGTCTGCAGCGGTGTATCTACCGATTTACGGGAAATAACACCTGATGCCACACGCTCAATCGGACGAATCTTATCCGTATTTACCGGACCTTTACCATCAATTGGCTGTCCGAGCGCATTCACAACGCGGCCTAACATTGCGTCGCCAACCGGCACTGTTGCCACACGTCCTGTCGTCTTAACCATGTCACCTTCGTTAATGTTTGCCGAATCACCAAGTAAAACCGCACCAACATTATCTTCCTCTAAGTTCATGACCATTCCGTACACTTCATGCGGGAACTCTAACAGCTCACCCTGCATTGCCTTCTCCAGTCCATGAATACGGGCAATTCCATCGGCAACCTGAATTACCGTTCCTACATTGGCAACTTCAAACTCCGTACTATATTTTTTTATTTCTTCTTTAATGACTGAACTAATTTCTTCCGGTCTTAAATTCATGTTTCCAACACACCTTCTTTCTGAAAGCCGCCCGTCTAATTTGACAGCCTTACTTTACTCAAATCTCTTGTCATCGCATCCAGTTTTGCACGGATACTGTTGTCAAGAACTTGGTTGCCAATACGAATCACAATGCCACCAAGCAGACTCTTATCAATTTCATAGTCCACCGACAAAGTTTCGTACTCGCTCACCTCAAGAAGTTTTTGTTCAATTTTCTTTTTTTGTTTCTCCGATAGTGGCATCGGCGTCTGAATCTGAACTTTTCCTATCTTTTTGTATGCCATGGCACATTCATTAAAATATGCTAACACAGGGATTAGTTCTCCGATTCTTCCTTTTTTTACAAGAACATGCAAAAGTCCCATCATGTCCTGGGACAGTTCCTTTTGAAAAACCTCCTGCAGCACATCCATCTTTTTTTCCATCGTCATTTCAGGATGTTCCAAAATCGCCATGAAATCCGGATTTTCCGAAAGCACCTGCTTCATCGCACGCGTTTCGTCCCAGAGTTCATCCACACGATTTTCTTCTACCGCAAGAGAAAACAAAGCATCGCCGTACACTTTTGAAACTAACTTTGCCATGTCGAATCCCCCATTTCATTGCATGTCTCTTCAATCAACTTGGCCTGTGCCTCTTCACTGATGGATTCTGACACCAGTTTGCCAGCCATCATAGAAGCCACCTGAACCATTTCCTGTTTCATTTCATCACGGACTTTATCCTTTTCAAGTGCCACTTCTTTCTCTGCACGTGCCAGAATACGATGTGCTTCATCGCCGGCCTCATTTACAATTTCATTTGCGCGCTCTTTTGCTTTTTGGCGAGCCTGTGAAATCAATTCTGTGGATTCATCATCCACCTTTGCCAGTTTGTCATCATACTCTTTCTTCATGGCAAGTGCCTCATCTTTAGCGGATGCCGCCTCCGAAAGCTGGCTCTCTATATAATCCTTTCTCTTTTGAATCAGCTTGCGCGCCGGATTAAACAAAAGATACGATAAAAGGATAAACAATGCCAGCATGGCAACTAACGTAATGCATGTATCAAATAACGTCTGCGGGTCAAGTCCAAATATTCTTGGATCCAATTACAGTCCCTCCTTTCTTACAATTTTCGGATGGATTGCATTATACTCCAAATGGATTTACAAACAGCAGAATCATGGCTACAACCAGACCATACAAACCGGTTGTCTCGGCTACTGCCTGTCCAAGAAGCATGGTTGACATAATCTCACCACGGGCACCCGGGTTACGTCCTACGGCACTTGCACCATATCCGGCTGCAATACCCTGTCCAACACCAGGTCCGATACCTGCGATAACTGCTAATCCTGCACCAATTGCTGATGCTGCATGTACTAAATCTGCTCCTGAAATATTCATATCTTTTCCTCACTTTCTGCGCTTATGCGCGATAAAATTAATCATCCAAATCTGCGGCATTCGCAATGAATACCATTGTCAGCATAGCGAATACATACGCTTGCAATGCGCCGGCAAATACATCCAGATAAGCGTGTAGTGCAGCCGGCCAGACCCACAAAAGGAACTTAGGAAGAAGTCCGTAGATCAACGCCATCATCATGGTTCCCGATAAAATATTGGCAAACAGACGAAGGGACAGAGATACCGGTGTGGCAAATTCACTAATTACATTAATCGGGAAAAATAAGAAAATCGGTTCAAACAAACCTTTGAGTTTTCCCCACTTCTGCCATTTGATTCCCTGATACTGAATCATAACAAAAGTGATTAACGCCAGTGGAAGTGTCGTACCATAATCCGCAGTCGGTGGTCTGAGTCCAAAAAGCCCGGACAAATTACATGTCACAAGGAACATGAAAATCACGCCAATATAGTTTTTGAACTTTGGTGCTAGCGTCTTTCCCATGTTGCTCTTAACCAGATTGTCAAGGGTTTCCACTAAAAGCTCGATGACATTTAAAAATCCGGTCGGTGCTTTCGTCGGGTCTGCTTTTTTGATTTTACGATTTGCTACAATCGCAAAAATAATCAGAGCCGCCATAACGATAGCCAGACATATATGGGTCGTCGTGATGTACACCGTCACGCCGCCAATATGAATCGGCAGATGCCCATATACATAAAAATCTACTCCATCCACGCTCTCACTCTCCTTTCCTATAATAATTTCTTTTTACGAAGTCTTATTTTTTCCATCCACGGAACCATAAGTGCTGCTGCCTTTCTTGCAAGCAGTCCCGCCAAAACGGTATATGGCATAACCCATTTTGAAAGAAAAAAACTTCCTACAAGCACTCCGATTTCAATGGTACTCCGTACAAGCCCCATCGCCTTGGAGTGACTTACTGCCTTTTTTTCCGGAAGGTCTAACTCAATGTCAATGCTTCGGTATAAATGAACCATAAGTCCACTCGCCGTGATACTGCCAGCGATTTCTCCCAAAGCATACGATAACGGCTCCGGCACAAAAAAGATGCCGCCAAGAATTACCACAATGGCAAGAATCCATATGCCGATTATGACTTCCCATAAACTAATCTTCGCCGTCTCCATCCTGTTTTCCTTCCTGTGTTTCCTTTTTTGTACTGCCCGGGTGATACTGTCCGGTCAATACAAGCATACTGCGAAGCGATGCCAAAATCCCGATAAACATCATGATTACCATAAAACATTTGGTACCAAAAAGCTTGTCTAAGCCATAGCCAATCAATAGGCTGACACTCATGCAGACCATCATCGATAATCCAATCTGCATAATCATCGATAAGGCATGTATGATTTCTCTCCGGTTTTTCGCTTCGTCACGTTTTCTCATAATTCTCTCGCCTTCTTCACGCATGCCATCTGTCCTTCTATGACAGCACTGCGCAGTCCCTTTTCCTCTAAGACACGAACTGCCTCAATCGTCGTTCCCGCCGGTGAGCAGACCATATCTTTTAATTCACCCGGATGTTTTCCGGTCTCAAGCACCATCTTAGCACTTCCGTACACCGTCTGTGCCGCCAGTTCATAAGCCATGGCACGCGGCATACCATCCGCCACAGCCGCATCCGCCATTGCCTCAATAAACATAAATACGTAAGCCGGCGAACTGCCACTGACACCAATCACGGTATCAATCATATTTTCAGAAACTTCTGCAACCACACCAAAACTTTCAAATACAGTAATTGCCGTTCCTCTTTCTTCTTTTGAAACCGATGGATGAAAACACATCCCGGTTGCTCCCGCTAACACAAGTGCCGGTGTATTCGGCATCGTGCGTACTATTTTCATAGTCTTTCCAAATAACTTCTCGATATTCGCTATCGTCTGGCCTGCCGCAATCGAAATGACTAACGCATTTTCTTTACAAACCGGTGCAATCTCCGGAATCACATCTGCAAACTGATACGGTTTTATCGCAAGTACCAGCACATCTGCTTTTTCTGCCACTTCTTTGTTATCTGTTGTTGTCTGCACGCCAAGTTCTTCATGCAATGCATCTAACGCCTCTTTGGTACGTCTCGATACAATAATCTCATCTGCTTTGTACAAGCCTTTTGCCAAAATCCCTTTCAGCATCGCCTGTGCCATATTTCCACATCCGACAAAACCTAACACGTTATTTCACTCCTTATTCTTCAATCATATCAACCCGGCGTTTATGTCTTTCCACACCGGAAAATTCTGTGTCTAAAAAGATATCTACAATTTTTTCTGCAAGTCCCGGTCCCACGACTCTCGCACCGAAAGCTAAAATGTTGGCATCGTTATGCAGTCTGGTCGCCTCTGCGCTGAAGCAGTCACTGCATACGGCCGCACGAATTCCCGGTACTTTGTTCGCGGCAATCGAGATACCAATGCCGGTCCCGCAAATTAAAATTCCTTTGTCACATTCCCCATCAACAATGGCATGTGCTACCTTTTTTCCATACACCGGATAATCTACAGGGTCGGGACTATAACTTCCGTAATCTTTGTAAGAAAGTCCGCGCTCCTCCAAGTGACGCATCACCACCTGTTTCAATTCATATCCTGCCTGGTCGCTGCCTAATGCTATCATATTGTAACACCCTCCTCATATTTTAGTTCCACTGTAATTTTTTCTTCACCCGGTACAATAAATCTTTGAGTTCTAAGTAACATTCCTCATATGCCTCATCCCCGCTTCCATATGGGTCCGGCACATCCGGGTCAAATTCTTTTCCATCTTCTTCCTGCACAAATTCGCGAAGCGTATAAACATGTTCCGTCACACCATAATCTTCGAGAACTTTGACTTTTTCGGTAAAATTCATCGTGAGCACAAGCGTTGTCTCATCAACCTGCTCTGCATGAAATTCTTCCGATACCTGCTCCTCGCAGGGAACCCCATGATTCATAAGCAGTTCCGTCACCCGCTGGTCTCTCGGTTCCGCAAAAAGTACAACTAGTCCGCGTGACATAATCTGCTTCGATTTATCCATCAAAATACTTTTCATAATCCACTCTGCCATTGGACCAAGAAGGACATTTTCCTTCGATACAAAAATAATTTTTGTGTAATCCATCCGTATGCCTCCTCCAATCACTTATCCGAAAGATACTCAATCTTTTGCCCTGCTGCCTTCAATAAACGGTTCATAATTGCCTCGCTCCGGTCATCATCCGCAAAACTCTCAGAAAAAATAACCGAAACCCCCATATGGTCAAATTCGCGTAATGCACGGTATAACCCCTGCTCAATGGTATGTTCATTCCGCGATCCCGCTGACACAACTTGTCCATGTGTATAACAGGACAACGTTTCATCCGTAGCAAGAATCCCCACTTTTTCTTTTGGATATTCTGCCGCAAGTTCTTCAATCCGACGGATAACGGCTTCCTTTTTTCCCTGAATCACTGTCATCGACGCCTTCGGCGCGTAATGTCTGTACTTCATACCCGGTGCTTTCGGCTTTACCGATTGGTCTAATCCGGATAAACCGGCATCCATCTGTACCGTACCAATCACCTTGGCAATCATATTTTTTGTAATATGTCCCGGACGCAGAATCGTCGGCGTCTCTTCTGTGACGTCAATAATCGTCGATTCCACACCGATTCCAACCAGACCGCCATCGATAATCATATCAATGCGTCCCCACAAATCTTCTTTTACATGTTCTGCCGTCGTCGGGCTTGGTCTGCCTGACGTATTTGCACTCGGTGCCGCCACCGGCACGCCGGCACTTTCAATCAACTGTCTGGCTCCCTCATGTGAAGGCATCCGGACAGCTACCGTATCAAGTCCACCGGTTGTCTCATAAGGCACAGCTTTTGTCTTTTCAAAAATAAGTGTCATCGGTCCCGGCCAGAATGCATCCATAAGTTTTTCTGCCGTTTCCGGTATCCGTGCAGCAATTGCGTCAAGTTCTTCTCTCTTACTGATATGAAGAATCAGTGGATTATCACTCGGACGCCCTTTTGCCTCATATATTTTTTTAGCCGCCTGCGGGTTAAATCCATCCCCGCCAAGTCCATACACAGTCTCCGTCGGGAAGGCAACCAGCCCGCCCTGCCGTAAAATCTGTGCGGCATGATTCAATTCTCCTTTGTCATACCCTGTTACCGCATCGAAGCAAATCCATTCTGTATCCATATACGATTCCTTCTATCTCGCTTTTTCTCAAATACTCATATGACTTATCATACCATATTCTGCCTATTTATACAAGAAATTTTCAATGCCCTCTGCAATCCCTTCGACCATCTTTTTTTGATATTTTTCGTCATTTAACAGCCTCTCTTCGTCAGGATTTGACAAAAATCCGCACTCTACGATAACAATCGGACAGCTCACCTTCCGAAGCATATAATAACTGGCATTCGCTTTTTCCACACGGTGGTTTTCTTTGTCCGCTTTTTCTTTGATGGACTGCTGTAAAATACCGGCAAGACGCTTGCCTTTTTCGGAACTTTTATGATAAAAAACCTGTGCCCCTTTTGTGGATGCAGAAAAACTGTTCTGATGAATGCTCACAACCAAATCCGGTTTCTTTTCTTCAATCAGCGCCACACGATTCTGCATATCTGCTCGCTTTTTTGATGATTCATCGCCACGGCAGAGTGCCTCATCACTCACTCTTGTCATATAAACCGTATAACCGCTTGCCGCCAGTTTTTGATTTAATTTCTCACTGATGGCAAGGTTTACATCCTTTTCCAATGTCTGATTTGTTCCCACTTTTCCGGGGTCAAAACCACCGTGTCCGGGGTCAATTACAATCGTTGCCTTCGTTCCTTTCGCAGTCTGGTTAAGTGTCTTGTGAAATGGTTTTTCTAACGGTGACACAAACTTGTACCACGCACTCAAAAAAGCAGCCACGGCAAAAAAGAATACCATGGCTGCTTTCTTTGTTTGTTCTATTTTTTCCTTCGACATAACGGACTCCCGCATCCTTTTTGGTACTATTGTATGTCTTTTTTCTTTCAAATAGTCTTACCATCCGCGAACGGCATCCGCTATCGTCGTCCAGGTAACGGCACGCTCAAAACCAAGTTTCCAGAACGCCACACCTGCCGTCTTACTTTTCTTCACAACTTCCAGTTTTTTCTTTAACGAAGTTTCTTCTTCCAGCCAGATTTTATAAGTTGCACCACTGGACTTAAATTCCGCATAATACTGACCGGTTGCTTCATCCCACTTTGGTGATGCATCATTTGCCCGGACAACACTCTCGGCACCGCTCATGCCATAAGCTTCCGGATGTGGCTTTTTGCCTTTTACTTCTTTCCACAATCTCGTATAGAACGGAAGTGCAACTACCGTACGTTCTGCCGGTACCTTTGCCAGCACATTTTTGACACCTTCTTTTACAAATGGAAGCGACGAAACCGAACCGCTTTCTTCACTGCCGTTGTAATGCTCATCATACGCCATCAAAATCACATAGTCCACAATGCGTCCCTGCTCTTCCAGATCATAATACGCATTGTAACTTGCCGGCGAATAGTTGTCCACCGAAACAATCAAATCATTTGCGTGGCACTTAAGAGTAAGTTCACGTAAAAATTCCAGATATGCCGGTGCAGTATCTTTTGTTACATGCTCAAAGTCA
>ENA-UOIY01002733-UOIY01002733.1-human-gut-metagenome-genome-assembly--contig:-P114-NODE-2733-length-12520-cov-3.623506_pt1 | contig 12520 bp, 10 predicted proteins | sample MGYA00242335_ERZ723882 | MGnify/ENA metagenome assembly ERZ723882
GAATGGCTTTTCCAAAATTTCCTTAGGGGATATTCACAAACCGCCACGGTTGACTATATGCCGCTTGGAAGTTCGTCTTTGACGGTGACGGTAGATACGCTTTGGTCTAAGCTTTCGGTGATTAATCCGCTTATTTTCGGTACGGCGCTCGGTTCAAATAATGTTCGCAATAATATGTATTTCAATTGTTTGAGAAGCACTGCAAGCAATGACGGAGTAATTAACGATTTTTATTATGATAATGCAAGCGGAAATGTCGGATTTGAAAAAGCGGGAATGAATTATATTTTACCTATTCTTATCTGGCTTGTATTATCTGTATTGTTTATATTTATTTCTAATAAGCTTCTTAATAAACGTAAGCTTGAAAATACAGCACTTCATTCTTCTAACCTTTTTGCAACGGTTTTTGTAAGCCTTGAATTTTCGGTGCTTGTTGCAACGTTCTTTATGCCGTTATTGTCTGATTTTGATGTTATTCAGTCAAGTGTGCTTGATATTTTTGCCGGCTTAATTTGCGGCATTATTGCTTATTTCGTATTTATGTCGATTTCACGCAGAAAAATCAAGCATGGAATTAAGCTTGTAATTCCGGTAGGCGTGTCATCAATTGCCGTTTTGGTTATAAGTGTTATTTGTATTTCAGGCGGCTTTGGCTATTCAACATATTGCCCCGATATTAAGGATATTGACTATGCAACAATAAACAGTGAATATATAGACGCTTCGGGTGTTATGTCAACCAATCATTTTAATGACGGTTCACTTTCGGCAGGTACTGACCAGCTTTATTACGGCACGTATGAGCCTTCGGGCGCATATCTCGGTAAATTCAATACAAAAGACTCAATAGATAAAATTGAGAAAATACAGAAGTATTCTTTTAAAAACAGAATTGCTAAAAGAAATGAGCCGTATGTTACCGTTAAAATAAAGTATTTACTCAAAAACGGAAAGGCTGTAAATCGTGAATACACTTGCACAAACAGTGACGTTTCACTTGATATTATCGAATTAACTCAAAGCAGCGAATATCAAAAAGAACTTGAATTCTTAATGTCATCAAAGAAAGCCGATGAAAAATCAAGCGGCACCTTTAATTCTGAAGATGAATCCCAATCTTACTTCGCTTATTTTGCAAATGAGAATAATGTAAAAAATGCACTTAATTTCGGTGTTGCATATGTAGTTTCAAACGATGCCGTCACCAAAACTAAGATTGAAAATACGCCGGCACTTCGTGATGCAATACTGAAAGATATTGAAAAAGTAGGTTACAAAAAGCTTTTAACAAGCGGCAAGGCTCCTTTGGGCGCAATCAATTTTTCGTATGATGACAGCGTTCAAAATTATGATAATATAGATTATATGAATGACGCCACATATTATATTTGGGACGATATGGTTAACACCGTTAATTATCTTAAATCTATTAATAAGTTTACGGCGTTTACCGATTTGTCAAAGTCCGGTGAGATAGAGTATGTAACCGTTACCGCTCTTGAAACAAGGCTTTCAAGCGAGTTGTCGCTTACTGCGCTTTCCACCTTTGAAAGCGATACGGCAACACCTGAAAGCTATTATGAATATCAAGGCAGCGAGCTTAAAGAGGCAGATGTGCTTAAAACTTATAACGGTAAGAAAATTACCGACAGTCAAAAAGCACAGGAAATATTTAACCAATCGTCAATTTACTCGCTTTGCAAAAAGGACGGCTATGTTGTACTTGTGAAATTTAAAAACAATACTTATGTAACTAAGTATCTTTCAAAAGAAAAAGCACAATTGCTTTTGAAATAATTTAATAGGTTTTACCTGTCTGTTTAATTATGTTTTACCCAATTTAAACCCAAAACCCTTGAGCAATAATATGCTTATCTTAAACTCCTTTTATAATTAAAACAGACGGTGAACATAAAAAAAGGACTGCCGAGTAGCTACGGCAGTCCTTTTTAGTATTCAATAAAGCGGATAAACCGCTTAGTGCATAAAACGAAATTTATCTCGCTTTCTCGAAGTCTAAGCAATATTAAAAATTAAAATTATCGTATCCCCATTTGTCTATCTCGTTATATTTAACATAGGTTCTCTCACTTTTAACCGACAAATATTTTTCGCTGAGTGAACAGATGCGCTTTGTCAAATCCTCATAAGCTGACTTTTCTGCCGAGCCGAAAATTGCAATTTCAAACATAGCGCATGGCTCGTCACTGCCCTTGAAATACATATCCGCCTTATCCTCAAGCTTAACCATGAGCCAAGCCTCGCTTTTGCCGGGGATAGCCGTTATGGCATTTCCGAGTTCACTCTTGAGCGCATTTTTGTCTTTAATTTCACTGTTGGTCATTACATTGATAAAAGGCATATCTTTTCTCCTTTAACCTTTTTACTTTGAAATAGTTATTCCTTTTGCTTCTCTTTGCTGTGCAAGTTCGCTTTCGATTTTGTCTTTAAAATCGCCTGTAAGGTTGTAGAAAAACATAGGAATGATGCAAACGAGAAGAGAGATAGCAGGAATAAGCGATACTATGCTGAACATTCCCTGCCTTACCGAATGTGCCATTTCAAGCGGATTGGCAGTTACGTTTGAATTGATAGCTGAAATATCGAAGTCTACTATTATATACATTAATATAATAAATGACGTGCTTATTGCATTGCCAAATTTGTTTACAAAGCTGGAAACTGCCGAGCCCATTCCTGTAAGCCTTCTGCCTGTTTTCCATTCCATATAATCAAGGCAGTCACCAATCATAGCGGAAACACAAACGTTGATTGCACCACAGGGAATAGTAGAAAGAATTAGGCAAGGCACGCAAGCCCAGAAATGATTATATCCTATAAACCACATTGCAAAGCTGCCTGCCGCACCGATAAGTGATGAGCCGATAATTATTTGCTTATAATCAAATTTTTTGAGAAGCGGAGTGACGGCGAGCATTGTGCCCATCATTCCTACTGCCGAGGCAACGCTGAATACGGTTGAAACCGTAGAAATATTTGATTGAAGCGCACTTTCAACCTCAGCCGTGCTTAAACCTGTTAAGTCTTTTCCGATATAAAATGAATATCTTGCAACGTGAACTGCGCCTGCCTGATACATATATCTTGCCGCTGCTAAGATGCCCATAAGTGCGGTAAGCATTAACGGCTTGCAGGTGAGTATAAGCTTGAGCGCCGACGGCTCGTTTTTATCCCTTTTAGGCGGGTTTGGAATAACAACTCTTTCCTTAGTTTTAAAATATACACTGACGAAAAGAAGATTGCCTATAATTGAACTTACAAGCGCCATAACTGTATATTTTGTTTTTTCAAGCTCCGTTCCCGATAAATTGAAGTTGGGAAGAACGAAGCCCAAAATCATAAATATAGCCATAGGCACCGCCGAGCCGACTCCGTTAGCCGTTCTTGCTTTGGAAATTATTGAGCCACGCTCGTCTGCATTAGGCGTTAATGCGTTTGGCAGACTCCAAAACGGAACGTCGGACGCCGGATAAATCATACCCCAAGCAATATATGTAATTGCGGCATAAATCATTTTTTTACTGTCGCTTAAATTAGGTGCATAGAAAAGCTAAAGCGTTAATATTGCAACAGGAATAGGCGTATAAAGAATATACGGCTTCATCTTACCCTTTTTCGGATTTGCTCTGTCCATTATGTAGCCCATAATCGGGTCATTGATAGCATCCCAAATTCTCGCTAAAAGCATAAGAAGTAATACGAAAATGGGAGTTACCTTAAGTACATTTAAGTAAAAGTCAGAAATGTATGAGCTCATGATGGCATAAATCATACCTTGACCGAGAGCGCCTATGCAGTAGGTCATCCATTCCTTTTTCGGTACATAAAAATTCTTGTCCATAAATTTACCCCTTTTAAATTTACGTGGCAGTAGTTAATGTGCTTATATAATTATTCAATTTTGCCCGGATTTGGAAAATATCTGAATTTGACTTTTCCTATGATTTTTCCTTTTTTAACTGTTTTGTTATCCCAATACCTTGAATCCCAACTGTCATTTCTGTTATCTCCCATAACAAAATAACTGCCGAGCGGTACTGTATACGGGCCGAAATTGCCGGTTGGAATACAGTTAGTGATGAAATCCGTTCTTGCCGTGCTTTTGTTGCCGTTTTTGTCGGTTATATAGACAATTCCGTTCTTTACCTCGATAGTTTCACCCGGAAGAGCGATAATCCGCTTTGCAAAAAGCTGTGTTTCATCATCCGGATATTTGAAAATAATAATATCATACCTTTGCGGTTCGTCATTGATATATGCCAAACGGCTTGCAATTATTCTGTCGCCCTCTTGAATAGTGTTGAGCATTGAGCCTGTCGGGATAACAATATTTGCAAAAATGCAGGTTTTTAAGAATATGGCAATGATAAGCGCAACAACAATAGGAGTCATAAAAGAAATTGCTTCCCTTAGTTTTGACTTCTTTTGTTTTTCTTCGTTATTTTTTGCGGTATTATTCTTTTTGCTTTTTTTGTTTTTCTTCTTTTCCTTTTTAGGCTTTTTGCTGTCTGCAACGCTTTTGGCATCGTCATTTTTCTTGAAAATGATGTTTATAGCGTCCGGTTGCTGTGATTGCTCCTTGATTGTCACGTTTTCTTCGTCAAGCATTTGAAGCATTTTTGTAGGACTTTTCTCTCCTATAAAATCGCTAACATCAAACATCATGGCGCCGCATTTGGGACACTCATACCATTCGCCGTTTTTAATCAGTGCATCACAGCCGCATTTTTTGCATTTTGTAATCATTTAAATAACTTCCTCTTGCCGACGCCTGCGAGAATATTTTTGAGAGTGATAATCTCGTCGTAAGGCGTAGCTTTTTCAATCACATTAAAATCTTCTGCGTCGCTGTCTATCACTGTGTTGATTTTAGCCTTGGCTCTTGAATCATAGCCAGAAGCATCAAGCTTTCTGTCAATATAAAGTTTAAGCGCCTTGCTTTTTTCTCTTACAACTGTAATTTTGTGAGCGCCGCCGCTTACGATTGAGTTTGAGCGAAGATGGCATCTTCCGCATTTTATGTTTACATATCCCTTAACGATTGAAATGTCAATGTCGTCATTATGGGCAATTTCAATATTTTCCTCACCCTTGTAGTTAAACGAAACAGTGAAATCCGTAACAGCCTCACGATTAGGATAACGTTTATCCTCACTGCCGAATTGGAAAATCTTAATTTCAAACGGCTGAAGAGCCAAGTCAATCTTGTCGCCGTAGGAAAAACTGTCAAAGCTTTCCTTGTTTGATTGATTATAAACATTGTATCGCTTGACATTCTTTAAGCTTTCAGGGCAACCCATAAGCTTGTTGAGCGTAAGGGTAAGCGATGTTTTCTCGTCTGTCGGATTTCTCAACGCAATTATTCCGTCGCCGTTATCATTCCAGCTAAAGTAACCGTAAATATTGTTTTCCTCAGGGTTTCCGCCGATGAACATTGCGTTTTGCAAAATGTCATAGTTATTCTTTTGCCATTCAATTGCCTTGGCAAGCGTGCGCCACTTTGATTTGTTCATCATATTGTAGCTTAAATGAAGTTCATTGAGTGCCTGACCTCTTGCAACGTCAAAATAAATATACTTTTCAAATTCCTCGTCGGTGTAGCTTACCTTGGCGTAAGAACCGTAGATAGGCTCGTGATTATAGATATGCTTTAGCGGCATTTGAATTGCACGTGTGTTGAGAAGATTAAAATACCTTGCGTCACGGAATGTAATTTCCTTATCCACCTGTGCCTGTTGCTCAATATTATCGGCAAAACCGATATCTGCACTGTTTTGAAGCCAAATGCTGTTTACATATTGAAGCCACCATGGTGATGGGTTCACGTAGCAGGTCATATTAATCCAAAGGCCTTTGCCGTGTTTTTTTCTAAGCTCTCTTATCTTTTTGAAAACCTCAATCCAGCAGTGCCACATTTCGGTTACAAAATACATATCATATTCCCCACCGACAGGATGGCTGTGGTTGGGATTTTTGCAAGGAGAAAGGCAAAAACCGTCAAACTTCCAATAATCAATATCAAATTCCTGAGTCGATTTTAAAATGAAATCGGTTACGTTTTTGATATATGTTTTGTCTGCTACACAAATGTCCTTAGCCTCTGCATTATATGCTCCGAGACCACGCTTTTCCATTTTCTTTGCAAATAAATCAGGCCTGCCGTAACCGCCACGTGGACCGAGCCACAAGCCGAATTTAGTGCCGAGATTAGCGGTAAGCTGAGTGATATCGTAAAGTTGGTTAGGAAACTTTTTGTTAAAACTCCAAAAGCCTGATTTATAATCAACCCAGCCGTCGTCAACAACATAAGCGTCAAGCGGAGCAACGCCGTTTGAAGAAAGTCCCTTTTCAATTTCATAAAATGACTTTTCAATATTGTCTGCCGTTATGTCTTTCATAAAGTCATACCAGCTGTTATATTGAAGCCTTAAGGTTGTTGGTGCTGCAATGCTTTCAATATAGTCGTAAAATGCTTTTTGAACGTCAACGAGTAAGTCACTTTTTGCACCGCCGACTACTGTAACCGGGCATTTGTATTCTCCGTTAATCTTCTTTCCGATATAATATTTAACTTGACCTATGCCGTAAAGTATAATGTTTTGCGTGCCGGGAAATTCACAGCCGAAGAAAAGAGTGTCAATATAAAACGGTTGACCGAGAGCGGAAAGATATCCGTTAAGTTCAGGACCTTTAATGTCGGTCGGAACGCTAAAATGAGCCTTTGAATTTGTAATTCCAATATGCTCAAGAAGAATATAATCAATCGTTTTATCTCCGGTTTGGGCAAAGCTTATCTGCTTTTTCAGCGTGCTTCCGTCATCGCCCGGCCAAAATGTCATAGTTACGGTAATGCCTTGCGTTTCCTCGAATTTGAATGAAAGCTTTCCGTTTTCCTGCTTACTGTCGGCAACCTTAAGCCCTTTTGAAGAAAATTCACTTCCATCTGTAAAATGGAATAAAAATTCAACGCTGTTTCCGTCAGGAACAAAATCCTGACCTGATAAAACGTTTCTTATTTGCGAGGCGTAAAGCGTTCCCTCATGAACAACAAATTCACGTTGTAAAATTTTACTTTCAAGCCTAAACATAAATTCTTCTCCTAATTATAATTGTTCCTCAACCTCTTCAAGCGCTCTTGCAAGCTGGTCAGGGCAGGATGTGCCTTTGACATTTCAAACAATACCTTATAAAACAGAGATGATTTCCTCAGGCTTTTTGCCTTTAACAAGCGCAGCTATGCCTTGCAGATTACCGTTGCAGCCGCCTGTAAAGCTGACTGAATTAATAGTGTTTGTATTTTCGTCAATGTCAATAACGATTTGCCTTGAGCAAACGCCGTGTGGTGTGTATGTAAACGTCATTATTTATATTACTCCTTTATACTGTTGCACATAAAACTATTATACATATTTCTGTCTTTCTTTGCAACAGTTTGGCAAACTTTTTAACATTTGTATAGATTGAACATATTTAATAAAAAAATAAGCTTATGTTGAATAATAAGTGTTGAAATATACAAAATTATATGATATATTTAATGTTGCAGAGTGAAAACTCTTAAAAAATTTTTAGTTTTACGAGGTAAATTTATGGAAAAACTTAAGGTTGGTATCATCGGTGCGGGACGTATCGGTCAGGTACACGCAAAATCAATTACATACCATATTCCGCAGGCTGAAATTGTTGCCATTTCGGATATTTATGTTGACGGCGCAAAGAAAGTAGCACAGGAACTTGGTATTCCTAATTATTATGAGGATTATCACGAGATTTTAAACAATCCTGAGATTAATGCGGTACTTATTTGCTCATCAACTGATACGCACGCAGATATCGCTGTTGAAGCGGCTAAGGCAGGTAAAAATATTTTCTGCGAAAAGCCTGTTGATTTAACAGTTGCTAAAATCAAAAAGGTTATTGAAGCTGTTGACGAGGCAGGAGTTAAGCTCCAAATCGGTTTTAACCGCCGCTATGACCATAACTTTGCAGAGATTAAAAATCTTGAAAACAAGGGCAAAATAGGCGAACTTCAGACTATCAAAATCACTTCACGTGACCCGGAGCCGCCTCCAATCTCTTACGTTAAAGTATCAGGCGGTATTTTCCTTGATATGACCGTTCATGATTTCGATATGGCTCGCTTTATCGGCGGTGAGGTCGAAGAGGTTTATGCCAATGCCGCAGTTACCGTTGATCCGGCAATCGGTGAAGCCGGCGACGTTGATACTGCTCTTGTTGCTCTTAAGTTTAAGAACGGCGCAATCGGTGTTATTGATAACTGCCGTAAAGCTGCTTACGGATATGACCAAAGGCTTGAAGTGTTCGGCAGTAAGGGTCAGGCAAGTGCCGCAAATGACACTCCTACCAACGTTTCATTTATTGACGAAACGGGTAATATGACCGATAAGCCATTATATTTCTTCCTCGAAAGATATATGCAGTCGTTTACTGACGAGATGACAGAGTTTATTGACTGCGTGATTAATGATAAGCCGACTAAGACTACTGTTTATGACGGTCTTGAGGCTCTTCGTTTGGGTCTTGCTGCTAAGCTTTCGGTTGCTGAGCACAGACCTGTTAAACTTTCTGAAATTGAGGCATAATCTATGAAAAGAGTAAGACTTACTATGTCGCAGGCGCTTGTTAAGTTCCTCGACAATCAGTATATCGAATGTGACGGTGTTGAAACAAAGTTTGTCAGCGGTATGTTTGGCATTTTCGGCCACGGCTGTGTTGTCGGCGTTGGTCAGGCTTTGGAGCAGGGCGGTCATAATCTTAAATTTTATCAGGGTAAAAATGAGCAGAATATGGCTCTTGCCGCTGTTGCTTATGCAAAGCAAATGGACAGAAAGGCAATTATTCCCTGTGTATCTTCTATCGGTCCGGGCGCTACCAATATGGTAACTGCCTGTGGCTGTGCAACTGCTAACAGAATACCGCTTCTCGTTTTGCCCGGCGACACTTTTGCATGCCGTCAGCCGGACCCTGTTTTGCAGCAGGCAGAATTTTTTGATAACTACGGCAGAACGGTAACAGATGCTTTCAAGGGCGTTTGCCATTATTTTGACAGAATACTTCGCCCTGAGCAGCTTATGACAGCGTGCATTAACGCTATGCGTGTGCTTACAGACCCTGCCGATACAGGCGCTGTTTGCCTTGCTATGCCGCAGGATGTTGAGGGTGAGGCTTATGATTATCCTGAGCATTTCCTTCAAAAGAGAGTATGGCATCTTGACAGGCGTCCTATATCTGCCGCTCAGCTTGAACGTGCAACAAGGCTTATTAAAGAGGCTAAAAAGCCTATTATTGTTTGCGGCGGCGGTGTAAGATACAGCGGTGCTGAAAATGAACTTCTTGAATTTGCGACGAAATATAATATCCCTATTGCCGAAACTCAGGCAGGTAAGGGATTGATTAAATGGGATAATCCACTTAATGTCGGCGGTATCGGCGTAACAGGCGGAAAAGCGGCTAACGTTATCGGTCGTGATGCTGACCTTGTTATTGGTGTCGGCACTCGTTTTACCGATTTCACAACCTCATCAAAGTGGCTTTTTAATGAGCAAAGAAAGGTTTTGGGTATCAACGTTTGCCCGTTTGACGCTTATAAAATGGATGCCGAGGCTATTGTTGCCGACGCTAAAGAGGCAATCACTGCTCTTATTTCCTCTTGTGAGGGATATAAGAGTGAATATACAAACGAAATTGAAAATGCTAAGGCAGAGTGGGATAAAATCGTTGATAAATATTATTCTACAGAGCTTGAGGGCGGGCTTAACCAAACTCTTGCACTCGGCATAATCAATGAATTTATGGACAATGATGCTATTGCACTTGGCTCGGCAGGCTCGCTTCCGGGCGATATGCAACGTCTTTTCAGACCTAAGGACCGTGGCACTTATCATATGGAATACGGTTATTCAAATATGGGTTATGAGGTAAACGGTGCTCTCGGTGCTAAGCTTGCTAAGCCTGAAAGTGAGGTTTACACTTTCTGCGGCGACGGTTCATTCATTATGGGTCACAGCGAACTTTATACTGCTTTGCAGGAAAATCTTAAAATCAACGTTTGCCTTTTTGATAATATGGGCTGGGGATGTATTGAAAATCTCCAAAACAACCAAGGTACTGACACCTTTGGTACTGTTTTCAGAGCGAGAAATCCTGTAACCGGTATGCTCGACGGTGACGAAATTGACGTTGATTTTGCCAAAATTGCAGAGGGTTACGGCGCTAAGGCTTATACTGTTCGTACGTCTGACGAATTGCGTGAGGCATTAAAGGACGCTAAAAAGCAGACTAAGAGTTGTCTTTTTGATATCAAGGTTTTGCCTAAAACTATGACTCCTGGATTTGAGTCTTGGTGGAGAGTTGGCGTTGCCGAGGTTTCAAAGAGCGAAAGAGTTGCTAAGGCGTACGATGATATGCAAAAGCACATTAAAGAAACATTTGATTATTAATTTGAAAGGTAATATAAATATGCTTAATCCTGATAAAGTAAAGCTTGCCATTGCTCCAATCGGTTGGACTAATGACGATATGCCTGATTTGGGCGCTGAAAATACGTTTGAACAGTGCATAAGTGAAATGGCACTTGCAGGCTTCAATGGCTCCGAAATAGGTAACAAATATCCTAAAGACCCTGATGTTTTAAAAAAATATCTTGATATTCGTGGCTTGCAAATTTGCAACGCTTGGTTTTCATCGTATCTTACTTCTAAGCCTTATGAGGAAACAATTGAGGCTTTCAAAGCTCATTGCGATATGCTTTATAAGCTTGGCGCTAAGGTAATAGGCGCTTCTGAGCAGGGCAACTCTATTCAAGGTTGTCTTGATAAGTCAATTCTTGATGAAAAGCCTTATTATACTGACGAGCAATGGGAGATTGTTACTAAAGGCTTTAACGAAATGGGCGCTTATGCAAAATCCAAGGGTATGTTCTTTACTGTTCATCACCATATGGGTACAGGCGTTCAAACAGTTGAGGAAATTGACAAATTAATGGATATGACAGACCCTGATTTGGTTTATCTTCTTTTTGACTCAGGTCATCTTACCTTTGCAGGTATCGACCCTGTTCCTGTTTTGAAAAAATATATAAATCGTGTTAAGCACGTTCACCTTAAGGATGTAAGAATGGACGTTTATAATAATCAGGTTGTTCCTAATCATATGTCATTCCTTGATGCGGTAAGAGCAGGCGTGTTCACCGTTCCGGGCGACGGCGATGTCGATTTCAAGCCTATTTTCGATATCCTTGCCGATAATGATTACGAGGGCTGGGTTGTTGTTGAGGCTGAGCAGGATCCTGCAAAGGCTAATCCGTTTGAGTATGCAGTTAAGGTAAGAAAATATATTGCAGAAAATACAGGCCTTTAATAAATTAAATATTTCAAATCTACAATTGAATTGATATAAACAAAAAAGAGAAGCGTTTGGGGCGCACTACATAAAGAATAATTGCTCAAAAAATAAAGAAGCAGCGAAATGCTGCGTTAAAATCATAGCGCAGGCGGCAAGCCTTCACTATAATTTATGCCTTGTCTTTCATCTGTTTCTTTTATTTTTGAGTGCGAAGCAGTTTAAACAAACTGATTTTGTTCAGTGTGCATTAATAAAATCCTGTTAATACTTGCGTATTAGCAGGATTTTTTAATAGTGCAATGGGCAAAACTCAGAAAGTTTAAACCACATTCTTCTTTATGCAGTACGCCCCTTACTAGCTTCTCTTTTTTTTAATTATTAGGTTTATTATTATAAAAATTAATGCGCCGAGTACACCGCCGAGCGTGTTATAAACAATGTCAGAAAACTGAAACGTACCTTTTGAAAAAATAAGTTGAGTTATTTCAATAAAAGCGGAAAAACATAAAGATGAAAGTAGGGTTATAAGCAATGTTTTGGCACTTTTTTCTTCCCTTTCAAATGTCAAAGCCCAAAATAATCCGAACGGAAAAAACATTGCAATATTGCCTATAACCTGATAGTCAAGCCCTGTGTATTGTGTTTTAAAAATTTTCCATCCGCCAAAAACATCACTAAGCGAATCATAACTGAAATCTCTTTGAAAAAGAGTTCTGTATATAACTATAAAAAAGTAGATTAACAGTAAAAACAAAAACAGATGGTCTTTGTTTTTCAGACTTTTAAAAAAGCCTTTAATTGTATTTTTAAAGCCTGATTTTTTAAAAGTTGGCAAGGCAGACATAACTAAAAATGCAAATATCAGACCCGGTACCAAAGTAAAAATCAGCGTGCGAAGTATATCTTTAAACATCATCAGCATAGCTAATACCTCGTTATTTATTTAATGCTTTTTTGAAGGCGTAAAGAAGCTTCTTTCTAAATATAACAGCAAATACCGCAATCAAGGCAATTAATATGTATCGAACTATTTTGAATTTATAAAGGAGAATGCAAATAAGCATAAATGCTAAAACTGCAATACCTAAAATCATAAATATGCTATCGTTGTAAACATTTCCTGTTTTTTCCT
>ENA-UOIY01002744-UOIY01002744.1-human-gut-metagenome-genome-assembly--contig:-P114-NODE-2744-length-12438-cov-4.299201_pt1 | contig 12438 bp, 12 predicted proteins | sample MGYA00242335_ERZ723882 | MGnify/ENA metagenome assembly ERZ723882
CTGCACGGGATGTGCGAGCAGCTGCCCCGCCAGAACGGCGGCCGTCCGCTGACACCGCCGCCCCCGCGCCCGCCGCGTGAGCCTGCCAAGCCCCGCCAGCCGCAGCGAATCAGCCGCGGCCCGCGCCACATGCCCGAGGAAGAGCCCGGCCTGGAGCTGATCACCCGCCGTCCGCCGAAGCAGAAGTTCTCGAACTTTGAGGAATACCTCACCGCGCACGGCGGCATGATAGTGCCGCTGCCCCCGGACCCGAACGAGCCGAAGGAAGCTGCGCCCGCCGCCCCGGCAGGGGAGAGCGCCGAATGACCCCGGCTTCAATCGCAGCCCTGCGCTGCCCGGTTTGTCAGGGCCCGTTGCTGCAAGTGGGCCGCAGCCTGCGCTGCCCCAAGGCCCACAGCTTTGATCGCGCCAAAGAGGGGTATGCCAATCTGCTGCCCATCCAGAAAAAGCACGCCGCCGACCCCGGGGACGGCAAAGAGATGGTGCGCGCCCGCCGCGCGTTCCTTTCGGCCGGGCACTACGCCCCGCTGATGCAGGCACTGGCCGATCTCTGCGCCACGCTGCCGCACGCACACATCGTGGATGCTGGCTGCGGCGAGGGCAGCTATGACGCCTACCTGTACAAAGCACTGGGCGATGAACCTGCCATCGTCGGCTTTGACCTCTCGAAAGAGACTGTGCGCCTGGCGGCCAAGTTGCTGCCCGAAGCCGCATTTTGTGTCGGCGGCAGCTTCTGCGCCCCGGTGCGCGATGGCTGGGCCGATCTGCTGCTGAACATCTTTTCCCCGTTCGCGGGGGCTGAGTTCCGCCGCATGCTGCGCCCGGGCGGCTGCCTGGTCTACGCTGTGCCCACGGCCCGCCACCTTTACGGGCTGAAAGAGATCCTTTACGACCACCCGTACGAGAACGAGGTGAAGGACACCACCTACGAGGGCTTCACCTTCGTGCGCAGCGTTGAAGCTGCCGCCGAACTGCACCTGACCGGCGAAACCGTGCAGCAGCTGTTTGCGATGACGCCCTACTACTGGAACACCCCTGCCGATGGTGCCGCCCGCCTGCGTGCCTGCGAAGCATTGACCACCGAGATCGGCTTCCGCTACCTCGTTTACCAGAAACAATAATCCAAAAGCCAGCCCAATGCGGGCTGGCTTTTTCTGTGCGTATTGGCAGCAAGGCGTCACGGTGCGTAAAACGCATCCAATACCTGCTTGAGATAGGGCCGCAGCCGTGCATCCCCAATGCCGGGCTGCGGTGCCATGATACAAACTGTATAAATCATGCCGTTATTTACAAAATAAGCGGTATTTCCGCTGGCTTTGCTCTCGTCCCCGCCGCCATACAAGGGGATAACAGCAATATCCCCAGTGGGCAGTGTGTATTCCTCGCAGGTCCAGCCGTCCTTTAAATCGTAGATGCCGTCGGTCAGCACCTGCTCCACGCTGGTGGCGCGGCTGCCGCTGGGCGTCACGGCAGCGTGGGCGTTGAACGAAATGTACATGTCAAAACTTTCGCCGCGCACTTCCTTTTCCAGCAATCCGCCGTCCAGCACGTTCAGTCCAAACGGCTCGCCATCCGCGCAGGTGCCGTACAGCAGGATCTTGCGCTTGTGGGTATCACGGAAGTTGTTAGGCTCACTGGAAAAGTGCATCGCTGCGCCGTCCGGCAGGCTGTCTACAAAATCATTGCGCAGCAGCGGCAGGTTGGTCAACTCGGCGGCATCCTGCAAGCTGTCCGCTGCATCGGTAAACACTTCCGCTTTTTCAATGTCGTTGGGGTAGTGGATCAGTAAATCTGAGTTTTGCAGTGGCATGAGCATCATGCTGAAACCGTAACGGTCGGGCGCTTGCCCATGCAGGAACGCTGGGCGGCGATCCTTCGCCGCTAGTGTCTGCACCGTTTCGCCCAGCGTATCCAGCGGGTGGGGCGTCAGCGTGTAGTGCAGCGCATAGCCGCCCACGGCGTCGGGTGCGTAACTGGGGTGGGGCGTGTCGTGCAGGTTGGTAAACTCCACCCGCGCCAGCACACCGGCGGCAATCAGCAGCGGCGCGGCCAGGCAAAGGACCCAGCCCAACCGCCGCCGTGGGGCAGGGCGGGCCGTCACTGCGGCCACGCGGGCCGGGCAGCGCACCTGTGCAAAGGTCTGCTTATACAAAGTCTCAAACTCCATTACAAATCCTCCTGATACGTCTGGCGCAGGGCTTCCCGCGCGCGGGTCAGCCGGGTGGTCACAGCGTTTTGGCTGATATGCAGCACCGCCGCAATCTCCCGGGTGGGCATGTCCTCATAATAAAATAAGTACAGCACCATGCGGTACGCCTGCGGCAAGGCCAGCACGGCGTCGTATAATTCCCGCTGGGCGGGGTCGTCAAAGACAGGGGCATCGGGCACTTCCTCCAGCGGCAGGCGGCGGGTGTGCCACGGCGCGCGCAGGCGGCTTTTGCAGTGGTTGATCGTTACCCGCAGCAGCCAGCTGCGCAGGTGTTCTTCATCGGCAAAATGCCGGTGGGTCGTGCAAAGCTTTAACAGGGTATCCTGTGTGGCGTCCTCGGCCTCTTGTGGGTGACCGCACCAGTGCAGGGCCACGCGGTAGATCATATCGCGGTAACGGCCCGCCGCGGCGGCCAGTTCGTTCGGCTCCATCGCTGCACCTCCTTCGGGTTTGGAATATCAGGCCTGTTTCACTTACAACACGCGCGGGGCGGGCTGTTTGTTACAATGGAAACTTAACTTTTTTCAGTATACCAGCATCCACACGGTTCAGAAAGCTGATTTTTGAGCACAATCCCAAAAAAAGATTGACAAAATGCGTGATTACAGCTATTATAAAGGTGTTCGCATCTGCCAGCCGGAGGAGATCCCATGCAAAAAATCACCGATGACCTGCTGGCTTTGGCCCAGGACGGCGATGAAACGGCAGTAGCCGCCCTCATTGCCCGCATGATGCCCTCCATCCGCAAAGGTGCCGCCGCCGCAACCGCGCCGGGGCTTGATTTTGAGGATGCTGTGCAGGAAGGGCTGATTGGTCTGTTTGAGGCCGTGCGCCGGTACGATGCCGCAGCCGGGACGTCGTTTGCGTCCTTTGCCGCCGCCTGCATCACCCATGCCCAGCAGGACGCCCGCCGCGCCGCGCTGCGCAAAAAGCACGCACCGCTGAACTACAGCGTGCCGCTGCCCGACGCCGAAGAACTGCCCCTGCCCGGCCCAGATCCCGAGGAACAGGCCATCGCCAGCGAGCAGTACGCTGCCACGATGGAACGGATGCAGACAAAGCTTTCCCCGTTGGAGCGCAGCATTTTGCTGGCTACTTTAAACGGCCAGACTGCTGCACAGATCGCCCGGCAAAAGCAGCTGGCTCCCAAGGCCGTTGCCAACGCCTTGGCTCGCGCCCGCCGCAAGCTGCGGGGCGCATAATTCCCCATGGATTCAGGCGCTTGCCTGTATCATATATTCAACCTGCCCCCAGTAGCGCCTAAAATCAGTTCGTTGGTCCATTCCTAATGCGTTGGTTTAGATTCTTCCGCGGGCAAATACAAATCAGAGGAGATACCCATTATGTTCGAAGACAAGACTTTGGTATGCAAGGATTGCGGCAAGGAGTTCGTTTGGACCGCCGGTGAGCAGGAGTTCTACGCCAGCCGTGGTTTCGAGAACCAGCCCCAGCGCTGCAAGGCCTGCCGCGATGCCCGCAAGAACGCTACCCGTGGTGAGCGCCAGATGTTCGACGCTGTCTGCGCCAGCTGCGGCAAGGCTTGCAAGGTTCCCTTCCAGCCCCGCGAGGACCGTCCGGTCTATTGCAGCGAGTGCTTTGCCAAGATGAAGGAAAACGGCTGATTTACACGCTGACTGTGTAACAGTAGTCTGATTTCCACTCCGCGCCCCGGTCGCAGTTGACCGGGGCGCGGTTTGTTACGGGGGAAACTGTATGACCACGCGCACGGCGCAGAGAAAATGTAGTATATGGTGCCTGGGCGCCGCCGCCCTGGTGCTGATCCTGTGCAGCAAAACTTCGCCGCTGTTTGTGCTGAATGACTGGATGGACGCCAACATCTTTTTTACGATGGGCAAATCCATGCTGTCCGGCAAGGTGCTTTATCGTGATGTGTTCGACCACAAAGGCCCGGTGCTGTATCTCCTCTACGGGTTGGGCTGGCTGTTGGACCACACGGGCTTTACCGGCGTGTTTGTGCTGGAGCTGTGCGCGTTTGCGCTGTTTTTAGATTTTGGCCTGCGCGCGGCGGCCCTGCTGCGAGGGACTCCCTTACACCCGGCGTGGTGCCTGCTGCCGGCTGCCGCCGTGGCGGCATGTCGGGCATTCGCCCACGGCGGCAGCGCCGAAGAACTGCTGCTGCCCTTCTTGGCCGCCGCTTTGTACGGCCTGGCAAAATGCCTTACGGCCCCCAGGCAGATGCCGCTGCGCGCGGTGGTGCTGCACGGCTTTTTGTGCGGCTGTGCGCTGCTGCTAAAATATACGGTGCTCGGCTTTTATCTGGCCTGGGCGGCGGTGCTGGCGGTGCTTTACCTGCATAGGGGCTGGCTGCGGGACCTGGGCAAAAGCTGTGCCGCTTACCTGGGCGGCCTGGCACTGGCGGCACTGCCGTGGTTTGCTTACTTTGGGGCGAACCACGCGCTGGACAGCTGGTGGGAGTGCTATTTCTATGACAACCTCTTCCTTTATAAAGGCGATACCCGCAGCGCCCTGACGCTGGCCCAACACCTTTGGTGGGCCGTGCGGGACGACCTGCCCGCAGCGCTGCTGCTGGCAGTGTTCCTCGTGTGGGCGGTGGCCGCCAACCATCGCGGTGCAGCGCTGGCCGCACTGGTGCTGGCCGCCGGGCTGGCCTTTACCAGCCTGATGGGCGGCTACCTCGTTTATTACGGGCTGGTGTTGGCCGTGTTTGCCCCGCTGGCGCTGGCGGCGCTGCCCCAAAAGCGGCCTGCCGGGCGCGGTTTTGCCATTCTGCCCGCGTTGGGCGCAGCGGCGGCAGCGGCGTGGTGCTTTTTAGTAAGCCCCAACCGCGCCCTGCGGGGGCGCGCAGCGGAAAGCCTGCCGCAGATCCAGTTTGCCAACATCATCCGCGAAACACCCAACGCTACCTTACTGAATTACGGCACGCTGGACGGCGGCTTTTACACCGCCGCCGGGGTGCTGCCGCCCTGCCGCTACTTCTGCGTGACCAACATGCCGCTGCAGGAGCAATGGCAGCAGCAGTGGGACCTGCTGGCCGATGCCGCCGTGGACTACGTGGCAGCTCTGACCGGTGACTTGCAGAGCGACTACCCCGCCTACCATTGTATTGCCAGCCAGACCTACAACGGCGGCGAGGGTGAAGTGACCTGGTATCTCTACGCAAAAACCAAATAATTTGCGCTTTTTCCGCAGATGCGGTATAATACATCATGCGAAACCCATACTCACAGAAAGGCGGGCACCCTATGCAAAACTACAAAAAGCTCCTGCGGGTGGTGTGCAGCCTGGCAGCGGCCGCACTGGCGGCTTATTGCACCATCATGCTGTGCCGCTGGGTAGGGTATGACTTGCAGGAACGCCTGGGCAACACGCCCAGTTATGCGATCGTCAACGACGAATACAGCCAGATCATCGACATCCCCGAGGAAGGCCTGACCCAAAAAATGCCGCTGCAAGCCGGACAGCCGTTTTACGGGGTACGGTTTAGGTTCAGCACCCACGGGCAGCTTTACAAATCCGGCATGACGATGGTCGAAGTCTACAACGAAGCCGGGCAGCAGGTGCTTTTCGCGGCGGGCAACTTCCTGAATATCTGGGACGATACCTTTACGGAGTTCACCTGCAACGACGCCTACATCCCCGACCACGACGAAACGCTGACCATCCGCCTGTATAACGAGGTCGCCTGGGACGGCCCGCTGGGCGTCTGGGCCAGCGAGGGCGAAGTGGACGGTATGGCGCTTTCGCTGACCGACGGCGAACCGCTGAACGCTACCATGGCAATGCAGCGCGTCAGCGATTTTACAGCCAACTGGCCCGCACTGCTGGCTGCGCGGCTGCAAAAACCGCTGGCCGCCGCCGTCTTTGCGGCGGTGCTGCTGGCAATGCTCAAGACCCCGCTGTTTTTGCTGGTGCCCGCCGTGGGGCTGGCACTGGGCGTGGGCTTTACCTACGTCACACCCGCGCTGGTCGCCCCCGATGAATATACCCACCTCGCCGCTGCCTACGAGCTTGCCAGCAACTGGAGCGGCCAGCCTGCCGCCGACGAGGACGGCAACCTGCTGCTGCGGGCCTGTGATGCCGCCCACTTCGGTACCAAGACCGGTGAGATCGGCATCCTGGCTTACAAAAACGAGGCCATTGCCGAAAGCTCCGAGCCCGGCAACCTTGACGAACTGACCACCCACAGCGAGATCAAAGCAGGGCAGGGCAGTGGCAGCTATCTGGCCCAGGCCCTGGGTATCCGCCTGGCACGGGTGCAGGGTAAGAACTTTTACACGATGCTGCTCTATGGCCGCCTGGCAAACCTGATCTTCTATCTGTTGCTTGCGGCGCTGGCCGTCTGGCTGGCGCCTGCAAGCCTGCGTGGGCTGTTTGCCTGCGTGGCGCTGCTGCCCATGCCGTTGCAGCTGGCGGCCAGCCTTTCTCCGGATGCCGCTGTACTGGGGCTGGTGTTCAGCTTTACGGCGCTCTGCCTGCGTCTGCGGGGAGAGCAAGCCGTTTGGTGGCAGAAAATTCTGCTCATCGTGCTCGGCGGACTGGTGGCCCCCGGCAAGGCCATCTATCTGCCGGTCGTGCTGCTCTGCCTGCTGATCCCAGCTGAGAATTTGACCTATGCCAAAAATCCGACCGTCAGATTCCTGGGCGAAGAGATCCCCGGCGGCTGCTGCATTCATTCCGCCACGCTGGTGCTGGCGTTCTGCTTCTGGCTTGCGGCCAACCTGCAAGCCGTGGCCTACGCGGCCCGCGATATGAACACCACCGTTCTGCTGGCGGGCGGCGCGGCGGCGCTGGTGCTGCTGGTGCTGGCGCTGGCAGGCTATCTCAAGCTGCGCAAGCATCCGCGTGTGTTTTTCTGGTGCAAGAGCGCTTTTGCGGCGGTGCTCGTACTGGGCGCGGTGGTCGGCGTGCTGGCTGTCTCCCACATGGGCGGCGGGCTCGACCCTGACCAGCTCACGATGACCTACCCCAACGGCGATTCCATCTGGACATTCTCGTTCGGGTACATCTGCCGCAACATCCCGGCCACCGTCAAGCTGCTGCTGCGCACCCTGCCGGAGCAGGGGGCGCTCTGGCTGCAAGGCCTGCTGGGCACTACGCTGGGAGAGCCTATCGTCTACCGCATCGACGTCAGCTGGCTGCTGGGCGTCGGCCTGCTGCTGGCTGTGCTGGCTGCGGCCCTGCCACGGCAGGAAGAACCTGCCCCGTTGGACCGCCGCAGCAAAGCGGGCGTGGCGGGCATCTGCCTGTGCGTTGTGCTGGCCGTACTGGCCGCTGCGCTGAACTGGACGCCCATCAATTACCAGACGCTGTTCGGCTTGCAGGGCCGCTACCTGCTGCCGATTTTGCCGCTGGTACTGCTGCTGGTCAAAAGCAGCAAAACGCTGGCCCTGCGCCGGGATGTTTCCCACGCGGCGGCGCTGTGCACCGGCACCCTGACCATGTTGACCCTGCTGCAAGGCTTTGGCCTGTACGCCGCCTGGCAGCCGGTATCATAAATGCAAATTTATTTATTATAAAGGAGAACTTCCCATGACTATCACCAAAAATACCATCATCGCTGAGATCCTGAACAACGACCCCACCCAGGGCTGCGTGCCCATCTTCCTGGCCACCGGTATGCACTGCCTGGGCTGCATGGCTTCCCATGGCGAAACCGTCGAGGAAGCCTGCGCCGTTCACGGTGTCAACGCCGATGAGCTGGTCGCCGAGCTGAACGACTACTTTGCACACCTGTAATGCACCGCGGCTGGATGCCCGCCTTGCTGCTGCCTTCGCCTATGTACGGCCGGGGCATGTGGCAGCGGATATCGGCTGCGACCACGGCAAATTAAGCGCCGCACTGGCGGGCAGCGGTCGCTGCCCGCTTGTTTTGGCTTGTGACCTGCGCCCCGCTCCGCTGGAAAAAGCCCGTGCCGCCTGTGCCCCCTATGGGGACAAGGTGCAGTGCCGCCTGGGCAGTGGGCTGGAGGTGGTGGCCCCTGGCGAAGCCGACGACATCATCATTGCAGGCATGGGCGCGGAAACGATCATCGAGATCTTGGAAGCTGCCCCCTGGGTGTTTGACGCGCGGTACAATCTCGTACTGGTGCCCGCCACCAAGCACAGTGTGCTGCGGCGCTGGCTGGCCCGGCGCGGCTTTGTGCTGGCAGGGGAGTCTCTCTGCCAGGCGGCGGGCCGCTGGTACGCCGTGATGAATGCCCGCTACACCGGCGAAGCCCATGAGCCGGACGGGTTTGCCTGCCTGTGCGGCCTGACGAACGGCCAGCCCGGCTGCGCGGACTACTACGCGCAGCAGAACGCCAAACTAAAAAAATACCGCCTCGGCCTGCCTGCCGGGCAGGAAGCCGAAGCGGTGGATGCACTCATCAAACAAATGGAGGAGTTGTCATGTCGGTAACTGTGCAGCAAATTTTGGGGCTGCTGCAAACGCTGGCCCCGCCGGAACTGGCTTGCAGCTGGGATAACGTGGGCTTGCTGGTGGATGCAGACACGCCGGTCAGCCGTGTGCTGACCACGCTGGACATCACGGCGGCGGTCGTGCAGGAGGCGGCGGAGAATGACTGCCAGCTGATCGTTAGCCACCACCCGGTGATCTTTGACCCGCTCAAACGCATCGGCGCGGGGGACGTACCGGCGCTGCTGCTCAAAAACAACATCTCGGCCATCTGCATGCACACCAATCTGGATGCAGCCCCCGGCGGTGTCAATGATACGCTGGCAGACCTTTTAGGTATGCAGCGGGAGGGCCGCCGCAATTTCGCCGAGGATTGCGGCCGCATCGGCCCTGTGGAAGCCACTACCGTACAGCAGCTGGCCCGCTACTGTGCGGATACGCTGCATAGCGGCGTGCGGTACGTCGATTGTGACCGCCCCGTCACCTGTCTGGCTGAAGTCAGCGGTGCGGGCGGCAGCTACCTGCAAGAAGCCATCGACGTGGGCGCGGACTGCCTTGTCACCGGCGAAGCAGCCCACCATATCGCTCTGCTGGCTAGGCAAAAGGGCGTTGGTCTGGTCGTTGCCGGGCACTGGGGCACCGAGCACGGCATCGCCGATGTGCTGGCCGCCCATATCGCCAGCAGCTTCCCGCAGCTTACAGTTCGCCACGCCGCTGCGGACTGCGACCCGTATTCCTACTTAGTATAAAAGGAGAACCCATGTCTCTTGATGCTGCGACCCTGGCGCTGGTAGCCGGGGAACTGAAAGATACCCTGCTGGATGCCAAGATCGACAAGATCTTTGAGCCCACCCGGGACGAAGTACTGATGACGCTGCGCACCCGCACCGAAACGCACCGGCTGCTGCTGTCAGCCCGCAGCGGGTCGGCCCGCGTCTGCCTGACGAAAGAAAGCTTTGAAAACCCGCTGACGCCCCCGGGCTTTTGCATGCTGCTGCGCAAACACCTGACCGGCGGGCGGCTGATCGACCTGCGCCGTGAGCCGGGCGACCGCATCGTGTATTTTGATTTCCGCTGCACCAACGAGATGGGCGACCTTGTCGTCAACACCGTGGCGGCGGAGCTGATGGGCCGCTACTCCAACCTCGTGCTGGTGCAGGACGGCCGCATCATCGACGCCCTCAAGCGCGTGGATTTTGAGGACAGCGAGGTCCGCCAGCTGCTGCCCGGCCTGCCCTACACGCTGCCGCCCAAGCCCGCCCGGCCGGACTTCCTCGCCACCAGCGCCGCCGCAATGGTGTCCGCCGCCTGTGAGAAGGACCTGCCGGTCGCCCAGGCTCTGGGCAAGACAGTGGCGGGCGTCGGCCCCGTCGTCGTGCGTGAGGCTGTCTGCCGCGCGCTGGGCGAGACCCCGGCGCTGGCCTGCGACCTGACCGCCGACGAAAAAGCCAGGCTGGCCGCGGCTATCGACGAGTTGAAGGCCGAGCACGCCGCAGGCGGCACCCCCACAGCGGTGCGCCTGCCTCAGCCGGACGGCGTTGCCAAGCCGGTGGAGTTCAGCTTCTTTGTGCCGCAGCAGTACGGCAGCACCGCGCAGCTGACTCAGTATGCCACCTACAGCGAACTGCTCGAGGACTATTACGCCACCAAGGATCGCGCTGAACGCCTGCGGCAGAAGAGCCGCGAGCTGTACAAGGCCGTGCACAACATGCACGACCGCGCCGTGCGTAAGCAGGCCGCCCGCCGCGAAGAACTGGCCCAGTCGTCCAAGGCTGACACGCTGCGCCTGTACGGCGAACTGCTGCAAGCCAACCTCTGGGCCGTGCACAAGGGCGACCGCCAGGTGACGGTGCAGAACTACTACACCGGCGAGGATGTGACCATCAAGCTGGACTCGCGCTTCGGACCCAACGAGAACGCGCAGAAATATTTCCGCGACTATAAAAAGAAACAGACCGCCCACACCATGCTGCAAAAGCTGCTGGTCGAGGGCGAAGCCGAGATCGAATACCTTGCTACCGTCATGTACGAGGTCGAGTCCGCCCCCGGCGAGGCCGCGCTCAACGAGATCCGCGCCGAGCTGAAGAGCCAGGGCTACCTTAAATATTATAAGCAGCGCGACCGCAAGCAGAAGCCTGCCGACTTCCTGCGCTATACGTCCAGCGACGGGTTTGAAATTCTGGTGGGCCGCAACAATCTGCAGAACGATAAGCTCACCCTGCACACCGCGCGCGGCAAGGATCTGTGGTTCCATGTGCAAAAGGCCCCCGGCAGTCACTGCGTGGTCATGAGCAGGGGAGAGGACATCCCCGACACGACCCGCCAGGAAGCCGCCGAGCTGGCCGTGCTCCATTCCAGCCAGAACGGCGGTGCCAAGGTGGCCGTGGACACCACCGAGGTGAAGAACATCTGGAAAGCCAACGGTGCCAAGCCCGGCATGGTGCTCTACGAGGTCTACACCACGGTCTACGTCACTCCGCGTGCCGGGCTGGAAGAACAGTTAAAAAAGAAATAAACAAGTTCCCGGGTGATTTGTAGGGCAGATGCTCGCATCCGCCTGTTCCGCAGGAATTCCGCACAATCCCAATTCGTAGGGGCGGATTCTGTATCCGCCCGCAAGGGAGGCTCTTTATGAAAAAGAAATTGCTTGCCCTGTCCCTTATCCTCGCTATACTTTCCGCCTGCGCATCTGCACCATCGGAAAGTGCAGCCGCAACACCTGCCCCAACAACAACGCCTGCGCCCACCGCAGTTCCTACACCCACGCCGACTGCATCGCCTACCCCGGTGCCTACCATGACGGCGTTCGCGCCGGTCTCGGTCGACAGCTGGCTGGCAAATGCAAACTGTCGTATGCCGGACTGCACACTCAGCGCCCCGCCGGATGGCAAACCCCGCCTGGATGAAATGGTGGCCTGGCCCGAGGATGGCGTAACGCTTTGCACTACCTGCCAGACACTGGAAGAGGCGGCCGAAACGTTCCATACAACGGTCGACGAGCTGAAAGCGCTGAACCCGGACTGGGAAGAAGGATTTGCCCGCGATGGCTACTTCTACCAGCTGAAATTGCAGGAGAAGCCGTACATCCTGCCGCAGAATGATGTGGTCTGGGTCAAGGTGCGTGCCGCATGGGCCGAGTTTGGCTACAAGACGGTCTACGAAGTCCCGGCCAGCCTGGATCCCCAGGCGGCTGCGGCCATGGGCATGGCATATTATTTCCAGCAAAACTTCTGCGGCGGCTTCCACGCGGGCTCGATGCCCAGCGAAGACGCCGGTGAGGATGCGGACGGCAACTTCCATGTCCGCGCTGTGGATGGAGCCCTCTACACAAAATTCTCCGAGTTCGACAACTTTCTGCATGCAGTCTATTCGGACCGGCGCGTAGAAGAGATCGCCTACAGCGAGGACGGCTTTTATAAGGAAGGCCCAAACGATACGATCCTTTCTGTCGACGGCGACCGGGGCGGCAACATTGCCTACTGCGGCTATCTTTTCACCGAACCCGAAACGCAGCCCGACGGCAGCTTGAAATTCTACCAGATCATCCTGACCTGCGAGGATGATAGCTTCCACGGCTGGGATGTGACGGAACCTGTCACGCCCGATACAGCTACCCTGCGCCCTGTCCATCTGGTCCCCACCGAGGGCGGCTGGCGTGTGGATGAACTGGGGCTGCCCAATTGATTACAATTTGCTTAAAAAACAAACGATATTTCCACCAAAACCATGCACTCCGTTGAAAACCCTCTTGACAAACGCTACTTTCGGCATAACGTAAAAAAATCTCAAAAAAAATTTATAAAAATGCCAAAAAACACTTGCAACGCCGGGAAACGTGTGTTATAATACGTCT
>ENA-UOIY01002749-UOIY01002749.1-human-gut-metagenome-genome-assembly--contig:-P114-NODE-2749-length-12426-cov-15.077924_pt1 | contig 12426 bp, 9 predicted proteins | sample MGYA00242335_ERZ723882 | MGnify/ENA metagenome assembly ERZ723882
GGTTTGTCTTTCTCAACGAAAGCGGTCAAGGAACAAATCAGTAATACAACAAAAATCCATTTTACATGTCTCATGTAATTCGGTTTTAGTTAATACTATCCGGGACTGTCCTTAAACAGTGGTTTCTTCCCGAAACGTTGTCTTTTCAGGCATCAGGCGAAGAGGAATCCGCTGATTATCAGAGCCTTTATTTTTGAAACCGAGTGCAAAGGTAAGTAATTATTAAATTAACTTCCAAAAAAACAAGCAAAAATCTTACTTTTTGAGTATAACTTTTTATGTTATTTAGCATAAAAACGAACTTTTTTCTCTACTTTTGCAGGATTAAAGTCTATTTCTTATGCAACCATCAAATACTGAATTGATTCTGATTCGAGTTACCGGCGAAGATCGTCCGGGACTTACCGCTTCCGTAACTGAAATACTTGCCAAGTATGACGCTACTATCCTTGATATCGGACAGGCGGACATCCATAATACGTTGTCGTTAGGCATTCTTTTCAGAAGCGAAGAAAGGCATTCTGGATTCATTATGAAGGAGCTGCTGTTTAAGGCATCTTCATTGGGAGTAACCATTCGTTTCGAACCGATAGGAACCGATCAGTATGAGAACTGGGTAGGTATGCAGGGGAAAAACCGCTATATACTGACGGTATTGGGCCGCAAACTGTCCGCCCGCCAGATATCTGCCGCTACCCGCGTACTAGCAGAACAAGACTTAAACATTGATGCCATCAAACGTCTGACAGGGCGTATCCCTTTGGATGAGGACAAAACGGATACCCGTACCCGTGCCTGTATCGAGTTCTCCGTACGCGGTACCCCGAAAGACCGTATCGCCATGCAGGAGCGACTGATGCAGTTGGCTAGCGAACAGGAGATGGACTTTTCTTTCCAGCAAGATAATATGTACCGCCGTATGCGCCGTCTGATCTGTTTCGACATGGATTCTACCTTGATCGAAACTGAGGTAATCGACGAGCTGGCTATCCGTGCAGGTGTAGGCGATGAAGTAAAGGCCATTACAGAAAGCGCCATGCGTGGAGAAATAGACTTTACAGAAAGCTTCACACGTCGTGTGGCCCTGTTAAAAGGACTGGATGAATCAGTCATGCAGGAAATAGCAGAAAGCCTTCCTATTACGGAAGGAGTAGACCGCCTGATGTATGTACTGAAAAAGTATGGATACAAAATTGCTATTCTTTCCGGAGGATTCACCTATTTCGGTCAGTATCTGCAAAAGAAATACGGCATAGATTACGTATATGCGAACGAATTGGAAATTGTAGACGGCAAATTAACCGGACGCTATCTGGGAGACGTAGTAGACGGCAAACGAAAAGCCGAACTTCTCCGTCTGATTGCTCAGGTAGAGAAAGTAGATATTGCTCAGACGATAGCCGTTGGAGACGGTGCCAACGACCTTCCTATGCTGGGAATCGCCGGACTGGGAATCGCCTTCCACGCAAAGCCCAAAGTAGTGGCAAATGCCAAACAATCCATCAATACCATCGGGCTTGACGGAGTGCTCTATTTCCTGGGATTCAAAGATTCTTATTTGAATATGTAATTGAGACCAAAAATTATTTTATCTTTGTCGGCAAATAAAAAGAAGTAATGAAGTTTTCCGAACTAAAACTAAATGCAAATGTGCTTGATGCGCTTGACGCCATGCGATTTGACGAGTGCACGCCTATACAGGAACAAGCAATTCCAATCATACTAGAAGGTAAAGATTTGATAGCAGTTGCACAAACGGGCACTGGTAAAACAGCAGCATTCCTGCTGCCTATCCTGAATAAGTTATCCGAAGGAGGACATCCCGAAGATGCCATTAACTGTGTCATTATGTCCCCTACCCGGGAATTGGCGCAGCAAATCGACCAGCAAATGGAAGGCTTCTCCTATTTTATGCCCGCATCGAGTGTTGCCGTATACGGCGGAAACGACGGAATCCTTTTCGAACAACAGAAGAAGGGACTTACGTTAGGTGCAGATGTAGTAATAGCTACTCCCGGACGACTGATAGCCCATTTAAGCCTTGGATATGTAGATCTTTCCAAGGTTTCTTATTTTATACTGGACGAAGCAGACCGTATGCTTGATATGGGATTCTACGAAGATATCATGCAAATCGTGAAATATTTGCCGAAAGAACGACAGACAATCATGTTCTCGGCAACTATGCCTGCCAAAATACAGCAACTGGCTAAAACGATTCTGAATAATCCGGCGGAAATCAAACTTGCCGTTTCAAGACCGGCAGATAAAATCATCCAGGCAGCTTATGTATGTTACGAGAATCAGAAGCTAGGTATTATACGCAGCCTTTTTACTGACGAAGTACCCGAACGTGTGATTATTTTCGCTTCCTCCAAAATCAAGGTTAAAGAAGTAACAAAGGCTCTGAAAATGATGAAACTGAATGTAGGAGAAATGCATTCGGATCTTGAACAGGCACAACGTGAAGTGGTCATGCACGAATTTAAAGCCGGAAGAATCAATATTCTGGTTGCTACGGATATCGTGGCCCGTGGTATCGATATTGACGACATCCGATTGGTTATCAACTTTGATGTACCCCATGACAGCGAGGATTATGTGCACCGTATCGGACGTACAGCACGTGCCAACAATGACGGAGTGGCACTTACCTTTATCAGCGAGAAAGAACAGAGCAACTTCAAATCCATCGAGAACTTTCTTGAAAAAGAAATATATAAAATTCCCGTTCCCGCCGAATTAGGAGAAGCACCGGAATACAAGCCCCGCTCTTACAACAATAAGAGAGGTGACAGTTCTAAAAGAAGAAGCTTCGGAGGAAAAAGGAATAACAACAATGGAAAAAAAGGCAATAACCGCCCCTCTTCTCCTGCAAGAAACTAAAAAACACTTGGTTATTTCGTCGGAGTAATAGCCAACTTGCCGCTAAAGCTGACAGTCAAATTTGCTATACTGTAAATAGAACTTTCCGGAATGGATAAAACAGCCTGATAATGGAAGCCATTCCGGTCTACCTTTACAAATTTAGTATCAGATAAGATTGCCTGCACCAGGAAATCCGCAGGAACCACACTTTCAAACATCTGCTTGGTAATATCACTGGCAAACAGGCTCTTCTTGCCTTCATACACACAAATGTGCATCACATTATCGTAGTACACATTGTCCATACTAATACCGTCTTCAGTATATATCGTCTTGATCACCCTCATTTTGGATGGATTGATATATACATAAGCACGATAGCGGCTACCATCATAGTTCACAATACTATCGCGCTTCGTTACTTCCGTATAGGTGGGAATAATCATTTCCTGACCGACAAAAGATAACGAATCATTAGGATCTTCAGATTTATGCAATCTGATCATATTATCCGTAATCGAATGAAACCAGAAAATATGCTCACCCTGCTTATCTATCTTATAATAGGTAGTATCATTGCCATAAGTATAAAGAGTATCCCGTATGATTTTGAATGTAATAGGAGCACTCTGAGAATCCGCATAATAGATGGTATCCCCTTCTATACGCATCAACGGGCTCTCAGTCTCATCATCCAGCCATATTCCTTGCAACAGTTCTTTCGCACTCAAATCCTCCTCTTGTCCGGAGGAAGAGTGCGGATTCTTACTGCTGTTACATGCTGCGAGCAAGATCGCTACTAACGATATCGCTACATATTTCGTCATTTGTCTAAATTTTGTGTATAAAGATACTCTAATTATCTTATTTACCAATGCATGAGTAAATAAATCCGAGCTCTTCCATTTCTTTTTTATCATAGATATTGCGTCCGTCCAGCACAATTTGCTGATTCATAGTCTTTTTAATGACAGCCCATGAAGGCAGACGGAATTCTTTCCATTCGGTAATCAGCATCAGGACATCAGCATCAAGTACCGCATCATACATATCGCGGGCGTAATAAATAACATCACCGATACGACGTTTGCACTCATTCATTGCAGCCGGATCGTATGCGCGTATCTGACAACCTGCTTTCAGAAGTTTATCGATCAATACCAATCCCGGAGCCTCACGCATATCATCCGTTTCCGGTTTAAAAGCCAATCCCCACAAGGCGATGGTCTTACCTTTCAAATCACCATTAAACTGCTTCATCAGTTTTTCAAACAAGACTCCTTTCTGCGCCTCATTCACATCTTCCACCGCACGAAGTACACGCATAGTATACCCGTTTTGCTCGGCAGTCTTGATCAATGCTTTCACATCTTTAGGAAAACAGGAGCCACCATATCCGATACCCGGATATAGGAACTTGCGTCCGATACGAGTATCAGAACCGATACCGCTACGTACCATATTTACGTCGGCACCTACCAGTTCACACAAGTTCGCGATGTCATTCATAAAGCTGATACGGGTTGCCAACATAGAGTTAGCCGCATATTTCGTCATTTCAGCCGATGGGATATCCATGAAAATAACACGGAAGTTATTCAATAAAAACGGCTTATAGAGTTTCGACATCAGTTTCTCCGCACGAACAGACTCCACTCCTACCACTACACGGTCCGGACTCATAAAGTCGCTGATAGCATTGCCTTCTTTCAGAAATTCCGGATTGGAAGCTACATCAAACTCAATGTTCACTCCTCTTTTATCCAGTTCTTCCTGTATAGCGGCACGAACTCTGCGCGCAGTACCTACAGGAACCGTGCTCTTCGTCACTACCAACTTATATTGATTCATATTACGACCGATGGTGCGGGCAACTTCCAGCACATAACTCAAATCAGCACTGCCATCTTCGTCCGGAGGCGTACCGACAGCACTAAATATAACCTCAACATCGTCCAGGCAACTCTCAAGCGAAGTCGTGAATTTCAGCCTTTTTGCCTTGACATTGCGAAGTACCATTTCTTCCAATCCATTCTCATAGATCGGAATCACTCCTTTCTGCAAAGATTCTATTTTCTCGCTATTCGTATCTACACAAGTTACATTCACGCCGATTTCAGCAAAACATGTTCCGGTTACCAAACCAACATAACCGGTTCCGACAATCGCTATTTTCATATCTATCGTTTGTTAGAGTTTATTCAAAATATACAGCATCTCTGAAAGCCATGCCCTCTTTATCCTTGGGCGACAAAAGCATCTGCGACTCCCCAAGCATCCAGTCGATGCCTAACGTTTCATCATTATATATTATAGACGCTTCTGCTTGCGGAGCATATTTATTGTCTACCTTATACATGAACACAGCTTCTTCGCTCAACACCACAAAGCCATGAGCAAAACCACGGGGAATAAAAAACTGCCTTTTATTTTCTTCACTGAGCAATGCGCTGACATGTTTTCCAAAAGTCGGTGACGACCGGCGCAAATCGACAGCAACATCCAGCACCTTTCCTTTCAGAACGCGAACTAACTTAGCCTGGCTGTATTCACCTTTCTGATAATGCAGGCCCCGCAATACGCCAAAGGACGATTTCGATTCATTATCCTGCACAAAGTCGACCGGACCGATCTTCGCTTCAAACTCCTCTTTCTTGAAGGCTTCCATAAAGTAGCCCCGTTCATCAGAATAAACATTGGGTTCTATCAGCCACACCCCATCTATTTCTGTCTGTATATAGTTCATCGTTAGTAGTAATAAGTAAAACGATGCAAAAGTAGTGATTTTTTCGAAGTTTTCTGGGATATATTCAATTAATCTCTTAATTTTGCACTATGATTGAATTAGCACAACACATAGAGGCTCTGTTGTTAGAGAATGATTGCGTAATCGTTCCTAATTTTGGCGGATTCGTAGCACACTACGCTCCCGCAACCTATGTCAAAGAAGAAAATCTTTTTTTACCTCCTACCCGTATCATCGGTTTCAATTCTCAGCTTAAACTGAATGACGGCGTGTTGGTACAGTCCTATATGTCTGCGCATGACACCAGTTTTGCCGATGCTACCCGTATGGTGGAGAAAGAGGTGAACGCATTCGTCGAGATTCTTCATGAAGAAGGTAAAGCCGATCTGGAAAACGTAGGTGAAATCCGTTATAACATTTACGGAAACTACGAATTCACTCCTTATGATCATAAGATAACGACTCCTTCATTATATGGACTGGATTCTTTTGAGATGCGTGAGCTCTCTGCGTTGCAGCGAAAAGAAAGAATACTGGTACCTGCCAGTCTGACGAAAGAAAAGAAAACGTATGAAATCAGCATCAGCCGTACCCTTCTTCGTAATGCTGCGGCAATGATTGCCGTTATCGTTATGTTCTTCGCATTCTCTACTCCTGTAGAAAATACGTATGTCGAGAAGAACAATTATGCCCAACTGCTGCCTGCCGAGCTTTTTGAGCAAATAGAAAAACAATCGGTTGCAGTCACTCCTGTTTCTGTAGAGACAAAGCATAATCAAAAGAATGCGACTGGGCAGACGAAGAAAGTTACCGTTGATAAAGCCAGAACTTCAAGACCTATCACCGTCAAAGAAGTCAAGGTTGCCAAACAGGAAACAACACCGGCCGCACCGACAGCAACAATTCCGGCTACACCCGCAGTTCAGCCACAGGCCAATCATCCTTTTCACATTATCGTAGCAGGAGGAATCGGTCTGAAAGATGCTGAAGCAATGGCAGAACAATTAAAGGCAAAAGGATTTGCCGAAGCGAAAGCCTTGAACAGCGATGGCAAAGTACGTGTCAGCATCCGTTCATTCGGAAATCGCGAAGAAGCTACCAAACAACTACTGGAGCTTAGAAAAAACGAAACTTATAAGAATGCCTGGTTACTGGCAAAATAAATCCCCTTTTAAAGCATGAAACGAGTTCTTTGTCCTAAATGTGAGAATTACCTTTTTTTTGATGAAACCAAATACAGCGAAGGTCAATCGCTTGTATTCGAATGCGAACATTGTGGCAAACAATTCAGCATCCGTCTCGGAAAAAGCAAAGTAAAAGCCCTTAGAAAGGAAGAGAACCTGGAAGAAGAAGCGGAGGCTCATAAAGAAGAATTCGGTTATATTACGGTTATTGAAAACGTGTTTGGTTTCAAACAAGTACTTCCGTTGCAAGAAGGTGATAATGTGATAGGCCGTCGTTGCGTGGGTACCGTTATCAATACTCCGATCGAAAGCGGTGACATGAGTATGGACAGACGCCACTGCATCATTAATGTGAAGCGTAACAAACAGGGAAAGCTTGTCTACACATTACGGGACGCCCCCAGCCTCACAGGTACCTTTCTCATGAATGAGATTTTGGGAGATAAAGACCGCGTCCGCATGGAAGACGGAGCAATCGTAACTATCGGAGCTACCACATTCATTCTTCATACAGCTGAAGCTGAATAGAAAGAAAACTGTTTTTCTCTTTTCTATCAGAACTATCTTTGATATCATATATACACATAAAAACAGCGTCACCATTCACAACGAACAGTGACGCTATTTTTATATGATAGTACTTAATTAAAGGATACCCTTTACCGTTTCAAGCATACCTTTCTCCTGAATAGAATCCAGATCAGCCTTTACAGCTGCTGCCAGTCCCGGAATCTTATTCAAATCTTCGCCCCAGATAAACTCTGCTGCCAGCACGCCTTCAGTAACCTTCTTCGTGCAACCGGTAGCCCAAAGCTCTTTCAGCAAATTCATGATTTCAGGAGCATCGTTCGGTACAATCTCAGCCCCGTCTGTACGTACACCACCTTTATAATAAGTGATAATAGCAGCCAATCCGAGTACCAGTCCTTTCGGCAGTTCCCCTTTACGTTCCAGATAAGTCTTCAATCCCGGAAGATCACGAGTTTCATATTTCGGGAATGAGTTAAGCATAATGCTTGTTACCGCATGATCGACGAACGGATTGTTGAAACGTTCCAATACATCCTCTGCAAACTTCTTCAGTTCCTCTTTCGGAAGATTCAATGTTTCCATCAATTCATCAAACATCACTTTATGAATATACTTGCCGATTACCTCATGCTGGCAAGCATCACGCACGATATTCACCCCCGACAAGTATGCTACCGGAGAAAGAACTGTGTGAGGACCATTGAGCAAAGTTACTTTACGTTCGTGATAAGGAGCTTCCGACGGAACAAACAATACATTCAGCCCTGCCTTATCAGCCGGGAATTCTTTTGCCACTTCCTGCGGAGCTTCGATTACCCACAGGTGGAAGATTTCAGCCTGCACAACAAGGTTATCATCGTACTGTATCTTTTCCTTGATAGCAGCAATATCCTTGCGAGGGAATCCCGGAACGATACGGTCTACCAATGTCGCATATACTCCGCAAGCTTCCTCAAACCAAGTCTTGAATTCATTGCCAAGATTCCACAGGTCGATATACTGATAAATCGTTTCTTTCAGTTTGTGCCCATTCAGGAAGATCAGTTCGCAAGGGAAAATGATCAGACCTTTCGTCTTGTCACCGTTGAACGTCTTAAAACGATGATACAGCAATTGAGTCAGTTTGCCCGGATAAGATGAAGCGGGAGCATCTTCCAGTTTGCAAGTCGGATCAAAGGCGATTCCGGCTTCTGTAGTGTTCGAGATAACAAAGCGCATTTCCGGTTGTTCGGCCAGCTTCATAAACTCGTCATTCTGCGTATAAGGATTCAATGCGCGGCTGATTACATCAATCATTGTCAAGCTGTTAACTACTTCTCCTTTATCCAATCCTTGAAGGTTGACATGGTACAAATCATCTTGTGCATTCAGCATATCGACCATACCTTTATCAATCGGTTGAACCACTACCACACTGCTGTTGAAGTCAGTCTTCTGGTTCATGTTATAAATAATCCAATCTACAAATGCACGTAAAAAGTTACCTTCGCCAAATTGGATAATGCGCTCCGGACGTTGTACTTTAGGAGCTGTTTCTTTGTTTAATGCTTTCATGTTAGTTGTAATTTATAAAGTTGATATTATACAAATTCGAAATAAAAATCAATATTTTCCTTTATCATAATGTCGATAGGCATGTACTTTACCGGTTCAACGGATTTCTTGAAAACGACGTGGTCGCAAAGAGCTTTTACGCCACAATATCCCTGCAGCCCCGGACGTTGCCCGATCAGATAATGCACATCACCGGATTTCAGCAATTCCACGTTTGCTTTCAGAAGGTCATATCCTATCAGCCCCTTCATGCTTCGTCCCGCACTACGGAGATATTCGCCCAGCTGATAAACTCTGGAATTGAATACGACACCCAACGTAGCTTTCGGATGCAGCCGGAAAAATTCATCCAATGTCTTTTGATTATTTTCCTGATTAGACTTGTTCAGCACCACTTCATGAATCACCAACTTTTCATACTCTTCGGTGATAAAGCTCATAAATCCTGCCAAACGCCGTTGCATCTGTATTTCTGCCGGACTGTTCTTATTATTACTCAAGAACAAAACCAGCTCCTGCCCCTCGCCGGCCTGATAGTTGCGCATTAATATTTTGGCGGCAATGTATCCGCTTTTATAAGAGTCCTGTCCGATATAGGTCAGTGCGTTCGCTTCCTCCATATTGAAGTCAATGAATGCATAAGCTATTTTTTTAGCTTGCAGATAGTCTGTCAAAGCCAATGTCTCATTTCTGAAGTTCGGAGCGATCAGTACAGCGTCGACATTGCTTTCTTCAACCTTGCGACACACTTCCTGATAACTTTCCTTGTCCCCTTGCTGGTAACAAAGATAATCCACGCTCACATTGAAAGGACGCAATTCCTGACGTGCCCGCTCGATGCCTCCCACTACCGAATGCCAGTAGTCGTGCTCTATATAATAAGGTATCAGACAAACGAAAGAATATTTCTTCTTGGCAGCCAGTCCGATAGCAAATACATTAGGCTGGTAGTGAATTTCGTCCAATACCTTTTGTACTTTAGCCTTGCTTTGAGGAGATACGTCGCCGCGATTATGCAGCACTCTGTCAACCGTTCCGGCGGAAACACCCGCCATACGGGCAATGTCTTTGATGGTATAGTTCTGGTCCTCCATAGTGCTAAAACTTAAATATTATAAATAATCGCTGCAAATATACGAATTATTTTGTTACTCCAAGTAAATTTTCTATTTTTGTGTTCGATAACGGTTAATAAAACTAAAACGATATTTACGCCTATTAGCTTTAAAATCAATACTATATAGGTATAAATGTAGAAAGTAATAATTTTATATACTTAAAACACAGTAATAATGAAGAACTTCATGGATGAAAACTTCTTGCTGCAGACAGAAACTGCACAAAAGTTGTATCACGAGCATGCGGCTAAAATGCCGATTATTGACTACCACTGTCATTTAATCCCCCAAATGGTAGCTGACGACTACAAGTTTAAATCACTGACTGAAATCTGGTTGGGTGGCGACCATTACAAATGGCGTGCAATGCGTACAAATGGCGTAGACGAACGTTATTGTACAGGAAAAGATACCACAGACTGGGAAAAGTTCGAAAAATGGGCTGAAACCGTTCCTTATACCTTCCGCAACCCGTTGTATCATTGGACACACCTGGAATTGAAAACTGCTTTCGGCATCGACAAAATTTTAAGCCCGAAGACTGCACGCGAGATTTACGACGAGTGTAACGAGAAGCTGGCTCAGCCGGAATACTCAGCTCGCGGAATGATGCGTCGTTACCACGTAGAAGTAGTATGTACTACGGACGATCCGATTGATTCTCTGGAATATCATATCCAGACACGCGAAAGCGGTTTTGAAATCAAAATGTTGCCTACCTGGCGCCCGGACAAAGCAATGGCGGTAGAAGTTCCTGCCGACTTCCGCGCTTATGTAGAAAAACTGTCTGCAGTAAGCGGTGTGACAATCTCTAATTTCGACGATATGATTGCGGCTCTCCGCAAACGTCATGACTTCTTCGCAGAACAGGGTTGCCGCCTGTCCGACCACGGTATCGAAGAATTCTATGCAGAAGACTATACCGACGCAGAAATCAAAGCTATATTTAATAAGGTATACGGCGGAGCTGAATTGACTAAAGAAGAAATTCTGAAATTCAAGTCTGCTATGTTGGTAATCTTCGGCGAAATGGACTGGGAAAAAGGATGGACTCAGCAGTTCCACTACGGTGCTATCCGTAACAACAATACGAAGATGTTCAAATTGCTAGGTCCCGATACAGGCTTCGACTCTATCGGCGAATTTACAACAGCCAAGGCAATGTCTAAATTCCTCGACCGCCTGAACGTTAACGGCAAGTTGACCAAGACAATCCTTTATAACCTGAATCCTTGCGCCAATGAAGTGATTGCCACTATGCTGGGCAACTTCCAGGATGGCTCAATAGCCGGCAAGATTCAGTTCGGTTCCGGATGGTGGTTCCTCGACCAGAAGGATGGTATGGAGAAACAAATGAACGCTTTATCAGTACTTGGACTTTTGAGCCGTTTCGTAGGTATGTTGACAGACTCCCGTTCATTCCTTTCTTATCCACGTCACGAATACTTCCGCCGTACATTATGTAATTTGGTAGGACGTGATGTGGAGAACGGAGAAATTCCGGTATCTGAAATGGATCGCGTAAATCAGATGATCGAAGACATCAGCTACAACAATGCCAAGAACTTCTTCAAATTCTAAAACAAGAATTACTAAATAGTAATACCGCTGTCGGGGCCCGATGCTCCACAGCGGTATTTTTTTTAAAACTAACGCTCCTCTCCCTGTAGTTTCATATACGATTCTATTGTCACTTGTCACCTTTTATAGTTAAAGAGTTAGTAATCAATAAAATAGTGGTGACAATAAGCGGTGATAATAAGGTGATAATAGAATTTATATGAATTCATTTATCACCTTCTATTATCACCCATATCTCCTACTACACTGATTACCAACATTTAAACAGGAACTAACTTCTTTTTCTTTTTATCACAGAGAACTGTATTTTCGACCCGAAAATTGTATTTTACCCCCTTTTTACCTTCTATAATTCCTATTAATCCATTATTTCTCCCTTGAGCCAACAACAAAATTTTATTTGCTAAAGCATTAAACGATGCTTCTTTGGCTTCCTAAGACATTTTAGATGGCATGTATAATAGTTAAAGCCAGTATACCTAATACATCAACAAGCCTTGATTAATACATTTTGCAGGATATATGCTCTCGTTTCACGTACGTGAAGCATTCGGACTACGCACGTGATCCCATCAGTCCACGTACATGAACCGATGGGATCATGTACCTGAAACTTGTTCTTATTGCTTTCAGAAGACATTAACTTAGCATACAAAAGGGATTAATCAACGAAGCATAGACTATTAAACCAGGCAGGTCTGATTAAATCGGCAAGCATCTTTCGGACTGCCTCCTTACAAGAAAGTTCATATAAACAAAAAAAGAAGTAACTAAGTTACTTCTTCATCCTTTGTACACCCTCAGGGATTCGAACCCTGGACCCACTGATTAAGAGTCAGTTGCT
>ENA-UOIY01002780-UOIY01002780.1-human-gut-metagenome-genome-assembly--contig:-P114-NODE-2780-length-12306-cov-4.144233_pt1 | contig 12306 bp, 23 predicted proteins | sample MGYA00242335_ERZ723882 | MGnify/ENA metagenome assembly ERZ723882
GAAAATGCACAATTTTCCAAGTGGATAGCCTCTACTGAAAACCATCCTGTAGAAACTTTAGTAGGTATGAAGCTTTTTGGGTATAGTGTTGAGAAAGAGAAGAAGTATATTATCAAACTTAAAAACGTTCAAAAAGGCTCAGAAAGTTTTAAATTTGATAGGGTTATTGAAAAATGGTATTTTGGTTTTAATCAAGAATCTATTACAGCACGTTTATACCACACCAAGGAAGATCTTGTAAATGCTGGCTTTGAATGGATGTTTAATTGTCCAGGAATTGAGATTGAGGAGGTAGAGGAATGACAGTGGAACAATTCCTTGGATCTTTATCAAGCTTAATGTGGACTACATACTGGTCAGTACTTGTGTACAAATGTGTTAGAAATAGGGAAAAGTGAAATGGATGATAAACTAAATTTTATAAGGTTTTCAGTGGTTCTTATACTTGTAAGTATGTGTGGTTTTGCATACTGTATAGATAAAAAGCTGGATGACACACAAAATGAATGGAAGCAAATTGTGGTTAAGCAAGGTGAGCACATTAAGAAGCTTGCTGAGCAGAATAAGGCTCAGGATGTTATCATTAACAAGCTCAATGCTGAGTACAATCTAAAGGGTAAAAGAAATGAGTAAGGGTGGATGGTACAGATCCTGTACTTGGCTAGATGAGGCAAGCAAGAGGGAAGACCTTTCAGGAGTATTCTTTAGTATGATAGATGCCTACCTTAGACGTGTAGATATGTCTATCAGTGCTTACCTAAGTGAGCTACACAAGAGAGCCACAGGTAAGGAAATCAAGAATGGGGGAGCTTACTATTCTGTGAAGAAAGTAGCAGAAGGGAAGCGAATCCTATTTCCTTACCTTGTGGATAACATGGTGGAAGTGTTTAGCAAGAAAGAGCGTGAATATCTTTGCTGGTACTATGTGAATACTAAAAAAGGAGATGTAAGAAGATCACAGCTCCTAGCAAGCTACTATGATAAGTATGAAGGGAGACAATCTCCTGAAATACCTGCTGTTTTTGAAGACTGTTTTGTGACCTCTAAGGAAGAGGAAAAGGTTTCAGTTAAGAAGCTATCACAGAAAGAAAAACTAAGAAAAGAAATGAATCGTAAAGAGATTTTAGAAAGGGCACTAGCTATTGAAATTGCTGAGGGAAGACTACACAAGAGTATTCCTTATGGTGAATTGAAGGCTACTTGGAAGTAAAGATGAAATATAATTTAAAGGAACAGTTATTTGATAAAATTAGAGGACTTGAATTTGTAAATCCTGATGAATATGGTGCTAAATACAATAGAGGTGTACGTGAGGCAAAGGCAAGAGTTGATTCTTTCTTTAATAAAGAGCTTGAAACGGAAATGATGAACATCACCACAGCATCACTCAAGAATCGGTTGATAAATTGATAAAGGTGCTTGATATTGTTGAGGAGGTGTGAGAATGAATAAATTAGTATGCCCAAATTGTTATTCCACTTCTTCAGTACATCACCATACTGATTGGAAGTATATTGATAATCACACAGGTGAAACTAAACCAGTAAGTATTAGGCTTTGCTTAGACTGTAAGACATTATTTATTGATGATCGAAATTGGTAGAATAATGATAATATCAGATGAAGAATATATTAAATTTATAAAAGATGGACAAAAATTTGCTCTTGAGATTATGGAAGAATTATTTCCTGAGGATTATGAGGAGGAAGAAGAATGAGTAATTTATGGGAAGAAACTATTGAGTTTTTAAAGGAAAATGATAAAACTTTTGAGGATGTACTCTTTATCCAAGGTAAAGACTTCAAGGTAACAAAAGAAAACTTTGAAAGTGTAGCTAAGAAGACAGATTATGACTCAGGCTTCGGTGCTCAACATGTAGCTACAGACCTTGTGTTAGTTGGAGATGGCTGGTGGATTGAGAGAGCTGAGTATGATGGTTCTGAATGGTGGGAATTTAAAACTATCCCAGCAAGAAAGCAGTACATGAAGAATATCACAAACCTGCATAAAGGCATGTGGGATACTCTTAAGGATATGAATGAGGATGAGTTGTAATGAAATTTTTAATACTTGGTCTTGAAAACAAAGAGGTAGGATTCCAGCTATTTATTATAAATATTTCTGAGATCATTCTAATTGATGAAGTGGATTTATTTAAAAATATATGTTTGAAGGTATCTTTAAAAGATGGTGGCATGCGATACTTTAACCATGTAAGAGTTAGCCCAGGAAGACTGATAGAAGTAAATAGAATTATTGATTTTTATAAGATTTTGGAGGAGTATAGTGCTTGATTTTTTATACACTACGCTAGTTTTTATATGGTTTGCAGGTATGGTAGGTACTGTGGTTAAGCTATACATATCTTGCCTGAAAGGAGAGAGTGATGAATGAGGAAGTAGTTGTAAGGTATCACTTTATAGGTGGTGAAACTGTTGATTGTGAGTACACAGATAAAGAAATGTATTATTCTAGTCTGAATACCTTTGATTTAGGAGGTCTCCTTATCTTTGATAAAAATGTAATCAACACAAGGAATGTTACCTATACAGAAATTATTAAAGAAAGAGTGATGAATATTGATAAATACTATTGATCTAAAATATCCTGTGTGCTTGGATATTGAAACAACAGGTCTTGATAGGTTTAGGGATGAAATCACTTCAATTCAGATTGGATTTACAAATGTAGACCAAGGAAAGTATGTGCGTAGGTTCTTCGATTGGAAGAAATTGGGAATGAAACGTGCTTTAATGCTTCTTACTAAACTTAAGGATGCTAAGCTAGTCACACACAATGGAAAGTTTGACTTACTCTTTCTGTATGTTAAGACAGGGATTGAGCTGAAGCTATGGGTTGATACATTGGTAATGGCTCATGTGTGTGGTGAAGAAGAGCTTGGGCTTAAGCCTTTAGTTAAGAAGTACTTTAAGGTAGACTATGATATCTCAAAAGAAGCTAAGACAGGAAAGATCACAGAGAAGTTTAAAGCTTATGGCTTGGATGATGTGTACTATCCTATGGAGCTGGTTAAGATCTTTAAGAAGAAGCTTAAGATCTATAACCTTGAGAAAGTGTATAAACATGAGATGCGTGTGTATAAAGCTTACCTTGAGGTTGAAAAGAATGGAGCACCCATAAGTCCTAGAAGACATGAGATAGCTAAGAAGCTTCAGGAGCAGTATAAACCTATCCTTGAAAGACTCCTCACAGTAGGTAATATTAACTGGAACTCTACAGCACAGGTAGCTAAGATACTTTTCACAGATAAGGATGTTCCTGTGTATGATGAGAAAGGTGAGAAGCTCCCTAATACCTATGAAGTGATTGAATACTCCTTCATGAATGATATAATCTATAGAGGTGAGTTTGACACACGTAAGGGAGCTACACTGTTCATGAATGAGTGGAAGGAAAAGAATCCTCATCTGTATGATATTAAGGTTAAGCTTAAACACAACTACGCTCCTGTGATTATTGGCTATGGTGTAGGGCTTAAGGCTATTGAGAAAACAGCTAAGGGAGTTCCCTCAGTAGGTAGTGATGTGCTAGTGAACTATGTGGGTAATCCTGTAGTAGATGATCTGCTAGAGTATCGTAGGTTGACTAAGCTGGAAACATTTATTAAATCTTGGGAAGAAATTCAAGTGGATGATAGGATCTACCCTAGTTTTAATATTACAGCACGTACTGGTAGGACTACTTGTAACAATCCAAATTTGCAAAATATCCCCCAGGATAAAAATGTAAGAAATTTGATTGAAGCTAGACCTGGATGGAAGATATTGGAATGTGACCTATCACAAGTTGAATTGCGTGTAGCATCTATCTTTTCAGGAGATGAGAATATGCAACATGCCTATCAGTCAGGGAGTGACTTGCACAGTAAGACTACTACACTTTTGTTTGGTGATACCTCAGAGATGAGTCCACAGGAGAAGAAGCGTAAGAGAACACAAGCTAAGTCTTGTTTCAGTGGTGATACAGAGATACTTACTGAGGATGGTTTTGTTGAGTTCAAGATGTATGATGGTATAACTCCTGTAGCTCAGTATAATATTGAGACACAGGAGATCAGTTATGTTGATCCATTAGACTTCAGAATGATACCTAACCAAAAAGTGTGTGTCTTTGAGAATGAAAACACTTCATTGAAGCTTACACCTAACCATGAATGTATTATACAGGTACAGAATGGTAAAAAGTATATGAAGAAAGTTCCTTTTGAGGAGCTTGCAGGACATGGTCAATCTAAGTATGCTTGGGTAAATGCTGGGTACTATAAGTATGAAAAGTGCTGGTTCATAAAAGATGACATGACAAGGCTAGTTGCATGCTTTGTAGCTGATGGATCTTATAGTGAGTCAAAAACACAGATCAGGTTTGGTTTTACTAAGAAACGTAAAATTGAAAGATTCAGAAATATGGTTGATAGGCTTGGAGTTGACTATGATGAAAAAGTCCAAGGTAAACTTAAGGTAACTTATTTTACAATTTCTGACTTTGATTATGTGTGTAATATGAAACGCTATTGTACAGCAGATAAGACATTACTTAAGCCTGCTATGACTGAGCTAAACCCTCTTGTGTATTTAGAGGAAGCAAGTCATTGGGATGGTCATGTAAACCACACAAACCTTATTACAGTAAGCTCAACTAACCGATCAACTTTAGACTCTATGCAGATCATGGCTGTTCAATCAGGTGTGAGAGCAAGACTTTACAAGGTTAAGGATGAGCGAGATAATGTAAGTGATACATGGACTCTATCATATAATCTGAATAAAAAACCACTAAGTAGGTTTGAAAGTAAAGATATAGACCTAAGAACACACCATAACACTAATCATAATGTATACTGTGTTACTGTACCTGAGCATAATATTGTTATTAGACATAATGGTAAAGTGTCTATCCAAGGAAACTGTAATTTTGGTTTTTTATACGGAATGTCTGCAAAAACATTCGTTCAGTATGCTAAAAATTTTGGATTGAATATTACAGAAGAGGACTCAGAACACTTGCGAGAGAACTTCTTTAAGGCTTACCCAACATTGCTTACATGGCATGAAGATTGTATAAAATATGCTAGAGCAAATGGCTACACATGGTCTCCTATCGGACGTAAACGTTTCCTTCCTGACATTAATTCTAGCAACTTTAGAGCTAGAGGTCAGGCTGAAAGACAATCCATAAACTCAGGAGTCCAAGGGTTTGCTTCTGACATGTGTACAAGTGCTCTAGCTGATATTGTGTTCAGTGATAAGATTGACCATGATAGATGTATTGTACTAGGTTCTGTTCATGATGCAATTCTCTTTGAAATTAGAGATGACTATGTTGAGGAAGTAGCTCCTAAGCTTAAGTATACTATGGAACATCCTTCTATTCTTGAAGGACTTGACATTCCAATACCAATTATTGCTGATGCTGAAGTTGCACAAGCATGGGGAGGATAAGAATGATAATCTTAGATAAGCCTGCTTATAGGCTTGATGAATACAAAGAGATCAGAGAGGCTAATCGCAGGTTTTTCAAGATTGACCCTGAGCACTACATAGACAAGCAGAATGATTGGGAAGACTTATACACAATCTCAATCAGAGGCACTGTGTATGTAATGGATGACTTCTTTAATGGTCTCAGATATATTAGAAAGCACTATGGTCAACCTGTGTCTAAGATGAGTAGCTTTGACCTAATCTTTAAGACTAAGCATGGACTACCTGAGGAGATAGACTACATGTACCGTAGATTCAGTAATGCCTACAAGACTGTGACTGACTACATTTCACAGACATGTTGCTTCTCTCATGTGGTCATTGATGAGCCTGAAAGGATAGAAAGGAGGATTGTTCATTATCCTGTGATTGATAGAACTGTTCCTCTTTGGTTAAGAGAGAAGATCATTTCAATCATTGATAATGGTTATGCAGAATGACTTATAATGTACTAGAGTTCTTTGATAGCCAGCTTAAGAGAGTACACAAATTTGCTACTTATGAAGAGGCTGAAAAGTTCCATGAAGAGATGCACAGAAAGACTAAAAGCACCTACTTCATTCGCTATAAAATGGATTTAAACAATGTATTCTAGGAGGAATAATGGTAAACAAAAGTAGCTCAGTAGGGATTACTGAGGATATTATCACAAACATCATGCACTTGGGAGCTAGTGAGTACCACTTAGAGATCCTTATTCGTAAATATGAGGATCAGATTAAGTTTTGGTATAACCTAGACAATCCTGAGTTTCAAACTGAGGAAGATAAAGTAGCTATCTATGACACAAAAGACAAGGTGTATCAAATTACACAGCTTCTTCAGACTACTACTGAACAGCGTAGAAAAGCTATGGAATTGCTTAAGTCACAGGCTAATGAGGAAGGAAACCCTGACATGTGGTGTCTTCTTAAACACGTTCTTGTGGCAACTATTACAGCGTTTGAGGCTTGGCAAGTAGACCTAGCCAATGATAAGGTTAAGTTTGCTTTCCTTGAACAGTCACGTGTAGCAAACCAAGTTTTAGCTATCTTTTTAGGTTATGAAGTTACTCCATGTAGTGCTTGCTTAACAGATCAACTTAAAGAGGATGGGAAATAACTCCCATCCTGTGAGGAAAATTATGAATTACAAAGAAATTATTGAAGATTTTTTAAAAACTAAAAGTAAATCTAAACTTTGCAATGAGCTAGGTATCTCACAGTACTACCTTGATAAAATCCTTCAAGGTGAGGAAGTACCTGACATGGTAAAAACTAAGATTGTCAACATGGCTTCATGTGAAACTGAGGATGAAGAAGTTATCTCAATTTCTAAGACTGAAGAAGACTTCATCCTTGATGCACCTATTGATACTTTCCCTGATAAGATTAACCGTATATCTTACCTAAACTATGTTCTAAATAGCACAAAAGCAAACAAAAACCACTATTGGAGACAAGTGCTTACTAAGAATGGATCTAACACAGAAGAAGAAACTGTGGATCAGTTAGAGCGTATGGTAAATGCTATCCTGAAAGGTGACTGGAAAGTCACTGAAGAGGATGTACCTTACATGATTAAGCTTCCAAGTCACCACTACCTAACTAAAATGGTTGATGGATCTACAGGATGGTCTCTTGTGCAAAATACAAACACTGTGGTAGGAAGTCACAAAGAGGAATTGCTTAAACAATACCCTGAGTATGAAGACTTTATTGTGCAAGAGCCTCTTAATGTTGTAAGCTTTAAACCACAAGGTGAAAAGAATAAACGATTCACACCTAGTAGAAAGAAAGGCTTTGTGATTAAGGAACATGCAAGAAAAAATTATTAATTATGTCCTCATCTTTGGATTCCTACTATTGACTCTTTGTTGTTATGCCACTGTGACCTCACAGAAGGCTCAGATTGAGAGTTTAGAATACAAGGTGGAGAAACTTAAGGGTGAAGTAAAACAGAACCATGAGGAGCTTAATAGCAAGGTCTATTCACTTGATATGAGATTCAAAGATATGGTTTATTATTTAGAAAATGGTGTAGGTAGAGGTGAATAGTGACAACATATAGTGTAAGTCGTGTAAAGACATTTTTGGATAACCCTTGGAAGCATTGGTGTAAATACCTAGCAGGCTACAAGGAAAAGCAAGATCCTGAAGTAACACAGTACATGGATCGAGGAACATACTTCCATAGAGGAATGGAGCTTCTAGCACAAAGTAAGGGTAAAATGCCTCAGGAAGATCTATATGCTAAGCTACGTGAGATCTATGAAGAATCAGGATTCCTAGAGGAAGCTAAGCTATCAGGAGAGCTTGCTATTGATCGCTACCTTTCAGAAGGTGAGCCTGTAGACTTTGAGAAAATCATTGAAACTGAGCATCAAGTGTATTATGACCTTCCTAATGGTCACCAATTCACAGGTATCATTGATGCTGTTATTCAGAATGATGATGGAACTGTTACCATTGTTGACTATAAAACACATTCCACAGCACCTACTGATGATGAATATCGCTACAGCCTTCAAGGTAACTTGTATATGTATGTGTACACACAGCTAGGCTACAATGTACGTGATATGATCTTTGATTGTGTAAATCCTAAGATTAAAATCACAGGAAGAAACTATAAGCGTAAGACTATCCGCCTTGTTTATAATGAGTACCGCACTAAAGACTTCTTTGACCAGTTTGTACATCTTGTAGACTTAATTGAGTCTGATCCTGAGTTTAAACTATACATTCCAGGAAAGAGTGGGCATAAGCCTGATGCCTATGATTACCTCTATAAAGTCTACATTGGTGAAATGATGGAAGACTTAGATGAATTTATTGAGAAAAATTTTCAAAAAAGGGTTGACAGTCCAACCCAAAAATGATAGAATAGCTTTGTTGGGTTATCCAGCAATACACTAATAAGGAGGAATCAAATGATTAGGTTCATTTGGGCACAGGATGCTAATGGTTTGATTGGAAGTAAAGGAAAGATACCTTGGTACAATCGAGATGATCTTAACTACTTCAAGAATCAGACAACAGGTGGCATTGTAGTCATGGGAAGCAGGACTTGGTTCTCTCTAGGATGCAAGCCACTTAAGAATCGTCATAACATTATCCTGACAAAAGAGGATGACATTAAAGGTTATGACCAAGAGAATGTCTACATTGCTCACACAGCAGAAGAAGTCATTGAGATCTATGAGAACTCTAGCCTAGATCTTTGGATCATTGGTGGAGCTATGACTTACAAGACTTTTGAGCCTTGGTGTGAGGAAGCTGTGGTAAGCACAGTTGAAGGTGAGTATGAAGGAGACACTTACTATAAGGGTCTAGCAGACAAGCTCACTGAAGAGAATGTAGTAGTTACAATGAAAGGTAATGGTTTCACTGTGAAACATTATAAGGTGAAATGATGGTAACAGAAGATGCTTGTATCTTTTTATGCCTTGTGTTTGGGTCTCTAACATGGATTATTGGTTATTTCATTGGAAAATGGAATAAAGAAGATAAACGTGCAGACATAAAAGGTACAAAACTGAAACTCATTGAAGGTATTGATGGAGTAACTTCAGTACAGCTTACTCCTATCCGCTATGTGGAACTTCTCACAAAAGAGGAAGAGTGCAATGAGCTAAAACTAGCTATCAAGAGGTTTGCAGATGAAACTCCTAAAGGAACTTAAAGACTTAGTTTCCCTTATGGGATGTGCTGTTGTATCAGTAGCTTTACTAGCTATCACAATTAAGCTTATAGCTATTATATGGAACTTTATTATGTCGTGGTAAAAGATGAAAGAAGATATTATTAACCCTAAGCGCTACACAGGAAACAGGCTAGAGTGCTGGGATTTTTGGATTGTAGCTAAACTCAATCCATTAGTAGCATCTGCTGTTAAGTATGTGTGGCGATATAAAGAAAAGAATGGTGTAGAGGACCTTAAAAAGGCTCTTGTGTTCTTGGATAAAATGAAGAACACACCTAAGGAAGCTCTATACTTTGAAAAAGGTGAGTTCTTTGCATCAGATGATTTACTTGAAAGCATGAGTGATACTCAAAGATTCATTGTAAACACATCTGTACAAACAACTCATGAAGAATTATATAAGGTAGCTATTAGTGATATGGAGATTGCTATTAACTACTTGATTAAAACAGAATATGGAGATGAAAGTGACTAACGCACAATTATTAATTTTTATCTTACTATTGCTTAATTTTCTCTTGGATCTCTACTACTTCTTTGAGAAGACAAGTAAGAAAACAGTTAAAATTAAGTATAAAGACAATGTAGCACACCTTGTGGATCTCACAAAAGGTGATTGGATTGACCTAGCTTCACCTAAGAGTATTGTTTACAAGAAAGGTGATCTAGTTCAGGTTGACTTTGGAGTAGCTATGGAGTTACCTCCTTACTATGAAGCTCACCTTGCACCACGATCAAGCCTATTTCAAAACACAGGATTGCTTCTCACTAATGGTGTAGGAGTTATTGATAACTCTTACTGTGGTGATGAAGACTATTGGGGAGCTAAGTTCTATGCTACACGTGATGGACTCATTGAAGAAGGACAACGCTTGTGTCAATTCAGAATTATTGAAAACCAACCTAACATTCATTTTAAGAAAGTAAATCACTTAGGTAATGAAAACCGTGGTGGTTATGGAAGCACAGGAAAGTAGGAACACATGAAATTACAAAAACTAACTAAAATTAAATTACACACACTGACAACATTCTATGGTGAACCGGGTTCAGGAAAAACTACATTCATCAACACACTTCCTGGTAGTGTATTGGTAATTGATACTGACCGTGGATTGGCTTCAGTATCTCCTGATGAGCGTTTTGCAGTAGCAGAATGTCACACATGGGATGATGTAGTGGAAGCTATGAACTTTGCTAAAGGCTTTGATAGCATTGCTGTGGATCACTTCACAGGAGTTCAAGAGCTTCTTTACAAGCACCTTATGGAAAAGGCTTCAAGTAAGAAGATGACTCTTCCTATGTATGGTGAAGCATCAACTATCCTCAAAGGACTTATTGACGAACTTGTGGCTATATCCTATGCAGGTAAGAATGTGTATGTTATCTGTCAGCAAAAATCAGTCAACCTTGAGGATGTTGTTGATGAAAACATTCCAGCATCTATCATTCCTAACTTAATGGAAAGTGTTGGCAAGTACCTTACAGCATCAAGTCGTGTTATTGGACACACTGAGCGAGTACTCAAGTCTAAAGTAGTTAAAGGTGTTAAGAAGTCTAAAGATTTCTACCAAGTACGTTTGTCAGGAAACCCTGCATACAACTTGAAGGTAACTCGTAAACCTGGACTATCAATTCCTGAAACTGTGACTAACCCTACTTGGGAAACAATTGTAGGCTACACAGATGGAACAACACAAGCTAAAGAAGCTAAATCAAAAGAAGCTAAAGAAGAAACTAAGGAAACAAAAGGAGAATAACTATGTCAAAACTATCATTTAAAGCAAAAGCACCTGAAGTCCGTGAATTTATTTACACACCAGGACGATATGAAGTACTTGTGGAAGCTGTAGAGCAAGGAACTAACCAAAACACAGGAGCACTTTTCTACAAGTTTGTGCTTCGTGGTAACTTTGGTGAAAACCTTACAATGTTTAACTTGTTTGTACGTGACAACACTTATGGACAAGAACAACTCTACAAGATCATTGAAGCTGTAGGTCTTGATCCTAACTCAGATGATATTGACACAGATGATATTGTAGGTAAGTACATGGGAGTTGAGATCAAAGAAGGTGATCCTTACAATGGGAAACGACAATTCAATGTACGTGACATCTTTGCTCTTGATGAAGAGGATGAAGATGGGGCAGAAGAAACCTCATCTTCAGATGATGATGATTGGGCAGATGCAGAATAATTAATGGTATCCCTAGTGGATACCTTACACAGAGTAGCTAGGATCTCCTTATAGATTACATTTTTTATTTCGATTGCCAGCACTTGTGATTCCCACACTAGCTACTCTCTGTAAGGTATTTACTTTTTTAACAAGCCTAGTTAGTACAAAAAGACTTTCCATAGATATTTCTACACCCAAAGTTATTCTCACGATTTTTGTTCCTATTTATATTTTTGATTTCGCTTCTATTATCCCACTAACTAGGCTTCTTAAAGGAGTAAATATGAATAAACTTGAAGAGTTTAAGCTCTATGTGTTAAAGCGTAGAGATGCCTTTGAGCACAAGTACAGAATAGGTAACAAGACTGTGGGAGATCTTTACAGATATGATCTTCCTAACAATCTAAAATACCTTGATGACATGTCTCAAATGTTTATTAGAACACTAAACACAGCTAGAGTACCCCTTAGGGATAAGCTTCTTACTGTGTATGTGTATCGTTACATAGGTCATGAAAAGTATGTCAGAAGATGTACTAATGAACATGATGTTGTGACTATACACCAGCTTGAAAAGATAGCAACTAAGCTTAACTCAGCTAAGGCTAAGCTTTCACCTAACTACAAGTCTCCTGCTATCCAGGTAATGACTAGAGAGCTAAATAGAGGAGAAAGGTTTCTTGCTTCCTGTGCAGATTTCATTGACAAGCTTCCTGATGATCTATTCTATGGATGGAAGTGTAGCGAGATCTATAGATACTACAATAAGAAGTGTGATGTGTATGGACTGAGTAAGTTCACAGCTTATAACCTAGCTACTGATCTTGCTTATATTAATGAGCTACACATTGAACTAGACTTTATTAATGGATGCTCACCTAGCATGAGAAAGATGTACCTTGAAATTGTAGAGAAGGACAGGTTTAATGCACAGGAGT
>ENA-UOIY01002781-UOIY01002781.1-human-gut-metagenome-genome-assembly--contig:-P114-NODE-2781-length-12305-cov-5.592571_pt1 | contig 12305 bp, 10 predicted proteins | sample MGYA00242335_ERZ723882 | MGnify/ENA metagenome assembly ERZ723882
GTGGTATACTTTTCAATTATTATAGTGGTATACTTTTCGATTACTATCTACAGTATTACAAAGTGCCTCAAACTCAGGTTCCGCAACTGACGATGGCTCTGACCGCCCTCAAGCAAGATCCCCAGAACGTCGAGGCTCAGGCCATTCAGAGAAAATACGCCACGTCGTCCTTCTCTCTGGAAAAGATCATCTTCGACCAGCCCCGTCTGCCGATTCATCTGTTGTCCGAGGCCGGCTTCGACGTTGCCGAAATGAGTGAGGCCGGAGCATTCAAGCAGATGGAAAACGGACAATTCTCCAAACGTCTGTTCGCACGTAAAGAAAATGTGAACGGGATGAAGATCGAGGGCATGTATGCCATTCGGGCTGTCCATGACGAATACGGAGACATCTCGTTCGAGGCGATGACACCTCAAAATCTCGATGCGTTGAAAAACGATCATCTGCTGTCGCAGCTCGATGAAAAAACACGGCTGGAAGTACTCGGCGGCAAAACGCTCCCGTATCCAGTCCGGCACGAAGGGCAACTTTGCTTCGCCGGCATCAACCGGACGCTCAACCGGATGATGTATGTTCCTTGCTCGGATTATCCTGCGCCGAGCAGCATTTACGGCGTCAACGTCGATCAGGCGCAGCGTCAGGCGCTCGGACGCGGCGAACGGGTTCTGTTTCGAGATTGTTCCAGCAAAGACGACGATCCCGACAACCATTATGAAGGGTATGGGCAATTCGACATGAACAAGATGGAATATATGATCGCCGACAAATACTACGAACGGCCCCACCTTCCGAAATCCATACTGGAGCAGCTCGACGCCCAGCAGCTCGAAACCGTCTTCGAAAAGAACGGTTATATCAACGGAGCCAGCCTCCACAAACAGAATGGCGAGCCCCTGCTGTACATGATCGGCATCAATCCCGTTACCAACAACATCCAGTATGTCAGCTATCCCCGGTACGAACAAGCGGTTGCGGAGGCGCAGAAAAAGGGTGTCGGCGTGAAAGATATACTGAATAAAGCCGATCGCCAGCAATCCGTGGAGCATGTTCCCGACATTGCGGCGAGCCAAAAACGCAAGGGGCAAAGCATGTAACAACATATGCGGAGGGTGCAGGCCGCCACCTGTACTTTCAATCCCGAGAGATCACGCACGATATGAAAGACAATCCCACATGCGATTTTTATTATTATCGCAAACGGCTCACCTCCTTCATCGAAGACCGACATCCGCGGTTAGCGCATGCACAACAGCTCATCGACACTCGCAGCCAGCGGGCAGCCGCGGCCTATGCCGAAACCCTCGCTTCGGGCGGCAATATTTTCACGGCCACGGCCCGCGCCGATTCGATCCTTTACGAAGGATTGATTTTCTCGCGTTTCGACACTCTATACTGCATTCTCACGACCGAATACCCTGAGATTCCGGACAAACGCTTGCGGGTGCTCGCGCAGGATTTGGAGGCGCCCTGTAAAGATGTGTTCGAACATTACAACCTCGACGACGGTCTGGTAAACCGCAGCGAGTACAATCACTTGATTTCTGAACTCATTACCGCCGTACGCCTTTATTTCGAACAGAACCCCCTCCTTCTGCGGCGTGCAGGACGGCCTCGACGGAACGAAAAGACTGAAAAATAATCGCTGTTTCACAGCACTCTAAAAAACTTTCTTAGGACATGAAAAAACTTATCATCACGGCTGTGGCCATTACAGCCTTCATCGCCTTTGCCTCGTGCGCAAAGCAGACCGACGACTACATCGCTCCCGCAGAAAAGAATGGCGGAGACGTTACCGTTTCATTCATTGCAGAACCCAATACCACCGAAACCCGTGCCTTCTTCGATAATGCCGGCACCGAGACGTGGGAGAAAAATCTTAAAACCGTCACAGTCTTGAGCTTCAATGAATCGGGAGCCCTGCTTGTACAACGTACATTCACCGCCGCCGAAGTGACGGCCAAAAAAGCGACGTTCTCCATGCCACGCTCGGCGGCCGGTACGACCTGCGAATTTTATGTCGTGGCGAATAAACCGGTTGCGGGCATCACGAACAAAGCCTCGCTTTTGGCATTGCTGGATTCTGCACCCGCGGCCTATAACGGTACGTTCGCAACGGTCAGCACGACCGCGCCTTCGTCCGGGTTCACCATGTCGGGCTCGGCCACTAAAACCCTCGCGGCGGCTGGCTCTACCACAGAAGTTGCGATTTCCCTCAAACGCACCGTGGCTAAAGTAGCGATTCAAACCGCTCTCGCGGCTGATTTCAACAGCAAATATCAGGGATCGGTCAAGATTACGTCGGCGACCATATCCAAAGCAGCGTCGCAGACTCCCGTTATCGCACCGACGACACCGGTTCCCGGCACGATGAATTATACCACGACGCAGAACAGCTCCGAAGCGTCGGGAAAATTCAACAATTTGTTCTATTTGTTCGAAACGGCGGCTCTGAATGCCGGCAGCCGGGTACTCGTAACGCTGAACGGAATATACGACAAGGACGGCGACTTTTCCACTACGGGCGACCAGACACCCGTTACCTACGACGTGGAACTGACCGGTGCCGCCAATAACGGCAAACTTTCGCGCAACGGTTACTATCGTGTCGCCGTAACGCTGTCCGGCCTCACCGGACAATCCGTTTCCGCGACCATCACCGTCGCAGATTGGGAAACGCCTGTTACGCAGAATATCAGCCTCGGACAGTAACACCACCTCATCCGCCGGAAAGGGTCGGTTCTTTCCGGCGGACACTTTTACCATCTTCTATGAAAAAGCTCTGTTATCTGTTGACATTCGTGTTTCTTTGGAGTGCGGCACCTCGTGCTGCCGCACAATATTACGGCGTAAGCACAAATGTCGCGGCGCTGGCAACGGGAACCGTCAACGCTTCGTTCGAAGCCGCAATAGCGCCCCATTGGTCTGTGGATATTCCTCTGTATTGGAATCCGGTAAAAGCGGAGAATCTTCAAATGTGCTGTCTGGCCGCGCAGCCCGGCGTGCGTTACTGGTTCTTCGAAGAATATGCCGGCCATTTTATCGGCGGGCATCTCGCGGCTGCGAAATACGACGTCGGCGGACGACGCTTCCACCGTGCGGGCTGGCTGACCGGTCTGGGCATCAGTTACGGTTACTCGTGGCTGCTGGCGACACGCTGGAATTTCACGCTTGAAATAGGCGCCGGAGTGTACTATATGCAAGACACCAAGCGCGACCACCGTCTTTCCGACTTCCAGACCGAGTACATCCGTCGCGGCCGCCGCATAGTGCTCGGGCCGTCGAAATGCACCGTAGGATTCACATACTTGTTCTGACATGAGAAAACTCCGCTATATTTTCATCCTGAGCTTGCTCCTTTCTGCGGCATGCAGCGTTACAGGCTCTTTGCGCCGGCAGGGAACCAATGCCCGGGTTCTCCATACGCCCAAGCCATTGCAAGCCAGCCGTGCGGCACACGCTCCCGAATATGTGGAGATCGAACATGAACACGACCCTCTCGGATATCTGATTCCGACGACACGGTTGGAAAACGGCGAGCAGATAATGACGATGGATATGGCTCCCGTTACGGTCGTATCGCGCTCCCGCATGTTGCCTGAACGCAAAGGCATCGTAACGATCGACTTCATCATCTCCTTACCCCGTGGATTACAGGGTAAATGCCGAAGCATCGTCGTAACACCCGTTCTGCATAACGATAGCCAGCGCACACCATTGCAGGAGATCACCCTTCGCGGGGCTTTTTTCGATAAGATCATGACCCGCGATTATTGGCAGTACGAACGTTACCTCCAGACTGCAAAACCGGACAGTTTGCGGGCCGCCTGTGCTTTCCGCCGCTTCGTACGTTTTCCGGCACCCGAAGGGATGCGGCTGGACAGTGTTTTCGAACACTCCGCAGACGTGTCGTATCGCTATACGCAGGATGTGCCGACCGTCAAAGCCGGGAAACAGCTCCGCATCACGCTCGAAGGGTATGTAACGGGACTCGACGGCAGCATCTACCGACTGCCGCACGGGGATACGCTCTTCTACAATATTTCGTCCGTAGGCATGCTGGCCGACACGGCGACACGCTATATGACACGAATCGTCGAAAAATACGTCGAAGTGCAGGATCGCAATTACCTCTCGTTTCCGACCGACGACAGCCGCATTGTCGATACGCTCGGCGCCCACCGTTCTCAACTCGAACGTATCGAGATCCTGATGACTCGCCTTGTTTCCCTACAGGTATTCATCATAGACTCGATTGTCCTTACAGCCTCCTCGTCCCCCGAAGGCAGCTATCCCCACAACGCCCGTCTGGCCCGAGAACGCGCACAAACATTGGCCCGCTATCTGAGCCGGCGTTTCAACGGACTCGACACCTTGCTCCGTGTCCGTTCGATTCCGGAACAGTGGGACGAACTGGCCGATATGATTCGTGCCGACAGTTCGATCCGTCAGCGCGACAGGATTCTGGCCTTATGGCAGCAGGTCGTGAATCCCGATGCCAGAGAAATGGAGCTGCGCCGCAGATTTCCCGCTCAATACCGTTACATCCGCCGCCACATCTATCCGAGTCTGCGGGCCGTCATGTTCCGCTATGCCCTGCGGCGTAAAGGAATGGTCAAGGATACCGTTCACACGACACAGCCCGATACGCTTTACGCGCGAGGCGTACGCTTGCTGCAAAGCCGCCGCTATGACGAAGCCCTCTATATTCTGAGTGCCTATAACGATCGCAATACGGCCGTAACGCTTCTTTCGATGGGCTATGACCGGCGCGCGCTGGAGATTTTGCAGGCGCTGCCGTCGGACGCCGTAGTCGAGTATCTGCGGGCCATCGCCTTCGAACGGCTGGGCGAGCCGATGCGCGCACTGCGCCATTACCGCGAAGCCTGCCGCCTCGGCCCCGATCTGGAATATAGGGGCGACCTCGATCCGGAAATTTCAAATCTCAAAAAAATCGCCGATGAAAAAAAGATGTAAACTGATCGTCGTGCTGCTCTTGACGGGCGCACTATGCGGCGGGTGTACGCTTTCTGAAACCGAGACCATAGAATGCAACCTGCCTCCGCAAAACAGGGATTCCGTCCTCGTGCATCCGTGGAATCCCCACGAACCCGAAATTCCCTCGGTCGGCAACTAATTCCTCACGGTATGAGTGGCAAAGAAACAAAACCGGGAAGTCTGTATATGACTTACGGTTACGACGGCAGAATATATCATGTAAGCCGTATCGGCGAGGGCACGACGGGTTTCCTGCAATACATGCGCAACGAAATGTACGGAGCGCTCCGCAACGGACGTATTCCGGACTATTGGATGGGGCACTACGACTTTCCCGATCAGAGCCGCATCCCGCCCATTCGTCCGGAACGATTGAACGGATATCTCGACGCCGTTTCGGAAGCGGCGGAGGAATACGGAGGAAAGAGTTCGCATACGGTCAACATGCGCAATGCCTTTTTCTGCTACCTCAAAAAGATCGTTCCGCTGACACCGGCAGCCGAAACGGCCGCTCTGGCTGCACGCCCCGATTACCCCAAGCCTACGGACGGCTATGGCGCACATGTTCCTCAGTCCGATGCCTTTCTTCCCGAATACAAGTCCTATCAAGGTCTGTTGACGGATAAAGGGCTGCTGATTTTCTCGTACGGCACCGAAGGGCAAAGACAGCGACGCATGTACGAAGATTTTATCGAAAATAAGTTCTTCGATCCCGTCATACCGGACGGAAAGCTGAAATATTATGAAATCATCGGAGAACCGGCCCAGATGCAGCCTCTTGCGGATCGTCTGGCTCCTCACAGCGAAAAGGAATTGCTGTCGGGATTCAAGAAAGCCTATGTCAAAGCAGACATTCTCGAACAAGGACGCTGCCTTCAAGAGTTCGATCTGATGAAAAGCGTCGAGAACCTGCGAATTTTCAAAATGCGGGAGCAACCGCAGAATATACTCCGTAAAAAATTTTGGGATCGCAGCGTAAAGGAGCTTTTCTCGACCCTCTGGAATAGTTTCGAACTGGCGAAGAAAGAACGGACGGAGTGTCTTCAAGCGAGCCAGTATCCGGACGAATCCCGCCTTGTAACCTTAAAAATGAACCGATGATGCATTTGAATAAATCTTCAGAAGTCGATCCGACCCTCGGGGTTTCGATTTTTGCCGAAGTGCGGCCCGACGGAAGCGCCCCCTTCCTGTCTGTGTGTCAGGCAATGTCGCCGGAAAATGCGTTCCGTTCCTTCATAGACAGCCTGCTGGCCGCGGCACGACAAACGGGCGTTTATCCCGACAGTTGGATTTTCAGGTACGACATACCTGCGGGCCGCAAAGCGATCGCAGCCGTGCGGGAAACCGACGGTCGTTTCGCGGCCTTTCATCGGTTCACACGCCGCGAAGGCATCGCACCGACTTGTATCCTGTCTCTGCGCGATACGGTCTATTGTCGGGAACAAGACATCGACTGCCTCTCGCCCGAAGGACACCGCGAGCGGTTGATGACCGATCCCGCATATCGTCGCTTTCTCGTCTCCGACAGGATGTATGCAGGGCATCAAACTCCCGATACGCTGCGCACGACCCGCGCAATAGACATCGGCGCCGGGATGCTCCTGTACGATCTCAGACATCCGATCGGCCGCGAAGCCTATAAGTCGTTCATGCAGTACTGCGCCGATCATTTCTTCGAAACGGAGCTGAACGGTTTGGACAAGATATCCCTCTACGACGTGCATTGTTTTTTCGCTCCGGCGACCTATCTGTCGAAACTCGGCGCCTTGAATTTCAATCCGGTCTATTTCGGACGGAATTTCCGGCTGGACGACCTGAACGGTAAGATGCTATTCGATCGTACGATGCGCCACGAAGGAATATTGCTGAAGGAGTACGACATGCGGCCGTTGTCCGTGTCGTTTGTCGAATTCATCGACGGCGAACGTATCAGAATGCCCGTGCATTCTGCCAGTTCGGACATCGCTTTTCTCGACCGGATCGTTCAGGAAGGATACCCCTTGCAGCGGCCGTCTCCCGATCTTCGCATTTTCAGTCCTTCGCTGGAGCGTTTGATGGATATCGAAGAACGCATCGCCAACTGCAAAGATCCGGATGATATGCCGCGTCTGCAACGGCTCGCCCGAGAACGGGCGCAAGAAATCCTCGACACGAAATTTCCGAAGCGCCGTACAATGGATCCAAGCCGCCACAGGAAGGATTTGGAGATCATTCCTTCATGGGATGCGGACAAGAATACGGTACGGTCAATTCTAAAACTCTAAAACTGAAGACATGCCATCTCCGAGCGATCATTACCACGATTTGTATCTTATGCTGGGGCCGCATTTCGATACGCTGTCCCTGCGCCGCAGCAATGAAGGAACGGCCGGCTTCGAGGCATATGCAGCCAAGAATGCCCGGCGGGCATTGGACAAAGGATATTTTCCCGACAACTGGTTGTTCCATTATCAGTTCGGCGATGAGCAGCTTGCCCGTGTGCCTCTTTCCGCTGAAAGAAACGAGAACTATTTCCGGACGCTTCTGCCGGCGCTCAACAAGCAGAATGTCGTTGCCCGGCATATTCTGCCTCTTGAAAGAGCGTGTATGCTCTATGACCAAGGAAAACCGCTGCTGTCCACATACGAACAAGTCCAAACGTCAAAAGTGTGCGATTTCACCACCTCCGGAAGCAACAACGCTCTCGAAATGCGTAATACACGGCCGCCATTCGACGCATACAATGCGGTAGAAATCGGTCTGGGTGTGCTCTTGTTCTCGCCTACGGATCACGGACTGCACAAACTGGAAAACTTCCTGCAATACACGGCCGACCATTTCTTCAATTCCGTCGGTGTTCTGTCTTCGTTGACCATGAGTTTGCATCGTGTTCCGGCATTCGATCCCGCGCTGAAGAAGGCCGTGGATATTTGGCCGGACGATACGGCCGCGACATTGAAGAATAGGAGTACCGACGACGTGTGCGAACTCTTTCTGCGCAAAAGTGCGATCCGCGGAAGCATCGTATGTCATAAGTTCGACATGAGGCCGACCTTGGAGAACTTCAAAATCTTCGTAACTCCGACGAAACACACCGGCCTTGCGATCTCCCGCTTCAACGCCGATCTGGGGCATCTGCTGCACATCGAAAAAAACGGAATCACCGCCGAGGCTCCATTTCCGACCGAAGAGGTGGATTATACGCCCATTACCGGTATCGAGAGCCTGCGGGAGGTCATGCGCGATGCGCAAGTAACCGAGAAAGGCATCCAAAGATTGCAGTACGGAGCTAAAGCCCGCGCAGCGGATCTTATCGACCGCCTCTTCCCCGAATACAAGGACACGGTATTGAACTTCAATATGAAAGAAAAAATGCACCGATTAGCGGAGCAGGCGCTCGAACGCGAAAAACGGCATCCGGCGGCTTCTTGGTCTCCGGCCGCCGATCTGGAACGCACGCCTCTTCGCCATCATAAACTTTAATACTTTTTCGGATATGAGAAAAATAGCTTTGGGAATCCTCGCGGTCTGCGGACTGTGGAGCTGCAATCAGCATCCGACGACAGGCTGGTCGCAGGAACAGCCGGTCGCGGTAACGATTCCCGTCCACCTTTCGGAACAGGAAGTCATCCTCCGCGCGACGGATGAGAACAGCATCGCGGATGTGAATGTCTACTTGGTACAAGACCGAAGCGTCCTGCTCCACAAGTATTTCACTTCGACGACGGTACAGTTCGAATATCCCGCCGGGCGATATCGGCTATATGTCATCGCCAATCATCACGCCGACTTGGGCGATTTGGATTTCGAACGTCTGAGGGCATACACGCTGCACCACGCGGAACGATACGACGATCTGCCCATGACGGCCGTCGCCGACATCGACATCGCCGCAACCGGCGACATGCAGATATTGCCTCCGATCGAAGTGGAACGTGCGGTGGCGAAAGTAAACTATAATGTAAAAGTTGCGGCGTCCTGTGCAGACATTCTATTGCAATCGGTGCAGGTGATGTCCATCCCGGCTTCTTTTCGGCCTTTCGATACGAATGCGCCGACTGACGAATACCGTCTCGGGGAAATAATCGAAAACGAAGCGCAGATATGCGCAATGTCCGGGAGTTTTTATATGCTGCCCAATTTGCAGGGAACCGTACAGGGCATCACGAGCCAGCAACAGAAAAATCCGCAGACGGCGCCTGCGAATGCCTCCTGCATCCGCATCCGTGCCATCCGCAACAACGAAGTGCTGGACTATTCGGTATATCTGGGCGAAAACGAAACCTCGGATTTCAACGTCCGATCCAATACGGCCCATACGCTCGATATCACGATTCTCAATGCCGAGGAAACCGATGTGCGTATGCATAAATATACCGTAGATATCGTATGTCAGGTGTCCGAAGAACCCCAGAACGGCGTGTATATGGATTTCTCTCCGATCATGCTGACAACGACTTTGCAGGGGCAGACCGAAGACGCCGGATTGTATTGCGAACTGAAAATAAACGACGGCGAACGGAGGTCTTTCAGAGTCGATGGAAACGGAATTCAGGGGAGCGCCACACCGCTCGAACTACAAACCGTACAGGGTGTGAACCGTTATAAACTTGAGTATAGCCCGTACATACTGACCAACGACAATGCCGTACTGTCTTTTACCGTGGATATTTACGATAAGCACGGATTCGTCCTCTCGAAGGATTTCACCTATCGCTATGCCAGCAAAATAGTGCAGGTTTACACGAAATGGTTCAACGGAGGGCAGGATCTCGGAGTGATCTGGTCTCCCGATGCCGTGAAATGCATCCGGAAAACAACTATTTCGTCCGTATATTATTTGTTTTACTGCGCCGACGAATGTACGATCGTGGCGGAACCCCGAGAAGGATACTCCGGTTACAGCCTTTACTGCAATCACGACCTGACCGGATTTCTGACCTCGGAGAGAACTTACAGATATTTTCCTGTATCTTCCTATGATACGCTTTACGCCTATTTCAATTAACATGGAACTCCGTCCGTCGTGTTCCATTCAACTCCCGCAATTATGAGAAATTTATTTTTAGGGTTTCTGCTGGCAAGCCTTGCAAGCTGTACCCATCTGGAATCGGTCGCTCCTGTAAATGCAGGAGCCGTCCAAGTCGAAATTCCCGTGCGCAACGAAGATATGGAGCCGCAGACGCGTGCCACGGATGAAAACTCCATCCGAGATGTGAACTACTATCTGATAGGCTCCGCGTATAAAGAAGTCATCCACGGATACGAACGCTCGACGAATCTGCGGTTCGAATGTCCGCCCGGCACCTACGATCTCTATGTCGTTGCCAATATCCATAGCGACTTGGGTGTAAAAACGGCACAGGAGCTCCGCGATATGACGCTCGACTACGGCTATCAGTACGACGATCTGCCCATGTGGGCGAAGCAAACGGTCAGCATACCGTCCCGAAACAACGGCAATCTATACCGACTGCCAGCCATCACCGTCAAAAGAGGCTTGGCCAAAGTCGCGGTCGATGTACGTTCCGAAGTCAGCGATATTATTCTGAAAAGCATACGCATGGTGTGCATCCCGCGTGTCAGCCTACCTGTCGCAGAAAACCCCTCTCCCTCCACGATACGCAGCGATTACACCCAAGGGCCGGTCACCTACTTCCCGGCGTACGAAGAATCCTATTCGGAAGTTTATTATCTTCCGGAGAATTTGCAGGGGGAGAGGCCCGACATCACGGACGAAACTCTAAAAGGGCCCGAGAATGCTCCCGAATATGCGACCTACCTGCTCATCCGTGCCGAGAAAGACGGCGCAGCTTTGGCATATCGCATCTATCTGGGAAGCAACAACACTACGAATTTCGACGTGCGACGCAATACCTGCTATTCGTATAATGTGAGCATTCGAGGTGAAAACGAAGTCGATACGAGGGTTTCGAGTTATTACGTGAGTGTCATGATCGGCTTCTCGAACGACGGCTGCGGCACTTATTATATTCCCGGATCAGCGCATAATATGCGCTTAAAAATCATCGGAGAAAATACGGCCCGTCTGCGCGGGCGATTGGAACTGTTGAAAGGCTCGCCGACCGATTTTTCGTTCAACGCAGACAGCGGATTATCGGAATATACTTTCGCCATCCGGAATAATAACGGTCTGAACGAATATCCCATAAACTACGCTCCGACGCTTATCAGGCGCGACAATTCTCTTTTGGAGTTTCGGATCGTCATAGAAGATGAGGGCGGTATCGAAACCGGATACCGTTTCCAGTACCAATTCAGGAATATCGTCGAAATATACCGCTCGGCAAACAGAGGAAAGATCACGGCTTCGGGCGCGACCTATACGGGTACGACACTCGACGGCACGCAGACCGCATTGTGCTATGAGAACTGTACGCTCCATGCGGCTCCCGACGGCGGAGCGCTCTTCGAAGGCTGGTATGCCGACAGCAACTACCGAAAATTATTGTCCCCAGATGCAAACTACACCTATGTACCATCGAGTTGCGAAGGGTATATATACGCTAAATTCGGTACCGGCGAGGCACTCGACAGCAAGGGCACCGCAAACTGTTATATCGCACCCCAAGCTGAAACCTATTATTCTTTCAACGCCACTGTGCAGGGAAACAATAAGGCTACGACCAACGTTACTCCGCGGCCGCTCGACGGCGTTCAGGCCAAGGTGATTTGGGAAACCGGAAACCGCGCCGGAGACATCGTGTCGGATGTTTCTTATGGCGGAGGCCGCATCCTATTCCGAACCGGAATATATACGGGCAATGCATTGATCGGATTATTCGATAAGGACGGAACCTGCATCTGGAGTTGGCATATTTGGGTCACGGGGTACGACCCCGAAAAAAACCAACAGACTTACGGAGGCGGCAGTGTCTTCATGGATCGCAACCTCGGAGCGTTATCCATAGATCACAGGCAGGTGTCGACCCGGGGGTTGTATTATCAGTGGGGACGTAAAGATCCATTTCCCTATCCGTCCGATATCACCTCGCACGAGCCGCTCACCGGCTCCTACCAAAACGGATTCACGAACACCACCTTAGCCAGAAAGATGACCGTATCCTATACTATCGAGCATCCTACGACATATCTTGATGCCGGTGCGGATTGGCTGTTAAGCGTTGCGGTCAATCCGAATCTTTGGGGCAATACCAGCAGCAAAACCACTCTGACCGACACGGGCGAGAAATCTATTTACGATCCCTGCCCGCCGGGGTGGCGGGTACCCGATCGACGGACGTGGGCGAAAGCACAGCTAACTCTTCAAGGGTCAGCTTATTAAGTTCAGGATCTACCAGAGGTGCTAT
>ENA-UOIY01002782-UOIY01002782.1-human-gut-metagenome-genome-assembly--contig:-P114-NODE-2782-length-12304-cov-26.970120_pt1 | contig 12304 bp, 8 predicted proteins | sample MGYA00242335_ERZ723882 | MGnify/ENA metagenome assembly ERZ723882
GACCTCAGTTAAACTTATAAATCACAGCAGTTCAACTGCTGATTGGAATTAATAATTTATCCGAAGCGCCGCCCTGTTCGTTCAGCGCCTCGCGGACAAGTTTCTCGTCGGCAAAAACAGGCAGGGTCACACGCAGTCCGGGCGTGCGGTCCATTTCGCGGCGGATGGCCTCGACGGCCCCTTCGTTACGCGCCCAGCTGCGGCGCGCGATGCCGTTGTTGACGTCCCACAGCAGCATTTCGCGGATGCGGCGGCCGGCATCCTCCGAACCGTCGATCACCATGCCGAAGCCGCCGTTGATCACCTCGCCCCAGCCCACGCCGCCGCCGTTGTGGATCGAAACCCACGTCGCGCCGCGGAACGCATCGCCGATGACGTTCTGCACGGCCATGTCGGCCGTCAGGCACGAACCGTCGTAGATGTTCGAGGTCTCGCGGTAGGGCGAATCGGTTCCCGAAACATCGTGATGGTCGCGCCCCAGCACCACGGGGGCCGTGATGCGGCCCTCGGCGATGGCCCGGTTGAACGCCTCGGCGATCTTCACGCGCCCTTCGCAGTCGGCATAGAGAATGCGCGCCTGCGACCCGACGACCAGCCGGTTGCGCCCGGCCTCGCGAATCCAGTGAATATTGTCGTCCAGCTGCCCCCGGATGTCGTCGGGAGCCGTCTTCCGGATCTCATCCAGCACTTCGGCGGCCAGAGAGTCGGTCGTTTCGAGGTCTTCGGGCTTCCCCGAGGTGCAGACCCAGCGGAACGGCCCGAAGCCGTAGTCGAAGAACATGGGTCCCATGATGTCCTGCACGTAGGAGGGATAGCGGAAGCGTCCGCCCTCGCCCGTCACCGCGGCCCCGGCGCGCGAGGCTTCCAGCAGGAAGGCATTGCCGTAGTCGAAGAAATACATTCCCCTGTCGGTCAATTTGTTGATGGCATCGACCTGCCGCCGCAGCGACTCCTGCACACACTCTCTAAAGCGGCCCGGCTCCTCGGCCATCATCTTGTTCGACGCCTCGTAGCTCAACCCCACGGGATAGTAACCGCCCGCCCAGGGGTTGTGCAGCGAGGTCTGGTCCGAACCCAGGTCTACCGGAATCTCCTCCGCGGCCAGCCGCTCCCAGAGGTCCACGACGTTGCCCACATAGGCCATCGACACGACCTCTTTCGCCTTGACAGCCTGGCGGATACGCGGGATCAGCTCATCCAGCGCTTCATGCAGCTCGTCGACCCATCCCTGCTCGTGGCGTTTCTGCGCCGCCTTGGGGTTGATCTCGGCGACGACCGACACCACGCCCGAAATATTGCCCGCCTTGGGCTGCGCTCCCGACATGCCGCCGAGACCCGACGAGACGAACAGCATCCCGCGCGTATCGGTGCGGCCGGCCGTAAAGCGTTTGCGCGCGGCGTTCATCACCGTGATCGTCGTGCCGTGGACGATGCCCTGCGGCCCGATATACATGTACGACCCGGCGGTCATCTGCCCGTACTGCGACACCCCGAGGGCGTTGAGCCGCTCCCAGTCGTCGGGCTTCGAGTAGTTGGGAATCACCATGCCGTTCGTAACCACCACGCGCGGGGCGTCGGGATGCGACGGGAACAGCCCCAGCGGATGCCCGGAATACATGACCAAGGTTTGATTTTCAGTCATTTCCGAAAGATACTGCATCGCAAGGCGGTACTGCGCCCAGTTCTGGAACACGGCGCCGTTGCCGCCGTAGGTGATCAGCTCGTGGGGATGCTGGGCGACCCGCGGGTCGAGGTTGTTCTGAATCATCAGCATGACGGCCGCCGCCTGCCGGCAGCGGGCGGGATATTCGCCGATCGGACGCGCGTGCATCTCGTAGTCGGGACGCAGGCGGTACATATAGATACGGCCGTAGCGGCGCAGCTCCTCGGCGAACTCCTTCGCCAGCACGGCGTGGTGCCTGACCGGAAAATAGCGCAGGGCGTTTTTCAGAGCCAGCGTCTTCTCCTCGTCCGAAAGGATGTCCTTGCGTTTGGGCGCATGGTTGATCTGTTTGTCATAGGGTTTCGCGGCGGGCAGCCGGTCGGGAATGCCCGCGCGAATGTCGTTCTGAAACTCTTCGCGTGTCATATTATCCGATTTTAGATTCGACGATCTGCAAGACCTCCGCTTCGAGACGCACGGCTTCGGCGGCCAGCGCATCGGCTTCGGCGATCAGCGCATCGGCCACGGCACGGTCCTTCAGCCCCGCGGCGTTGATCTTCACATTGAGGCACGCCCCCAGCACCGCGCTGCGGGCCGCCAGCGCACCCACGCCGGCGTCGGAGACCGAATTGGGGTTGCCCTCCGAGGCCATGGCGCGCACGATTTCAAAAACCCGCGAGGCGGCCTTCATCGTCCGCAGGGGAACCTCCGTAGCATAGAGCGTCGCCTCCTGCAACGCGGCGCTGCGCGCCGCCTTCTCCTCGTCGGTCGACTTGGGCATGGCGAAAACCGCCATGATGCGGTTGAACGCCGCCGTGTCCTCGTCCACGAGGTGCAGAAGCTCCGCAAGAACGGCCTGCCCCCGTTCGGCCCAGTCGGAAAACTCCTCCCAGCGGTCGTCCCACCCCGCCTTGTGCGACGAAAGGTTGGCGACCATCGTCCCGAGGGCCGCGCCCAGCGCGCCCATGTAGGCCGCGATCGAGCCGCCGCCCGGAGCGGGAGATTCGCTCGCCGTCTCTTCGGCGAACGCCTTGCAGGTCATGTCGATAAGCCGCTTCTTCGGAACCTCCGCTTCAAGCAGGTACTCGATCACCTTCTCGGCAGGATCGAACGGCTTCAGGTCGTCCAATCCCATCGACTTGACGGCGATGCGGACGATCTCCTCCTCGGCGACGCCCGTCGAGCGACGCTGCTTGCGGAGGAAGTATTTGCCGGCTTCGACCAAAGCCCGTTTCGGAACCAGCCCCACGATTTCGGTCCCCGTGACGCGCACGCCGCGGGCGTCGGCCTTGCGGCACACCTCGTCGAAAGCCGCGTGGAGCGGCGTCCGGGAGATGTCGGTGATGTTCATCGAGACCTGCGCGATGCCGTACTCCTCGATGAACCAGCCGATGGCCTTCGTGGCCGGAAGCGTTCCGGGCTGCATCACGGGATTTCCCGCGGCATCCTTCACCACCCTGCCCGTGATGGGGTTGCCCTCGCGGACGGGACGCCCCTTTTCGCGCACGTCGAAGGCGATGGCGTTGGCGCGGCGCGTGGAGGTGGTGTTCAGGTTGAAATTCACGGCGATCAGGAAGTCGCGCGCCCCGACGGTCGTGGCTCCCGTGCGGGCAACCCCCTCGTCGAAGGGACGCGCCCCGAAATCGGGCGCGGATGCCGTGTGCGCCAGTTTCTCGGGCAGGGCCTCGTACTCCCCGGCGCGGCACACGGCGAGGTTTTTCCGTTCGGGCGCAAAGGCCGCGGCCTCGTAGCAATAGGTCGGAATGCGCAGTTCGTCGGCGATACGCCGGGCCAGCGCGCGCGCCAGTTCGGCGCACTCCGCAAGCGTGACGCCCGCAATCGGTATCAGCGGCAGCACGTCGGTGGCCCCCATGCGGGGATGCGCCCCCTTGTGGCGGCGCATATCGATCAGTTCGGCCGCCCGCTTCACCCCGGCAAAAGCGGCCTCGACAACCGCTTCGGGTTCGCCGACGAAGGTCACGACCGTGCGGTTGGTCGCCTCGCCGGGGTCCACGTCGAGCAGTTTGACGCCCCCGGAGGCCTCGATGGCCGCGGTGATTTGCCGGATCACGGCCTTATCGCGTCCCTCGCTGAAATTGGGAACGCATTCAATGATTCTTTGGGACATAGGATCGTCGCATTTAAATTCTTATACTTCAAAGATAAATAATAATCGGGAGAAATCCGAAAAAACCGTAACAAAACAGGCGGCTTTTTGCAAAAACAGAAAGGCCCGGTGCACAAATGCACCGGGCCAGGATTGCAGCCGGACGAAATCCGGAAACGCTTCGCAAGCGGATGCGCCCCGACTTCGGAGGGTTATTTGCCGATGGTCAGCGTCACCCCGCCCGTACACCAGAAACCCGGCAGGCGGATTCCGCCGATGTCGCAGTAGCGCGTGTCGGTGATGTTCGTGGCGTCGACATAAAGGCGGCAGATGCCCTTCTCCCACTGGAGACGTCCGTCGAGCAGGAAATAGGGCTTGTAGTCGCGTTCTTCGTTAAGGGAGGCGTTGCCCGGTTCGGGGTAATGCGTGTAACTGCCGTTGCGGTCGTAGACCGAGCCGGTCAGCGCAAGCGACATCCGCCGCAGGAAATGCACCTCCACGGCCAATGCCGCCTTGTGACGCATGAAATCCATCGCGCTTTTGGCGATGACGTCCGCGTTCCGGTCGGTCGTGATGTAGCCGTACGAGAGCGTCACGCGGCGCAGGAAGCCTTCCGAAACCGTATAGCCGCCCGCGAGTTCGATCCCGAAGGTATCGAGGCTGCTCGTCTGTTCGGAATGCCACTTGCTGCCCATGTCCTCGCGCCAGACCCAGTCGATGATGTCGCGCCCGGAGCGGTAATAGGCTTGCGCCGAAAGGTTCCAGCTCCGCTTGAGGTAATCCACACCAAGTCGGTATGTGACTGCGTGTTCCGGCGTAAGATCGAGATTGTTGATCTGCGCCGGGGAGGTGTAGTAGAGGTCCGTGAAGGTCGGCAGGCGCATCGACTGCCACGCCCCGGCTTCGAGGCGCAGCCCGGCCGCGGGGGCATAGCCCGCCGAAAGGCTCCACAGGGCCGAAGTGCCGTAGGGCGTGAGGCTCACGCCCGCCGAAGCCGCCGCGTCGAAATGCCGCCACCGCTTGGCGTGCCGCAGCCACAGGTTGCCCGTGTGGCGCGCCTTGGCATGGGTGTAATGGCCTTCGGGAACCGAAAGCTTGTCACCCAGATTGGTGCTGTAAATGTGGTTGAAAGCATAGTCTCCGCCCACGGTGGTAACGCCCGCCGCCCAGTCGCAGTCGGCCCAGAGCTTCGCTCCGACATTGTCCGTGTTGTGGCGGTTCATCGCCGTGCCGCGCGTCCAGTCGTAGCGGTCGAAGTTCTTGCGGTAGCTCGCGGCGGCCCCCAGCGAAAAGCGGCCTGCGGTTTTCAGCCACCGCAGCGACCCCAGGGCCGTGGCGGTATGCTCCCACTGGTCGGGATTGTAGGCCGCATAGAAACCGTTGGAGCCGAAATCGCGGTCCTGCCACCCGGCCTGCAAGTCGAAGAACCCGGCCCGCCCGCCGTCGTAGGTCGCCCGTACGAATGCGTTGTAGTTGGAGAAATCGGTATTGTGCCGGTAGCCGTCGCTGCGGCGGTACGAAGCCGCGCCGAGCACCGAGAAGCGTCCCGCACTCACCGCGCCCGAAAGATTCCCGTAGCCATAGCCGTACTGGCCGCCCGAGGCTTCGAGGCGCAGGTAGGTGGGCCGCAGCGGCGCGGTGCGGATGTTCACCGCACCGGCGTAGGCTCCAACGCCCGGAACGCCGTCGATCAGTTCGACGGCCGAAATGCAGTCGAGGTCGACGGGCAGCGCGTGGGACTGATGCCCGGTGCGGGCATCGGTGAAATCAATGCCGTTGAGAAGGACCATGGTCTGGTCGAAAGAGCCTCCCCGGATGAAGATGTCGGCCTGCGTTCCCTTGCCTCCGCGTTCGCGGACATCGACCGAAGGAGCAAGGCGCAGGGCGGCTTCCAGAGTCTGGACAGGCGCCGGGGCCTGGGCTTTCCGGTCGAAAAGCGGGGTGTGCGACTGGGCGTTGCGCGCGGGAGCCGTCTGACTCCCGGTGACGCCGACTTCCCGGATCCGCAATGTCTTGAGGACAGCGGTCGTGTCGGCAGTCTGCGCGGACGCACCTTGCGTCGCAAGCAGCAGGATCGACATCCCGACAGAGAGGACCCCGATAGTCACATAACGGTGGAGGCTGGCAAAAACCGACCAGTTTTTGCGACTCCAACGCTTGAAGCAGGGGTACTGCTTTGTTTGGATGTTTTCCATTTGTTTGAAATTTGGGTTAAAAGTAAAAAAACGTCCGAACCGGGTCCGGCTGCTGATCCCCGGTTCGGACGCGCAAAGGTAACAAAAAAAACGGGCTATACAGGCCCGTTTGTGTAAATCGCACAGAAGCAATCAGTCAACCCGCTGTCATTCAGTTGAACAGCGCTTCGACTTTCTCCACCACATCCGCCTCGTCGGGTTCGAGCGGGAAGACGTGGCTCGGCTTGAGATACCACAGCTCCTTGCCCTCCTTGAAGTGCTCCTCGCCGCCGCCCGTGACATTGAGCATGACGGTGGCGTCCTTCTCGATTTTACCCGCGTTCACGGCATTGACGAGCGACGCCAGCGCAACGCCCGCCGCCGAATAGATGTCGACGCCTTCGAGTTCGTGGAACAGCTTGCGGGCCTTGCGCGCCATGGCGTTCGTGGCCACGAAAACCTCGCCGCCGGTGGCTTTCAGCGCATCGAAAAGACCGCCCGTGACGCTGTAAGGCGGACGGCGGTTCGAAAGCACCTTGGCGTCGATGATCTCCGCGTCGCGGCGCGCCTTGTCGTCGTCGTAAGGCAGCAGCTTGCGCGATGCCGCCTGCCAGGCGTCGTACATCGGGACGAACGGGGCGTTCTGCGCCACCATCAGCTTCATCGTATTCCGCCCGAAGCGGCCGTCCTCCACCAGACGCATGTTAGCCTCCCAAGCGGCAATGGCGCCCGTGCCGCTGCCCACAGCCTGGAAATAGTAGTCGGGAATGCGGCCGATGGTCGTCACGGCCGAAAGGACCGTGCAGGCCATGCCGTCGCGACGCGCGACGTTCTTGGCGCCGCCCTCGGCGTAGAAGCCGGGGCTTTTCAGCGCGATGTCGCTCAAATGGATGGCGTCGAAATAGTCGCCGCCCTTCTCGCACGAAATGAGTTTCACGCAGGGGTTCAGCGGCTGGTCGAACCACAGCGCGCCGATATTGTCGTAGGGAACCGAGAGCAGCAGCCTGATGTTATTGTCCGAGCAGACCTTGGCGAAGGCCCGGGCGGTGTTTCCGGCCGAAGCCACCACCAGCACGCGCCGTTCGTCGGCAGCGGCGCGGCCGCAGACCGAATAGGCCTCGGTCTCCTTGAACGAGCAGGTCGACATCGTGGCCCCGATGGCCGGATACCAGCCGTTGAAGGTGATCCAGAGGTTTTCCAGCCCGAGGTGCGCGGCGAGGCCCTTGCTCTTATAGGTCACGGGAGCCGACGAACCTTTGAGGATACGCCGCACGGGCATCCAGTCCGAGAAACGGTACAGGCCCCAGTCGGCGGGCTTCACGTCGATCTGTTTGCGGGCGTATTTGGTGCGCACGAGCGAAGGCTCCTTGCACTGCGGGTCGGCAAGCATCCAGCCGGCGTCTTCGAATTCGCGGCCCGTGGCGACACATTCCAACGTGTAGGGGGTAGGTGTGAAATTTTCCATGAAGAGGTTTCGTATATCTGAATTCAATATTGTCTATGACATGCGGTTCCGGAAGTCCTCGTAGCCGAATTCGCGGATGACGTCAGTGCGGCCGTCGCGGCGCGCGATGACGATGGACGGATGGTGTACGCCGTTGAACATCGTGGTCTTGACCATCGTGTAGTGGATCATGTCCTCGAAGACGACGCGCTCCCCCACCTTCAGCTCGCGGTCGAAAGCCCAGTCGCCGCAGTAGTCGCCCGCAAGGCAGCTCGTGCCGCCCATGCGCCAGCGCTTTTCGCCGTCGGCGGGTTCATGCGCTCCGATGACGGCGGGTTTGTAGGGCATTTCGAGGCAGTCGGGCATGTGGCAGGCGAACGACACGTCGAGCATCGCCGTCGTCACCCCGCCGTTCTCCACGATGTCCTCGACGGTCGAAACCAGAAAGCCCGTGCGCCACGTGAAGGCACTGCCGGGTTCGAGGATCAGCCGCAGGTTCGGATGGCGGGACCTGAACGCCTTCAGCAGGGCGATCAGGCGGTCGCAGTCATACCACGAGGCCGTCATCAGGTGGCCGCCGCCCATGTTGAGCCATTTGATCCGGTCGAGATACGCTCCGAAATGCGTCTCGACGGCCTCCAGCGCCTTTTGCAGATGCTCCGGGCGCGATTCGCAGAGGACGTGGAAATGCAGCCCCTCGACACCCGCCGGAAGTCCGCCGTGAGCCGCCAGCTGTTCGGCCGTGACGCCCAGCCGCGAGCCGGGGACGCAGGGGTTGTAGAGGTCCGTCTCGACGGGCGAATACTGCGGGTTGATCCGCAGGCCGCAGGAAATGCCGTTGATAAGGGCTTTCTGGCCGAAGCGGCGGAACTGCGACAGCGAATTGAACGTGATATGATCGCTGCAATTGAGGATTTCGTCGATATTGGAGTCCGTGTAGACCGGGGCGTAGGTGTGGGCGGGACGCCCGAACTCCTCGAAAACGAGACGCGCCTCGGCGGCGGAACTTGCAGTCGCACCGTCGGAATGCTTCGCCAGCTCGGGAAAAATGCTCCACATGGCGCAGGCCTTCAGGGCGACGATAATTTCGGCGCCCGATTCCCGGCGCACACGGTCGACAGTCGCCAGGTTCCGGTCCAGCAGCTCCTCGTCGAGGACGTAGCACGGTGAAGGCAGTTTCAGAAAGTCAATCATCGAATTGTTTTTAGTTGGATTTCATCCTTCGTTTTCTCCGCTCGGCATAATCCGGGCAAGCCCGGCTCTGCCCTCGCTCAACGAAAACGTCCAAAACAGTTGCAAAAGTAGCAAAAACCTCCTGAAAACCACGCTGCGCAGGCTTGGTTTTCGGGAAAATACGCATTTATACTTATCGCTTGCGAAACCCGGTCCGGAAATAAGCATCGGAGCCGGTCGCCGGCAGGGGCATTTCGGGAAAAGCGGTTCTGCGGAAAACGATACGACAGTTTTGATTTTGGAGGAGCGGAAAATCCCGCTGCGGTTTTCGATCGGTGCGGTGCATCTGTCGTGCATCGTGAAAAATCCCCGGATGGGACGTACTTCGGCACTATCCATCCGGGGATTTTGAGGGATGTGCGGCAGATGCGCCGCAATCTTCAAAAACCTACACTTCGAGATTCACATCGAACAGCTCGTGCCACGGCAGGCCCTGCTCGCCCAGCTCGGCGAGGAACGGATCGGGATCGAACTCCTCGACGTTGAACACGCCGGCGCCGCGCCAGAGGCCCTTGGCCCACATCGAAGCGCCCAAAGCCGCCGGAACGCCCGTGGTGAACGACACGGCCTGCGTGCCGGTCTCCTTGAAGGCTTGTTCGTGGTCGCAGTTGTTATAAATATAGTAGGTGCGCTCCTTGCCGTCCTTCAGGCCCTTGATGCGGCAGCCGATCGAGGTCTGGCCGTGATAGTTGGCGCCCAGCGACTTGGGATCGGGAAGAACCGCCTTAAGGAACTGGATCGGGACGATCTCGACCCCGTTGTAGATGATCGGGTCGATACGCGCCATGCCGATGTTCTGGATCACGCGCAGGTGCGTCAGGTACTCCTGACCGAAGGTCATCCAGAAGCGCGCACGCCGGATCGTGGGATAGTTCTTCACGAGCGACTCCAGCTCCTCGTGGTAGATGACGTACGACTCGCGCTCGCCGATGCCCGGATAATTGAGCGGCTTGTGGATCTCGTGCGGCTCGGTCACCACCCACTCTCCGTTCTCGTAATAACGCCCTTTCTGGGTCACCTCGCGGATGTTGATCTCGGGGTTGAAGTTCGTGGCGAAAGCCATGCCGTGGTTGCCGGCGTTGCAGTCGACGATGTCGAGGTAGTGGATTTCGTCGAAATGGTGCTTGGCGGCATAGGCCGTGAAGATGGCCGTCACGCCCGGGTCGAAACCACAGCCGAGGATCGCCGTGAGTCCCGCGGCCTTGAAGCGGTCCTGATAGGCCCACTGCCACGAGTATTCGAAATGCGCCTCGTCCTTCGGCTCGTAGTTGGCCGTGTCGAGGTAGTTGCAGCCGCATTCGAGGCAGGCGTCCATGATCGTGAGATCCTGGTACGGAAGCGCCACGTTGACCACGATGTCGGGTTTGAACGCGCGGAACAGTTCGCACAGCTGCGGCACGCTGTCGGCGTCGACCTCGGCGGTCTTCACGCGGTTGCCGCCGATGGCGGCCGCAACGGCGTCGCATTTGGATTTGGTACGGCTGGCCAGCATCACGTCCGTGAAGACGGGATTGGCCGCGATTTTCTGCGTCACCACCGTTCCGACGCCGCCGGCTCCGATTATCAGCGCTTTACACATAGAATTATTCGGTTTTAAAAGTTAGATTTCATCTTAACGCCTACAAAAATATCCTTTTATTTCGGCAAAACAAAATCCGCGCGCCAAATTTCACGATCCCGGCCGGCCGAAACCGCCGGAAGATGCCCGGACGCCTATCGCCTGCAGGCGGCAGCCGGCAGCCGGAAAGGCAAAAAACACACTTTTGCGCAAAATTTGCAGGCCGGGTATTGGATTTTAAAAATAAATCCGTACATTTGCACCACCAAAACGGAAACGATTCCCATTTTGGCACACGGAGATTCCGTAGCTCAGCTGGTAGAGCACAACACTTTTAATGTTGGGGTCCTGGGTTCGAGCCCCAGCGGGATCACCAGAGAAAGGAAGGTCGAGGCCTTCCTTTTTTCGTTTTCGGGAAGGAGAGACCGGTTTTATCCGGCCGGTTCCCGCGCATCGGCCGCGTCAGGTCAACGCTCTCCGGAAAGCAGGTCGACGTATTCCCACTCCCGGCCGCCGGCACGTTTGAGTTTCGGAGGCTCGCTGCAACACTGGCTGATCGCCGAGCGGCTGACGCCGTATTTGGCGGCGGCTTCCCGAAGCGTGTCGAACACCTCACCGGTGGTGATGCACCTTACCTTCCGGCTTCGTCGTCGCAGCATCGCCCTAACGGAGCATTTCCGGCAGCCGGAAGAGCGGGATTTCGCGATGAGGCCATACGCCTGCGCCGACCATACATGGCCGCAGGCCCTGCACTCGAATGTCATGCGGGTCTGGCTGTTGACATACTCGGTCAGAGGGACGATCTCCGGATGCAACAGGTTCAATCTTTCGACGAACCGTTCATGCGAGAATTTCAACCTGCCGGCACAGCTGGCGCATCCCGAACCCCGGCGCAGGGTCGTGGGCGCAACGGACCACTCGTGATTGCAGACCTTGCACTGCACCCTGATTTTATCAGAGGCCCTCGTGTATTCGCCGATAACCTCGATTTTATCATTGATCCCGGCCAGCTCCGCCCGGAATTCTTCGGTGGTCATCCGCCGCGAATCCAGTTCGGCCCTCCTCCGGATCTTCTCCCATTCGCCCGCGGCGAGGTTCGAATCCAGCCCGAACGCCCCGAGGAGGGTTTTCGTCACCGCAACCAGCTTGTCCATATTCCGGCGGGAGGCAAGGTCGCAGGGAGTCACCAGGCAATCGTCGAAAGGAACGGCCGTTTCATCATAATGGTCATATACGGTTATCAGCCGGATGCCTTTCCTTTCGCACAGCAGGCGCTTTTCCCGATCCCTCTCCACCAGATTCCGGTGCCAGTACCACGAACCGGGTTCCACGGCCGCCCTCAAGGCGGGAATGCAGACGTCCAGTTCGACACCAGCCGCAGTCTTGTCCCGCGACAGGACTTCCGATTCGCCGAGCATGCGGACAAAGGCGTGGCGGATAAACTGTTCCGGAAAGGAAGTGCATGCCCTGTGGCAGTTCGGACAGCCGCCGCCGTGCAGAACATCGCCCGGCTTTACTTCGTACTCGTATTTGCAGGCGTTGCAGCGGAGAGGGATCGGCGTCGTATAGTTTACATATTTCCCGCCCTCCCGGACGACGAGATTCCGGTCGATTTTATGGAGGCGTTTCAAAAAACGCTCCATCGTCAGTCGCTGGGACGCTCCCCGGCGGGAATGCGCGCACAGCGGACATCCCCGGCCGTTAAGTATATGCGCAGGGGTCACGTCCCATTCGTGTCCGCATTTCAGGAACCGGAACCGGGTCTTTTCGAGCGCTTTCACATACGGGCCGACGATGATCACGTCATCCCTTCAGGATTTTAGCTCCTCCACGAACTCCGCGTGGGATTTCCGCATGGTTCCCGCGCACTTGGGACAGCCGTGGCCGCGCAACAGGCTACCCCCGACCGGCGCCCACTCCCAACCGCATACGTCGCATCTTACGGCAACCCGGGAGAGGCAGTTTTCGTATGTTCCGACGACCGTGATTTTGAGATTCCGCGCCTTCAGGGCACGCACGAATTCCGGGTGGCTCTTTTTCTTCATCATGCGATCGGGTTATGCGGTAAAACGGAAGGGGCTGACCCAAAAGGTCAGCTTCTGTTTTTTGAGGAGGGTAAAGTTCC
>ENA-UOIY01002789-UOIY01002789.1-human-gut-metagenome-genome-assembly--contig:-P114-NODE-2789-length-12286-cov-5.475104_pt1 | contig 12286 bp, 8 predicted proteins | sample MGYA00242335_ERZ723882 | MGnify/ENA metagenome assembly ERZ723882
AGAGGTCCCCAGATACTGGTCTGATATTAACCAAACTCTGCATTGGCAGATAATTGCTCAAACTTCTGAATATAATTGAAACGTGTGGCACCTTTATCATTACCAACTACCCCATACGAATAACGTACTTTCAAATTAGTCAGTACTCCTTTGGTCAGTTTCTTTACCCAAGGCTCTTCACTGATACGCCAACCGATAGAAGCGGACGGGAAGAAACCAAAACGACGTCCTGGAGCAAACTTCTCCGAACCGGTATAGGCACCGTTAAACTCGGCAAGATAACGCTCTTTGAAGTTGTAAGTGACACGACCTACCCAATCTTCTTCGTAAGCCGGGAAGTTCATCACATTCTGATTTGTCGATTCGTTCATCTTACGGTTAAACACAAACAAGGCACTTACATCGTGATCGCCAAACTGGCGGTTGTAATTCAATGCTAATTCGTAATAAAGTTTACGCCCGTAAGCCTTGAAGCCGTCATAAACCCCACCGACAGGTAAATCTCCGGGAGCGTTTTCATCCGGATAACGTTTCTCGGTATAATTATAAGTAATTGTTCCATCAGCATTGTAAATAGGATTGGCGTAATCATACACACGATTCATACGAATATGCGTACGCTGGGCAACCAGATCGTCTTTACCCAAAATCTTACCCGGCATGATCTGGGTGGTCCATGATGAAGAAGTAGTGTAAGACAACGATGCTTTCAATGATAACCCCTTTGTAATGAAGTCCAGCTTTTGATTCAGGATTACATCGTAAAAACCTTGATGCTGTTTAATATTACGACTACCTCCTTCATTCATCAGACAGGCTATATTCTGATCTGAGCTTAACCCGTCTCCCCATATTCCATTACTATATTTAATCGGAAATTCATTACTTGGAGCCGTGAAAAACGTTTTAAAAAAGCGTTCATCCGGAGAATCGACATTCTCATAATAAGACGGTTGGTTCTGATAACCCATCTTACCGGCCACATTGAACGACAGTTTAGTGGTACTTGTTATATTGAAATCGAAATTACTACGCCAGTTATAGCGACGGTAGGAGAAGGAAGGATCGAAATCCTCTTGTTTGGTAGTATTAAAAATATCTCCGTCATGCAAATAACCCAAGGATACGAAATAACTCATTTTCTTCGTACCACCGCGTACATTAAGATTATAAGCCTGTTCATAACCTACATTCTTTACCAGTTCTTTCCACCAGTCCACTTCGGGAAAGACATCGTTATACGGACCGTAATTTCCGGTAGCATACGCATTTTCCCATGCGGCAATGGTAGACTCGGGAACCATTGCTCCCCAGTTACCATCATTAGCCTGTGCTCTGTTATACTGTTTCATAGAGGTCACATAGTCAGACCATTCAGGAGCGGCAGAAGGTTGTTTAAAACCGAAGTTAGCAGTGAATGAGATTTCCGGTTTCTGTTCGAGTCCGCGTTTGGTTGTCAGCAAGATAACGCCGTTCGCACCTTTCACACCGTAAACCGCAGTTGCCGAAGCGTCTTTCAGTACGGAAATAGATTCAATTTCGTTCACATCGACATCGTTGAAGTCACGTTCGATACCGTCCACCAATACTAACGGAGCAGCTTCTCCCCAAGTGGACTTACCACGAATCAACAAAGAAGCTTTATCGGCTCCCGGCTTTGAAGTGGAATTGATGGCAACCACACCGGGCATCTGGCCTTGCAAAGCTTCGGAAACGGAGTTCACGCTACCTATCTTTAATAAATCATCTCCTTTTGCAGTAGCAATGGAACCGACACTGGACACCTTTTTCTGTACACCGTATCCAACCACTACCACTTCTTCCAGGGTCTCCGTATCTTCTCCTAAAGAGATTACGCCTAAAGTCGTTTTATTCTTTAAATCCAGTTCCAGAGTTTTATAACCCACATAAGAAATGACAAGTATGTCTCCTTTTGATGCCTTTACAGTAAAATTACCGTCAAAATCAGTAATCGTACCGCTTCCCGTACCTTTCACGCGAACACTGACGCCAATCATCGGTTCACCAGATACTGCATCCTTCACTTGTCCCTTCCAATAGTCTTGTTGTGCCTGCACGTCCAGCGCACAAAACAAAAAGCAACAAAGACATAAGAAAGAAAAATAAAGTCTGTCTCTTTTCATAAACATTATTTTTAACTGTTAACAAATTCTTTATCTCAAGACACAAATTAAGCGGGAAAATCTTCAAATGAAAGGGAAGAATCTCCTTAAAACCCGTACAAATGTGCAAAATAGATTTCTCTACTACATTTCTGAACAAATCATTTCCACATTGGCTTTATGACGTGCTCTTTGTCTACGGTAATGTTGTATATGCCATCGTTTCCTTTCTTCAGGATGAGCGGAACAATACGTGTTTTACGAGGGGACACGGTGGAATCCGAACGATGAACGTGGTAAACATAGTAATATTTTCCATCCAGCCCTTTAAATACATCTCCATGTCCTGATCCGTTTTCTCCTACGAGGCTGCGATGAATGATCGGACTGTTCGGGTGCTTCTTCCACGGACCGAAAGGGGAAGAAGCAGTAGCATAGCCTACCGAATAGTCGATATTCATAAAATGATTGGCAGAATAGAAAAGATAATATACCCCGTCCCACTTCATAACAGTCGGTCCTTCCATCACCGGTGCAGACTTATAGTTCGGGGTCTTTTCCCAAGGCTCCGTACAGTCCATACATTGTTTCAATGTTTCCGGTTTGATACTTCCCTTCTTTATGTCAAACTCGGCTACCCAAAGATAATTGCCTTTATTAAAGCGGACATGATACAGGTAGTATTTTCCATCATCATCCTTAAATAGGAAAGAGTCTATATTCTTAGCGGAAGCGTCTATCGGCTTGACTTCCTTCTGACGAAAAGGTCCGAATACCGATTTTGAGGAAGCAATTACTGTTTGCTCATTAGCGGTATAAGTGAAATAATAAGTTCTTTTATCCTTAAAGTATTGAGGTGCCCAGAAGCCTTTTTCACCATACGTTCGATCTCCTTTCCGCAGAATCAGTTGTAGAGAAGTGCCATCAGACACCGTCCAATGCTCCAGATCGGTCGATTCGAGGATAGCAAAGCCCTGCGGTTCCTGATTGCGTGTGCCGGTGAGGTAATACTTGCCGTTCTCCACAAAGATAGTAGGATCGGCATACATAATTTCTTTCCAATCATCAGCATACAATTGGAAGGCAGACATAAATGTTACTCCCAGAACAAGTGTTACCCGTGATAAGGTTTTATTGAATGTATTCATCAGTCTGTATCTTATTAATTGTTATACCATTTTTATCAATTCAGCTCCCATGCCAGGCGAGGTTGCTCACCGTTAAGATTCCAGATAGAGGTATCCCAGTCGAGAGCACGAATAGCTTCCATCAGGTTATTGATGGTAGTCAAGCCGTTATAACGATCTACTGTAGTAATTGCACCTACGTTTACACTGGCTTGATCAGGCAGTGCTGGATTGTTCGGGAACACACATTCCATAGCCGGGTTAGCGTAACAGGAATAAGCCACATTCTGACTGTACCGTCCACATACCCTACCCGATTTGGGTGCAGCTTGAGAGAACAAATATGTGTTCCATGCTACACAGTGATGAACAGTAATACCAGACCCTGTTGTGTTATTGGCGTTACCCATGATACCTCCCACCTGATTTTGTGCAGATACATCGCAGTCGCTCCAGCAATAGAATATGGCAGAAGTAGTAGAAGCACCGGAAATAGGTTGTACCCATCCGGCAATACCACCGCCCGGATTAGCCACAACCATAGGAACTGCTTTCATCACTCCATGAGAATAACAATGAGAAATGGTGCTTCCAAGCAACCGGCTGGCAATACCGCCGACGCACGACTGGGTAGTAATATCACCCACATGATAGCATTGCTCTATAGAAGCTCCTTCACGCACTTCACCGCAGATACCACCTGCCGACCACAATGCAGTAATCTTCGTTTCCGAACCACATTGATAAATCTTGCTGTCTGCCCCGTGAAGTCGCCCACAGATGCCACCCGCTTGACCGTCATCCCATGCAGCATTGCCCGAAGTCAAACTGATAGTACCCGATACCCGAACATTCTCCACGATACCCGCACCGGAAACATTACCTGCCTGACCGGCGACAATACCCGTAAGTTTTTTATTGGCAGTGACTTGTGCATTTGTAAAAGTAACATTGGCACATCGTCCCGTCAACATACCGAAAAAACCTTGATAAGTAGACGAAGACGAAGTTATTTTCAGATTACTAATGGCGTGTCCACAACCATCAAAGTCCACCGGTTTGGCAGCAGTGGCTTCCACAGGAGTCCAATCCATGCCTTGCAGATCGATATCTGCACCCAGACGCACATAGGTAGTCTGCCCATCCTTGAGATATTCACCGAGCTTGGCCAAATCTTTGGCCGCAGTAATGATATACGGATTACCGATACCACCCTGCTTTTGTTGCAGATAGAAGGTCATAGTACTCTTCTCTTCGTTAACGGCTAGGTTATCGGACTTCAGTTTCAGACCAAGCACATATTTTTTGGTATTGTCCAGTGTAGTAAGATCGTGGAAACGCAGACCGACAGTGTGCAACACATCGTCACCCTTGAAATTGAGACTATTGACATCAAGGTCGTAGTTAGCCGCGGGCAATAGTGTGTATTCCTCGCCAAATGAGTGAGCATCAACTACTGTAAATTCCGCTTTCGCTTCCTTTTCACAATGGCTCTTTTCTACCATAATGGTATATTCATATTCCGGCTCATCCAGATACAACTCATACTTACCTGTTTGATAAAGTGACAAGGTTATATCCGAATAGGTAACTTCAGCCTTTTCCGGCTGTGTCAGGTCCATGACTTCTCCACATGAAATCAACGAAAACGCCATTAACGACAGGGCAATAGGAATATATCTTTTCATAATTCAATTCTTTTAATGATTAAAAAGCAGGAACAATCACACCCACATTGTCTCCTGACAACCAAACTTTATCTCCGTCTATACGAACTACCTCCATCTCCATCCCTTCTTTGAGGAAAGAAACTCCTTGGAATGAGAATTCAGTCTTCATCTTTTGACCAACAGCCGTGGGCTTCCCGTCAAACTTCACATGAATGTATTTGCTTTGATCCGAATTTTGCAGGCGATAAGTCAACCGTTTAGGATTAATTGCAGCCTGAAGTTGTTCCTGCTCTGTAAAAGTACAAATTCCATCCAAACTATAAAACCCAACTTCGGTATATCCTGTTATATTTTTCTTATCAACCCCGTTTTCGGCATATTCCGTCTCCGCACAAGAGGTGAAAGCCAACAAACATACCAACACTACATATATTACTTTCATAAGCGAATAAATTTAAGATAATTACTTTCTAACAGTTGTCGACAATATTTCTACCGATCCATCCTTATAAGTCACTTCGGCGGTAAGTATTTGTCCGTTCAGGTTCTTATTCACTATATTGATTTCCTGTCCATCCAGCTTTACTTTATAAGATGAGACATCATCCGGCAAATTTAATAGTTGTACCAACATATATCCATCCACTTGTTGATATTTCAACAAAGGAAACTCTCCTGTTACAGACTTGGTCTTAACATCATCCTTCCACAACACGGCATCATCCGATTTCAGCAATGCTACATGGTAGACAGTTCCAGGAACAAGATTTTCAACCAATGTATAGTCATTCTCCGAATCAAGCGATCGACGCACCACCTCTGTTCCCTCTTCATCTGTTACTGACAATATACCTGTTTTATCGGCTCCATTACCCCAACTTATGAACAATTCCCGTTGTCCTCCGACAAGGCTGGAAACTGCCAATCCATCCCGGGCAGCAATAAAATCAGGATATAACAATGGATTGGGATTGTAGAATCCGTCTGCATCCAGTCCTAAATAACGGGAAAAATAAATTCCTCCAAGTTCCCACATTTCAGTCTTCGCATCGTAAACAGCTCTCGCTCCACCGGGAACCACACTAAAACGTCCGGTAATGGCATACGTATCATATTTCTTGAATACTTCATAAAAAGTCTTATACCAATTCTTCGGATACCAGGAATAACTCTCAAAAAGGCTCTTGAACTCGGTTGCACTCACTGGTGTACCGGCGTTAGCTTTTTCGGCTATCAGATTAAGATATTCGTAAATTTTCATCCCGGCCGTATAACCATGCTTGGTTCCCCATTCTCCCAGTGCGTCAGCTACATGAGGATTTAAAGCACGCACCATAGAGAATTCCGTGCAAATCAGTTTCTTTGTTACACCATATTTATCGCGGATAATACGGAAATCATCTTCCGCCTGGTTGATTTTCAATGCGTGAACGTGCAAGTCGAGCCCTACAACATTAGGATTGTTATTAACCACAGAGACTACTGCAGGTACCGTTTCGCTCTTCGGCAACTCGGAAACACGGTTCAATGCTCCGGCATAAATATCAAATGTCCAGCCATTAGCCTGTTTCCAGGTAGTCAGCCGATTGGCAAACTCATTCAGAAATGCCCGATAATCTTCACCATCCGCATGACAGAGATCGGTATCCAATGCATTCTCCCATTCCGGTTCGTTACCCATGACAAGTATTTCAATATTCTTCGCCATATCATAGGTTTTCAGTAATATTTCCGTTGCCTGAAATATGTACTCCATCTCCTTAGTTCCTACTTTGGGAACCGTATCGGTATATAATTCAAAAGGTATTTTCAGACTCAAGATGAATTTCACACGGTCGCCCAACGCTTTCTTGGCCTGAATAAATTTCAATGTAGGAATATGTGTCCTGATGGCATTTTCTTTCACACCAACAATCTTCCCGTTTTCATTCTGAAGAAACAGATTGGGGATATTGATAAATCCTCTCACCCAACTCACTTTCGACTGTTTCAACATCTCTATTTCCGTAATCGGGTAATCTATATTTTCATTATAGTTCGCCCCCAAATCCTGCGCCTTTGTTCCCATCGAACATAAGAACAGCAATACAAACATTAAAAAAGCTTTCATTTTCATATACATACTTCAAGGTTAATTGTCCGACATCGAACAGAACAAAGGTAGAGAAATAAATCCCGGTAGAATAGAACGATTGTTTTATCAACGGGATTTATGTTCAGAATAAACATTTGACCTTATTTTAATGGTTCTTCTTCTACTTCACTGCGATAATAACCGTCCACTTCAGCAAAGAAATTCTGCTTCAGGGAGTCCAGAAGTTCGGGCTGTTGTGCCGCCACATTCTGATGTTGAGTCCGGTCGGCTTTTACATTGAATAATCCGTATTCACCCAGATTACCTAATTCATTTCCGGTCAGATTTCGTTCGGAACCTTTATAAGGAGGCATCATAATCCAGTCGCCTGAACGATAAGCCATACGTCCCTGCGCTTCCAACACTACATCCTTGCGGGCAGTCTGCTCTTTTCCGAAGAAAGCATCCAGATAGTTCCGACTATCCAAACCTTCCGGCAAATCGGCATGTATCATCGAACCCAGAGAAGCGAGAATATCTACCTGGCAAACCAGTGCATCGGACACAACCGGCTGAATCTTTCCTTTCCAATAAACAAACAAAGGAATATGCGTACCACCGTCGAACAAACTATATTTACCTCCGCGCAGACCTCCGGCAGGAAGATGATCGCCTGCCAGTTCGGGAGCACCGTCTTTGTAACCGTCATTCAGAACCGGCCCGTTATCACTGGAGAAGATAATCAGTGTCTTTTCCAACAATCCTTCTTTCTTCAAGTGAGCAAGCAGTTCGCCGACACACCAGTCTGCCTCAACGATGGCATCGCCACGAGGCCCCATCGTTGTTTTGCCCACAAAGCGCTGGTGGGGAGCACGAGGTACGTGAGGTTCGTGCAAGCCATAATACAGGAAGAAAGGAGCATCTTTGTGTTCAGTCACAAAGTTCTTTACCTTATCTACAAAATAGTCGGCCATATCCTCGTCTTTCCAACGGGCTTTCTGTCCGCCTTTCATATATCCGATACGAGGAATTCCGTTTACTATAGAGTTATTATGTCCGTGTGCCCACTGCATTTTCAGCATCTCCGGATGAGAGATGGCAGTCGGTTCGCCCTCAAAATTATGCTCGTAACTCACTTCGATGGGATCGGCCGGATCGAGTCCTACTACATCGCCGTTTTCCACATAAACTGTCGGGACACGATCGTTGGTTGCTGCAATCAGGCAAGAGTAGTCGAAACCGATTTCTTTGGCACCCGGTTTGACGGTTTCGTTCCAGTTGACATTGCCGTCTCCCATCCCCAAATGCCACTTTCCGATAGCTCCGGTCACATAACCGCATTGCTGCATCATCTTCGGCAAAGTAAACTGATTTTCATTAATGATAAGAGGAGCATCTCCCGGCAGGATTTTTGCATCCTTATTTTTCCACGGATACATTCCGGTCATCAAAGCGTAACGACTGGGAGTGGAAGTTGCCGAAGTGGCATATCCGTTCATGAAACAAACTCCGCCATGAGCCAGACTGTCGATATTCGGAGTATGAATCGTAGTAGAGCCGTAAGCGCTGACATCACCAAATCCCAGATCATCGGCAAGAATCACAATCACATTCGGCTTTTCTTCTACGTGCTGTGAGGTACAACCTACTAAAGACAACGTAGGAACTAGATAGATTATCTTTTTCATAATATTATGTAGTTAATAACGATGCAAATTTAGCCACCACTTATTTATTTATGTAGAACAAATGTTTAATAATGGGGAGAAATGTCCATCCTGCAACTATTCCAGAGAAATAAGGTATGAAAATGCGTGTGATGAATTAACTCGAAATGATAGCATAGGCCTGTCAATGTTCTACTTTTAATATTCTACAGGAAAATAGCCAGTTAGAAAGTAGCAAACTAGAAAATAAACTGTATAAATAAACGCATGAACATACAAAAAACAGTCTAATATTGCATAAAGCCAAACAAGATATACATCTTTCTCTATTCGGGAACCGTTCATTGCCTTAAAACCAACGAAGTGTTCCTCGGTGTGCATCGACTTGTTCCTCACCGAGGAAGCTATCGTTCTCCGGTGAAGAAGATAAAAATGGACTATTAAGAAATATTTTCTCCCTAGTTTATCATAATATATTGGAAAGGAGAAAATAATAAAATGATTGGTTATTCAGGTATCTACTCTCCAAATAACAAAAAGAATCAAGAATCTATCGCAATTCGATTAGTATATTCTCAAAACAGCGAAAATAGAGAATCACGTAATTACAAATGCATGGCATTTTCCGGCTTTTCTTTACCAAACTGCGATTTATGTCCTTCTCCGATGATTAAATATTCCTTTTTTAAGAATCATCGTTTTTTAAGGGAGGCTATATAGTTTGGAATAGAGGTTGTGCTTAACAATAAAAACTGTAATAGTATACAGGAACAGCCCAATAAGATATTACCGGATTCTGACAAGATTAGGTAATGTCTTATTTTTATAATGATGAAAATTGTTACCTTTGTATATATCTTATATTTACAATTAAGATTAAACCTAATTTTTCGCTTATGAAAATAGTTAAGGCTACCTACATCGTTATATTCATTACCGGACTATTAGCCGGAGTGTTCTTCTCATCCTCTGTTTCCGCCCAAGATATTTCGGGAACCTGGCACGGAAAACTTTCCATTCCCACCGGTTCGCTGACTATTGTATTCCACATCAGTCAAACGGAACAAGGCGCTTATGTGACCACACTGGACAGTCCCGACCAGGGAGCCAACGGTATCAAGACACAGACCACTTCTTTCAATGATTCTACTTTAATTATCCAGATACCTGTGATTCATGCTTCGTACAAAGGAAAGCTGAACAGTGATAACACAATCAACGGAACATTTACGCAAGGGATGCCCCTTCCGTTGAATTTGAAAAAGGGAGAAGCCAGCCGCCCCAAACGTCCACAGGAGCCTCAACCGCCTTTCCCTTACAGAAGTGAAGAAGTCACCGTGAGGAATGAACGGGATGGAATTAACCTTGCCGGAACATTGACTCTTCCCGAAAAAGGAACTAAATTTCCGGCAGTGGTAATGGTGACGGGAAGCGGTGCGCAGAACCGGGATGAGGAAATCATGGGACACAAACCTTTCTTTGTCATCGCCGATTATCTGACCCGAAACGGAATTGCTGTGCTTAGATGTGATGACAGGGGTACTGCCGCTTCACAAGGTACTCACGCAACAGCTACCAATGAGGATTTTGCCACAGATACGGAAGCAATGGTGAATTATCTGCGCAGCAGAAAAGAAATAAATGCAAAGAAAATCGGAATTATCGGACATAGCGCAGGCGGAATCATTGCATTCATCGTTGCTAAAAAGGACCCATCCATTGCATTTGTCGTTTCATTGGCAGGAGCCGGCGTGAGAGGCGACAGTCTGATGCTGAAGCAGGTAGAGTTAATCTCTAAATCCCAGGGAATGCCGGATGCCGTCTGGCAAGGGATGAAGCCTTCGATACGGAACAGATATGCCATACTGCAACAAACAGACAAAACTCCCGAAGAGTTGCAGAAAGAACTGTATGCAGACGTTACAAAAACAATGTCTCCCGAACAATTGAAAGACCTGAATACCATCCAGCAACTATCCGCACAAATCAGTTCGATGACTTCTCCGTGGTATCTTCATTTTATGAGATATGACCCGGCCCAGGATTTGAAGAAACTAAAATGTCCGGTTCTGGCTCTGAACGGAGAAAAGGATATTCAAGTGGATGCCGCCATGAATCTTGCTGCCATTCAGGAAAGAATCACCGGAAATGGAAACAAAAATGTAACAGTCAAAGCCTATCCGAACTTAAATCATCTGTTTCAGACTTGCGAAAAAGGAACATTGGCTGAATACGGGCAGTTGGAAGAAACAATCAATCCGGAAGTCTTGAAAGATATCATTGAATGGATAAGGAAACAATAAGTCTATTAATGATATTACTTAGCAAGTACACATTTCTCAATATCACATTCTTTTCTTGCTAATTCTTGCAAATTCTTCAAATATTTGCAAGAATTGGAAAGAAAGTAAATGGCTACAATTTACATATACTACATAAATCTCCCGTCATCAGCTTACACCAACATTGTCTAATTTGATTTAAATCAAAATCTATCTCATCGAACTCACCCTGAAAGATTTTGTTTTACCTTTGCAGCCGAAATAAATAAGCGGCAAATAATAGTAAGGTAAAAAGGTAACAGGTATTAAGGTTAAGTTTTGTATGAAGAAGAGTCTTATTGCATTGGCGTTCGGCACACTGGGATTAGGTATTGCCGAATTTGTAATGATGGGAATTTTGCCCGATGTGGCAAAAGATTTAGGTATTAGTATTCCTACCGCAGGGCATTTCATTTCTGCTTATGCATTAGGCGTCTGTGGCGGTGCACCTGTATTGACATTGGCTCGCAAATATCCGCTAAAACATATTCTGTTAGTATTAGTTACCTTAATTATGATAGGTAATATCTGTGCGGCTATGGCTCCCAATTACTGGGTGTTGCTCGCTGCCCGTTTTATCTCCGGCTTGCCTCATGGTGCATACTTCGGAGTAGGCTCTATTGTTGCAGAGAAACTAGCCGACAAGGGTAAAGGTTCGGAAGCTGTCTCCATCATGATTGCAGGAATGACCATTGCCAACCTGTTTGGTGTACCTTTGGGCACTTCCCTAAGTACCATGCTTTCCTGGCGTGCCACTTTCTTGCTGGTCGGTATCTGGGGAATTGTTATCCTATATTATATCTGGCGATGGGTTCCGCATGTAGAAGGCTTAAAGGATACCGGCTTTAAAGGACAATTCCGCTTTCTTAGAACTCCGGCTCCGTGGCTGATTCTCGGTGCTACGGCACTAGGTAATGGCGGTGTATTCTGCTGGTATAGCTACATCAATCCGATGCTTACCAATGTGTCCGGCTTCTCCGCAGAAAGCATTACGCCTTTAATGATCCTTGCCGGCTTCGGTATGGTGATGGGAAACCTGATTAGCGGACGTCTCTCCGACCGCTACACCCCCGGAAAAGTAGGGACTGCCGCACAAGCACTTATCTGTATTATGTTATTGCTCATTTTCTTCCTTTCTCCCTATAAATGGGCAGCAGCCCTGTTGATGTGTCTTTGTACGGCAGGACTGTTCGCAGTATCCAGTCCGGAGCAGATATTAATTATCCGCGTATCAAAGGGAGGAGAAATGCTGGGAGCAGCCTGCGTGCAGGTTGCATTCAATCTCGGAAATGCCATCGGTGCTT
>ENA-UOIY01002799-UOIY01002799.1-human-gut-metagenome-genome-assembly--contig:-P114-NODE-2799-length-12249-cov-11.377727_pt1 | contig 12249 bp, 13 predicted proteins | sample MGYA00242335_ERZ723882 | MGnify/ENA metagenome assembly ERZ723882
CTTTGCCTCTGGACTCCACCGCCTTTGAAAAGGCGGGCGAAACTTTCATTCGCGCGCTTTGCGCGCAGGGTGCGAAAAGGGCCCCCAGCAGGGGGCCGAAAGAATTTCTATTCCCGCGACCAATGGCCGAGGCACTCTTCAAAGAGCGCGTCGCCCTGTTCGCGGAGCTTTTCGCAAAAGCGCTCGTAGTCCGCAAGCAGCGCTGCGCCGCGCTCGGTGAGCACCGCGCCGCCGCCGTGGCGGCCGCCGGTTGTGCTGTCCAGCAGCTCAAAGCCCAGCGCCTTTTCGCAGTCGCGCAGTATGCGCCAGGCCTTAGAGTACGCCATGCCCATCTCCGCCGCCGCGGCGCGCAGAGAGTGCCGTTCCCGCACCAGCGACAGCAGCGTCGCCAGCCCGGGACCGAAACACTTGCCCGCCGTGAACAGCCTCACGGATATGTTGTAGTGCATCTTTTCCATATATCAAGTATACCACCCCCTTCCAGAGCCCGTCAACGCTTGACGCTGGTGGAAATGGGTGGTATTGTTGTTCTCAGATGAGAATAACGGAGGCGCAAGTATGGAATTTAGTAAGGCCCTGGGCGTCACGCCCGGCATAACGGCGCTCATCGGCAGCGGCGGCAAGACCAGTCTGCAAAACCGCCTCGCCGCCGAACTGAGGGCGCGCGGGTGGGTCATACTCTGCACCACGACGCACATAATGCCGCCGCCGGGGTTGCGCACGCTGCAAAACGCCTCCGCCGGCGAGGTCCGCCGCGTGCTGGAGACCGACGGCGCGGTCTGCGTGGGCGAGCTCGGCGACGATGGGCGGCTCCACCCGCCGGTGCTGCCAATAGCGGAGCTCGCGCCGCTTGCGGACTACCTGATAATCGAGGCCGACGGCTCCAAGCGCCTCCCGCTCAAGGCTCACGAAAGCTTTGAGCCGGTCATCCCGCCGGGCACCGCGCGCACCGTCTGCGTCGTGGGCCTAACAGGCCTCGGACGGCTCATAGCCGAGGCTGTTCACAGGCCCGAGCTCTTCGCCGCGCTCGCGCACTGCGGCGCGGACGAGCCCGCCACGCCCGAGCGCGTCGCGCGTGTCCTCAACGCCGAGGCGCTGGCGGACATATACTACCTCAACCAGGCCGACGTGGCGGGGGAGGGTGCGGCAAGGGCGCTCGCCGCGCTGCTGGAGCGCCCCGCGCTCTGGGGCAGCATCCAAAAAGGAGAGATAACATGCTGATATACATCCGCGGCGCGGGCGACATCGCCTCCGGCATCGCCATAAGACTGCGCCGCAGCGGCTTTTGCGTCGTCATGACCGATGTGGCGCGCCCGACCGCCATCCGCCGCACTGTGAGCTTTTCCGGGGCGATAATAGGCGGCAGCCAGCGCGTCGAGGACGTCACCGCCCGGCTCGCGCATACGCCGGAGGAGGCGCTCGGGATAGCGCGCGGCGGCGACATCGCCGTGATGGTGGACGAAAACTGCGCCCACCTCGCGGCCATCCGCCCCGACGCCGTCGTGGACGCCATCCTCGCCAAGCGCAACCTTGGCACCACGTTGGACATGGCCCCGGCGGTCATAGGCGTCGGCCCGGGCTTTACGGCGGGCCTCGACTGCCACGCGGTGGTGGAGACGATGCGCGGCCACACGCTCGGGCGTGTGTACTACACGGGCTCGGCCCTGCCTAACACCGCCGTGCCGGGCCTCATCGGCGGCTACGCGGGCGAGCGCGTGCTCCGCGCCCCGGCGGACGGCGTGTTCCGCCGCCTGCGCGACATCGGTGACCTGGTCGAGGCCGGTGACACGGTCGGCACGGTGGAGGGCGAGCCGATGGCCTGCACGATATCCGGCGTCCTGCGCGGCATCCTCGCCGACGGCACGCCAGTTTTCCGCGGCATGAAGGCCGGGGACGTGGACCCGCGCGGGGAGGTCGAGAACTGTTACACCGTCTCGGACAAGGCCATCGCCGTGGGCGGCGGCGTGCTCGAGGCCGTGCTGCGCCTCACGGGGGCCATTGAAAACGCGGAAAGGGGAGAGACAGATGGAAAATGAGATAAAGCTCACAAAGCTCGCCAAATGCGCCGGCTGCGGCGCAAAGGTCGGCGCGGGCGTCCTCGCCCAGCTGCTGGAGGGGATAAAGGTCCGCCACGACCCGAACCTGCTCGTCGGCTTCGACAAGAGCGACGACGCCTCGGTCTACAAGGTCTCGGACGACCTCGCGCTGGTGCAGACTGTCGATTTCTTCCCGCCCATCGCGGATGACCCCTACACCTTCGGCCAGATCGCCGCGACCAACGCGCTCTCGGACGTCTACGCCATGGGCGGCGAGCCAAAACTGGCGCTCAACCTCATGTGCGTGCCGGAGAAGATGCCGCGCGAGGCCGTCCACGCCCTGCTACGCGGCGGCTACGACAAGGTCTATGAGGCCGGGGCCGTAATCACCGGCGGCCACAGCATCCTCGACGACGAGCCGAAGTACGGCCTCGCCGTCACGGGTTTCGTCCACCCGGAGCGCTTACTCACCAACTCCGGCGCGCGGCCCGGCGACGTGCTCATCCTCACCAAGCCCCTCGGCATCGGCGTACTCACCACCGCAGCCAAGGCGGAGCTCTGCTCCGAGGAGACGCTGCGCTATGCCGTGGAGCTCATGACCACCCTCAACAAGTCCGCGCGCGACGCCATGGTCAAATACCGCGTCCACGCCTGCACGGACGTGACCGGTTTCGGCCTGCTGGGCCACTCCTGCGAGATGGCCGAGGGCAGCGGCGTCGCCATAGAGTACGAAGTCGCGCGCTTCAAATTCATCGACGAGGCCGTGCAGCTCGCCAAGGAGGGCCTCCTGCCCGAGGGCATGTACCGCAACCGCTCCTTCGCCGAGTGCCGCGTCGACCCCGGCGAGGCCGAGCTCTGGCAGCAGGACCTGCTCTACGACCCGCAGACCTCCGGCGGCCTGCTCATGGCCGTGGACCCCGCCGACGCCGACGCGCTCATGGCAGAGCTCGAGGGCAGCGTCCCCGCGGCGCATCGGGTGGGCCGCGCGCTGGAGTACGACGGCGGCGCGCTGATAAGGCTGAGGTGAGCGCCGTGGTGTATCTCGATAACGCCGCCACCTCCTTCCCGAAGGCCCCCGGCGTTGCCGCCGCCATGGCCGAGTACGTCGAAAAGGTCGGCGCCACGATAAACCGCTCGTCCTACGCCGCGGCACAGGAGGCGGGGCTCGTGACCCTCGCGCTCCGGGAGCGGCTCTGCCGCCTCTTCGACCACCCGGACCCCACCCACGCCGTCATCACCGCGGGCGCGACCGCGTCGCTGAACCTGCTCATAAAGGGCCTGCTCCGCCCCGGCGACCACTGCATCGTGTCCTCAATGGAGCACAACGCCGTCATGCGCCCGCTGGTGCAGCTCGAGCGCGAGGGCGTGAGCTTCGACCGCGTGCCCTGCGACGGGGAGGGGCGCATGGACGTCTCGGCCCTGCCCGGCCTCATCCGGCCGAACACCCGGCTCGTGCTCATCGCCCACGCCTCCAACGTCAGCGGCACGGTGCAGGACGCCGCGGCGGTTGGGAAAATATGCCGCGAATACGGCGTCCCCTTCGCCCTCGACGCCGCGCAGTCTGCGGGGCACCTGGACGTCGACTTCACGGCCCTCGGCCTCTCGGCGCTGGCGGTGCCCGGACACAAGGGCCTGCTCGGCCCGCAGGGCATCGGCGCGCTGCTGCTCACGCCGGAGCTGGCAAAGCGCCTGACGCCGCTTATAGCGGGAGGCACGGGCAGCGCGTCGGACTCCGAGGAGCTGCCCGACTGGATGCCGGACCGCTTTGAATCCGGCACACTGAACCTGCCCGGCATTTACGGCTGGGAGGCGGCGCTGCGCTGGATAGAGGAGACCGGCGTCGAAAAGCTCGAAACGCATGAAAAAGCGCTCACCGCGCGCTTCCTCGACGGCGTGTCCGCCCTCAAAAACGTCCGCATCTACGGCCCGAGCACGACGGAGGGCCGCACCGGCGTCATCAGCCTCGGTTTCACGGGCTGCGACAACGCCGACGCCGCCTGGCGGCTCGAGCGCGAGCACGGCGTCCTGACCCGCTGCGGCCTCCACTGCGCCCCCGCCGCGCACCGGAGCCTCGGCAGCTTCCCGGAGGGCAGCGTCCGCTTCTCCATAGGCTGGGCCAACACCGAGGCCGACATCGACGCCGCCCTCGAGGCCATCGCGGAGATCTGAGAGCGACTTCCAGCTAAAAAATATTCGAGACGCCTTAAAATTTTGTTGAAAATCCTCACACGTTATTCTATAATGAGAATAACGAGTGAGGATAATTTTTGCAAAAAGAGAGGGATGCGTATGAAAAAAGTGAGTTGGATCGTCGTGATAACGGGCGCGGCGGTCGGCCTCGCGGCGATCGTGCTGACGCTGCTCGGCAACCCGGCGAACATGGGCTTCTGCATCGCCTGCTTCCTGCGCGACATCGCGGGAGCCTGCGGGCTGCACAGCGCGGCGAAGGTGCAGTACGTCCGGCCGGAGATCATCGGCCTGGTGCTGGGCGCGTTCATCATGTCGGTCGCTACGCGGGAGTTCCGGGCCAAGGCGGGCTCGTCCCCGGCGACGCGGTTCGTGCTCGGCGCGTTCGTGATGATCGGCGCGCTGGCGTTCCTGGGCTGCCCGCTGCGCATGATCATCCGCCTGGGAGGCGGAGACCTGAACGCGCTGGTGGCGCTCGTGGGCTTTGCCTGCGGCATACTCTGCGGCGTGTTCTTCCTCAACCGCGGCTTCTCGCTCAAGCGGGCGTACCCGGTGGGCAAGGCCGAGGGCGGCGTCCTGCCTGCGATAATGGCGGGGCTGCTCATCCTCTTCCTCGCCGTGCCGGCGCTCTTCAAGGCCAGCACCGAGGGCCCCGGCTCCATGCACGCGCCGGTCGTCGCGGCGCTGCTGATCGCCCTTGTCGTGGGCGCTCTGGCGCAGAGGGCGCGGCTCTGCATGGCCGGCGGACTGCGCGACGTGTTCCTGTTCAGGGATTTCAAGCTGCTCTACGGCTTTGTGGCCATCTTCGTCGTCGTGCTCGTGGGCAACCTCATAAACGGCACGTTCAAGCTGGGCTTCACGCTCCAGCCGGTGGCGCACAGCTCGCATGTGTGGAACTTCCTCGGCATGACCCTGGTGGGCTGGGGCTCGGTGCTGCTCGGCGGCTGCCCGCTCAGACAGCTCATCCTCGCGGGCGAGGGCAACGGCGACAGCGCCGTTACGGTGCTCGGCATGATGGCGGGCGCGGCCATCTCGCACAACTTCGGCCTCGCTGGCAACGCGGACGCGCTCAACGAGGCGGGCGAGATAGTCGTAGGCGGCATCTCCACGGCGGGCAAGATCGCGGTCATACTCGGCTTTGCCGTCTGCCTGGCCGTGTCGCTCATGAATCTCCCGGGGAAGGAGGAGAAGGCTTGAAGACAGTGGACGCAAGGGGCCACTCCTGCCCCATACCGGTGGTCATGGTGCGCAAGGCGGTGACGTCGGAAAAGCCGTCGGAGCTGGAGGTGCTGGTGGACAACCAGTGCTCTGTTGAGAACGTGACGCGCTATGCGCACAGCCAGGGCTACACGGTGGAGACCTCGGCTCTGGGCGCGGACTTCCGGCTGGAACTGAAGAAGTGACGCGGTACATAGCGACGTTCCACACGCATCTGGCGGCGCTGCGCAGCAGCCGGAGCCTGACGGCGGCGGGGATAGCGGCGCAGATGACGCCGGTGCCGCGCAAGCTGTCGAGCTCCTGCGGCACCTGCGTGCGCTACGAGAGCGAGACGGCGGCGCTGGAGCTGCTGGACGCCGACGCCGAGGCCGTGTACGAGGACGCTGAGGGAAAATACACACTGATACACAGTTTTGAGGCTTAAAAGCATAAAGATGCCGCAGTATTGCGGCATCTTTATGCTTTTTGTAATCAAAATGTAGTTGCATCGACGCAAAAAAGGTGATAGAATAAATTGTAAATATCCAAATGGCCATGGCCATTTCCCGAGGCGGGCATTCTCCCCGCCTCATGGCCTTTTGGAATCAGATAATCAAAAGGGGAGGAACACTTATGAAAAAATCAGTTCTGGCCATAGCGTTGGCTGTACTGATGGCAGTATCACTCCTGACCGTCGGCGCAATGGCGGATGGGACAGGAAGCGGTACGGCTGACGACCCGTATACCTCGGTTGCTGCCTATAATGCGGGCATCGCGAATGGCGCAAAAGATGGTCAAGATGTGTACCTGACTATAACTGGCGGCAGTTTTACTGAAGGACAGTTCAATCTTTCAAATGTCCAGAGCAGCGTCAATCCGCCTAAACTGCACCTGAAAATTACCGGCGCTACTTTCACCGGCAATACGGCAGGCGATGGAACCAATTCCTCTTTCATGTACCTGCCCAACTGCCAGGAGCTCGTGATTGACAACTGCAATTTTGATGCTGGCAGCGGACTGAAATACGGCATCAACTGGAACCTGATTCAGATTCAGGATGCAGTTGTCTCCATTACCAACAGCTCATTTACTGGAACTTATGAGAAAAATGCAATAAAGCTCAATCAGCGCAACGGCTCTGATGATACTGCAAACGATGTTAAAGTTGGCGCCGACACAAAAGCTGCTACGATAAAGTCTGCTGTAATCGAAAACTGCACCTTTACCGGCACAAATGCAGTTATAGCTCTCGGCAGCCAGGGCAAAAACACTGGCGGGGCGGCCTCACCTTCTACTGGAGCTTTTCCAATACGCATTTCCGACACTAATGCAACAGTAAAGGTTGATTATCTGGCTGCTGACATTGAAACTGCTGAAAGTGTAACGATCACAAAAAACGATATTCTGACCAAGACCGCCAACGGCGACCTTGGCAAGGCTGAGGACTTTGTTGCCAGCATAGGCACCGATTATTATACCAGCTTGCAGAGTGCTATAAATGCCGCAGAAGATGGTAGCGAAATAGTTCTGCTGAAAAGTGTGTCTTATGGTGAAAGAATAAATGTAAGAAACAGTGTTACATTGAATTTGAATAGAAATACGTTTTCCTCGACAAATGCAAATGCAATGCTTGTTTATCCCAACAAAGTGCTAAGACTTAAGAATGGAAATCTGGTAAACACTGTTGGTAATGGAGTATTCGTTTATAAGGATGGCACTCTTTATGTTGAGAATGATGTAACAATCAATACAGAGGGCTCAGGCGTTACAGGAACCAATAATGAAGGTGATGTCGGTAACGCTAAAATGTACATATATGGTACGATAATCAGTAATTATATAGCGGTTTTTGTTCAGGGGCCTCGCAATACTGTAGTTATTGATGACGCACATATAGAATCCAACTATTGGACATTATATCAGAACGGCTCCTACGGCGGCAGTTCGTTCTATATTGAAAATAGTACCCTGGAGGATAAATCTGAAGGCGGCGCCGGTATCTATATCTCCAATAGCCTGAAAAATTCTAATGATTCAGCACAGGGAATGCAGACTCTTACCATTATCAACAGCACAATAAAAGGCAACACGGCTGTAGAAGTAAAGTTCACCGATGTGAATATTAGCGGTGAAAATACTGAGCTTATCGCTACTGGAGAAGTTCAAGAGCCGCATCTCAACAACAATGGCTCTGTTACTGCTGGTTATGCTCTTGCTATTACCCACAACGGAACTGATACATCCAAGGATGCCTCTAAAGGCGATATAAACATTTTGGCAGGTAGATTTGTCGGCCCTGTTGCCATTCAGGATCCGTCTGATTCTAAGGAAACTTTGGCTGATATGAAAGTCTCCGGCGGTACCTTCTCCAATTCTGTAGCTCAGTATGTTACTGATGATCTCAATTACGAGCTTAACAACAATGGCACTTACAGCTACTACGCGACTGCCGAGGAAGCTCTTGCCGATGCTGAGCCGGGTGCTAAGATAAATGGCCTTGGAGCTGCTGCTGCCACCAACTACACCATCACCGTTGTCTATGGCAACGGCATGTATCCGAGCGAATACACCGTTCCCGCCGGCACTGAGTACACCCTCCCCAACGTCACCAACAGCGGGTACATATTCCTCGGCTGGAGGAGCGGCGACACCACCTACAAGGCGGGCGATGTTGTCACCATCACCGCTGACACCACCTTCGTGGCCGTGTGGGGCAACCTGCCGGATGTGAAGCCTTCCGAGCCTTCCGAGCCGGAGATGCCGGTGTTCCCGTTCTACGATGTCAATGCCCGCGACTGGTATTACAGCGCGGTCAAGTACGTCTACGAGAAGGGCCTGATGGACGGCGTTGACGTGGGCGTCTTCGCACCGAACGACACGCTGACACGCGCTATGGTGTGGACGATCATCGCCCGCGCCGAGGGCGTGGACACCACCGGAGGCGCGACCTGGTATGCCAAGGCTCAGGAGTGGGTCACGGCGAAGGGCATCTCCGACGGCGAGAACCCGAACGCGGCCATCACTCGTCAGGAGCTCGTGACGATGCTCTATCGCCTGGCCGGTGAGCCCGCGGTGAGCGGAACGATCACCGCGCCCGACGCGGCGAGCGTGAGCACTTGGGCAACCAACGCCATGACCTGGGCGATGAACATCGGCCTCGTCGAGGGCGACGAGAACGGCGCGGTCACGCCGACCGCCACCGCGACCCGCGCCCAGGCTGCGGCCCTCATCATGCGCTATCTCGAGGCGTAAACAGCAATAACTCAACAGCAAAGGCCCGGGAGGCTTGCCTCCCGGGCCCTTTTTGCGCCTTTGACACCTGAAAAATCGGTAAAATGCCGAATAAAAACGTCCAAATGCACGAAAACGGCCACACCGCACGACGCGTGTTGCATTATTTCCCGGGTTCTGCTAAAATGTAAAAAACATTGTATGGGTGCATCGAATGAAGCTGCGCAAGTACATTCCCATTATAATAATGCTCTGTCTCGCGGCGGCCGCAGCGATACTTATGCTCGCGGGCGACGGCGTCACGGTCGAGATGCTCACCAGCTATGCGCCGAAAAACACATTCGTCGCCGTGCTGGTCGCGCTCATCGCCTACGCCGTCAAGAGCCAGACGGTGTTCGTGCTCTACGGAGTCGTGGCCACGGCGGTGGGCATAGTGTTCGAGCCGCCGCTCTCGCTGCTGGTGAACGCGCTCGGCTCCGTCATCTGCATCAGCGTGCCGTACTTTACCGGCCGGGCCTCCGGCGGCGCGGCGGCGCGGCGGCTGCTCAAAAAGTACAAGCGCCTCGGCGAGGTCTATGAGGACAACCGCGACAACCTCTTCCTCGTCTCGCTGGTGCTGCGCGTCACTAACCTCTCAAACGACATCCTCGGCCTCTTCTTCGGCGCGCTGGGGATGAACTACTGGCAGTACCTCGCCAGCAGCTTTATCGGCATACTGCCCACCATGGTGCTCTACACCGTGCTAGGCAACGACCTAGACCTGACCAGCACGCCGGTGCTGATCTGCCTGGGCGTCGATGTGGCGTGCATAGCCGCGGCCTGGCTGGTGCTGAGGCTCAGGAAAAAGAGAAAGGGGAAACCTAATGAAGAAAAAGCTCTCTGAAGGCAGAGAGACCAAGCGCCAGGCCCTGCTCCGCAAGAGGAAGGAGGAGCCCGCCGCGTTCTGGACCTATGTCGTCCTTCGCTTCATCGTGATACTCATCCTCATCCGCTGCATACTCCGCGCCGACATTGAGAGCGCCTTCGTCTGCGTGCTGGTGCTGGTCATATACACGCTGCCGCTGCTGGTGGAGACCAGGCTCGACATCGAGATACCGTCGGCGCTTGAGGTCATAATCTTCGTATTCGTGTTCGCGGCGGAGATAATGGGCGAGCTGCAGGCGTACTTCATCAAATACTCCAACTGGGACACCATGCTGCACACCAGTGCGGGCTTCCTGCTGGCCGCTGTTGGCTTTTCGCTGGTCGACCTGCTCAACCGCAGCGAGAACGTCAAGGTTCAGCTCTCGCCGGGATATCTCGCGATAACCGCGTTCTGCTTCTCGATGACCATCGGCGTGCTCTGGGAGTTCATCGAGTTCTCCGCCGACCGGCTGTTCCTGCTCGATATGCAGAAGGACACCATCGTGAACGCCATCTCCTCCGTCAGCCTCGACCCAACGGACAGCAACATCTCCATCACCGTCAATGGAATAAAGGACGTCATCCTGGTCACCGGCGATGGGGAGATGCCGCTGGGACTGGGCGGTTTCCTGGACATCGGGCTCTACGACACGATGGAGGACCTCTTTGTAAACTTCATCGGTGCCGTGGTGTTCTCCGTCGCGGCCTTCTTCGAGTGCCGCAGCGAAAAGCGCCCCCTCACGACGGCCCTCACGCTCCGCAGGAAGCGCAAGAGTGCCGAGGGGGGCGCCGCAAAATAACTCAGGCGCAGGCCGCGAGCACCGCGTCAAAGACGTCGCCCGGCATCTTCACGAAGTACCAGCCCAGGTGCTGATAGCCTACGTAGCCGCCCTCGATGAGGCGCAGCTCTATGGTCGTGCCGTCGGACTGGGAAAAGAACAGGTGGCCCTGCACGGTGCTGTCGTAGATGTCGTGGTCGGTATCCCAGGTGTACACGAATTCTCCGGCGCAGAGCTCGTCGAGGAAGGCGGAGACGGTGTCGTCATCGAGCCCGAGCGGCTTGAAGTCGTAAACGGCGTTGTTCCAGTCGTCATGCGTGAGGTATGTGACGTCCTCCATGCGCTCGGCCAGATGCAGGCGGGTGTCAAAGAGGTCGGCGCCGGTGTCGAGCGTGATGCCGTTTAGCCGCTCTAGCAGGAGGGCCGAGCCGTCGTCGCCGAGGCAGCAGATGCGAAAGTCGGGGTCGTAGCCGACGACGGTATAGAGCTCGCCGGACATGGTGCCCGCGAACTCGACGTAGTCGGACTCCTCGGACCACTCGTCGAGGCTGCCCGTCGCATGGCCAAGGTACTCGCCGAGCAGGGGGGCGGCGTCGTCGAGCCACTCGCCCTGGGTGTAGACCGCGCCGTCGTAGACGACGCAGGCTATCATGTCGGCGGCGAGGCCGTCCGCGGGCTCCGGCAGCTCGATGGCGGGGATGTGGACGCCGCCCGAGGCTTCGGCGTTCGTGCTGCTCTCGGCGGGCGGGGCGTCGGGGAGCTGGGAAATGTTCGCCGAGGGCCGCATCTGCACGGCCAGGGCAATGACAACACAGGCTGCAAGCGCGGCGGCGAGATAGTATACGCCGCGCCTGCGGCTTTTCTTTTTGTAGTCTGCGGCCTCGTCGATGAACCTGTCGTCGATCTCGCCGAGGCAGCGGGAGAGGCGGTCGTTTTTCATAGGGTGATGTCCTCCGAAATGAGCGCTTCTCTGAGCGAGGCACGGAGCCGCATGAGAAGCGAGGCGGTTTTGGATTTTGTCCAGCCCATGCGCGCGGCGAGGGCGGGGACGCTGTCGAGGTACCAGTAGCGGCGGACGAAGGCGACGCGGTGCTCGCGCGGGAGCGAGGCGAGCCAGCGGTCGATGCAGGCGGTTATCTCGGCGTCGGCGACGGCGCGTTCGGGCGAGGTGGAGATATCCGCGCAGGCGGCCAGCTCGTCGAGGGCGAGGGCGGCCTCACCGCCGCCGCGCTTTTGGCGGGAGGCGTCGCGGAGCGCATTGATGGCGAGGTTGCGCGTTATGCGGCCCAGAAATGCGCGGAGGCTCCGCGGCCGTTCGGGCGGTATGGCGCGCCACAGGCGCAAAAGGGCGTCGTTGACGCACTCGTCGGCGTCGCGCGCGTCGGCGAGTATGCCAAGCGCGATAGCGCGGCAGTATGCGCCGTATTTGTCCTGCGCGGCGGGTATCGCAGCCTCGTCGCGTGCCCAGAATAGGTTGATAATCGTCGCGTCGTCCATGCGTCTCCTCCTGTCGAAAGGCCCTTCACTCTTAAAGACCCCAAAACCACGCCAAACGTTGCGCGAAGCGCGAATGAAAGTTTCGCCCGCCTTTTCAAAGGCGGCGGGGTGCAGGGGCGGAGCCCCTGCCCGCGCTCCGCAGAGCGCGGAAGCCCCTTGTGCTTTATAAAGCGCAGGAGGGGGTCTAAGGGGGAACCCTCGCCGGGGGTTCCCCCTTTTCTTTACGTTTGTGCGTGTGCGCCGATACGTTGGGAGGTGGTCGATGCCTGTCCTGCCTTTCGACCCCATTTCTTTGGTGCTTGCCCAAAGAAACGGTGTCGAGCCGCCAAAGAAAAGCGCTTTTTACCCCGGTGGCTCCACCATCCGCGTGAGCGCTTCTGCCTCAGTTGTCGTTACTCATCTTCGCCCGACTTGGGGAG
>ENA-UOIY01002804-UOIY01002804.1-human-gut-metagenome-genome-assembly--contig:-P114-NODE-2804-length-12229-cov-8.190570_pt1 | contig 12229 bp, 8 predicted proteins | sample MGYA00242335_ERZ723882 | MGnify/ENA metagenome assembly ERZ723882
GGACACCATCGGCGGCTTCAACTCCATGATCGAAAAGCAAAAGAAGGAGGCCGGCGAGGCGCTGGTTTCCACGGTGCTTTTCGCCAACGACAGCACGGTCATCCACGACCGCCTGCCGCTGGGCGAAGTGCCGCCCCTGACGGAGAAGGAGTATTTCACCTGCGGCTGCACGGCGCTGCTGGATGCCGTGGGCGGCGCCATCCACCACATCGGCAACATTCACAAGTACGCCCGCCGCGAGGATGTGCCGGAGAAGACGATGTTCATTATCACCACCGACGGTTACGAGAACGCCAGCCGCCGCTACGACTACGAGATGGTTCGGCGGATGATCGAGCGGCAGAAGGAGAAGTACGGCTGGGAGTTCCTCTTCTTGGGCGCGAACATTGACGCGGCGAAAGAAGCGGCTCGCTTCGGCATCGGTGCCGACCGTGCAGTGAACTACAAGTGCGACGAGGTGGGCACGGCGCTGAATTACGAGGTCATCGGCGAGGCCGTGTGCAGCGTCCGCGCCGCCAGACCTCTCAGTGCTGACTGGAAGCACCGTATCGACGAAGACGTGCAAAGACGTGGGAGATGATAAAATGTACGGAGCGATTTTGGGCGACATCGTGGGCAGCCCCTACGAGTTCGACTGCAACAACTATAAGGCGAAGGATTTTCCGCTGTTCAGCCGCCGTTCCGACTTCACCGACGATACGGTGATGACGCTGGCGGTGGCAAAGGCGCTGCTCAGCACCCGTGGGCAAGACGATGCCGCCATCAAAGCAGCACTGGTGCGGGAGATGCAGCAACTGGGCCGTGCCTATCCCGACCGGGGCTATGGCACCCATTTTGGCGGCTGGCTCTATGAGGATGACCCGCAGCCCTACCAAAGCTACGGCAACGGCAGTGCCATGCGGGTGTCTCCCGCCGCATGGCTGGCAACAGATATGGCGGAAACGCTGCGTCTGGCGCGGCTCACCGCCCAGGTGACCCACGACCACCCGGAGGGCATCAAGGGCGCACAGGCTGTCGCTGCGGCGATTTTCCTCGCCCGCACCGGTCACGACAAAGCGGAAATCAAAGCGTATGTGGAGCGCGAATTCGGCTACGACCTCAGCCGCAGCTGCGATGAGATTCGTCCCACCTATCACCATGTGGAGAGCTGTCAGGAAACCGTACCGCAGGCTATTATTGCATTTCTGGAAAGCACAAGTTTTGAAGACGCTCTCCGCACAGCGGTGTCCCTTGGCGGTGACAGCGACACCCTCGCCGCCATCACCGGCAGCATCGCCGAGGCGTTCTACGGCGTGCCGGAAGAACTGCGGCAGGAGTGCCGCAAGCGGCTGACACCGGAGCTGGCGGAGATCCTGATTGAATGGGAGAAAGCCGCGCTTTGATAGCATATCAAAATGCAGGCGGTTTAAAATCTGCCTCGCAATAAACAAGGAAATAAAGCATTTTTCCCCTCTGCTGTAATGCTGTAAGCATCCACTTTTCTGGAAACTAAAAATCGTGCGAATCTATCATTTTCTTGCTTTTTCTGACCGAATGTGCTATCATGGTAAACAACGCTGTCAGTGTTGTAATAGGCCTCGGCAGCATGGCTATATAAACCCTATGCTCTGCCAGACGGCAGAGCATTTTTCGTATATTGGTATGGAGGAGATATTTTATGGCTGTCAGTTATAAAAAGCTCTGGAAGCTGCTCATTGACAAGGATATGAAGAAGAAAGACATATGTGCAAAGGCCGGTATCAGCCCGGCGTCTGTCACCAAAATGGGCCGCAATGGGCATGTCACCACGGAGATCCTCCTGAAGATTTGCACTGCGCTGGATTGCGGTGTTGAGGACATCATGGAGATTGTACCGGATGACAAGTGCTGCTGATATTCAGGTACTATCGTTGTTAAATTGCGTAAATAGAAAAATATTTTTAAGAAGGTGAATTTCATGACCGTCCCTGAAGCTGCTATTAAGATTTTGCAAGAGTATCCTGATGGGCTATCTGCCAAAAAGGTTACGGATGAGATTCTTGCTCATAAATTACATCCGTTGCCAGCAAAAGATCCTGTACAAATTGTTGCCCGCGCTATGAATCGCCATTGTATCGGAATAGATAGGAGTTATTCTTGCCAAGATCGTTTCTTCACGGCATCTAAAGACAATACGGGATTGTTAATTTATAAACTTGTACCCGGAACAGTGCCTACTGTTGCAAGCATCATCGGCAGCTTTACCTTTCCTCGTCAGCAAGTTTTGACTATTAACAATAGTAAAGGCGCTAAAACGGGGGCGAAAACACGAATTATGGATGCTGAAAATCAAAGTGTTCGTGATTTGCTCGGTAAATATTGCTTCCATGTGCCTGATTATCAGCGTAGCTATTCTTGGAATAGTGAAAACATTGATGAATTCCTTGATGACCTTTTCAACGTCGTCCACTCCACTCAGGCAGACGCACGCCACTTTCTGGGCGCAGTTACGATGGCTAAAAGAGATGAACAACATGATGCTGTTGACCTAATCGATGGACAGCAGCGTATGACTACGATTTTTCTGTTTTTATATGTGATTTTGGGTCAGTATAGATCTGCTCGTTTTGCAGATAAGGCGACAGGACGAGCAGATGAACTTTTACGGAAATTGGCCTATTTGAATGATGACGGTGAACGCACAGGAAGCAGACTCGTCCTTGGTGAGTTTAATCGAGCTTTTTTTGATGACTTCATTATAGACGGTCATAATAAAAGCGATGAAGATAGAGAGCACATCAAGTCTTCATATCAGGCGAAGCATGAATTTGCTCAAAACCAGGCAATCTATGACGCATTTAATAAAATGAAGCTCATGGTCGAAGAACGACTGGATTGCTGCCAAAGCGAAGAAGATGCCTATGATTATCTGAAAGCGCTTCACATTTGTGTGTTGGATCGTTTCGAAATTGTCACAATGATTGTTGAAGAAGAAGCTGATGCTTTTTTGATTTTCGAAACATTAAATGACCGTGGCTTGGCACTGAGCGCAGTTGATTTGATTAAGAATAAGCTTTTTCAGATCTTTGCCACACATCCCGGTGAATTTGAACAGCTAAAGTCTGCTTGGGAGGAAATGTGCGACAATATTGAAAATAAGGATGACTTGAAAAAGTTTATTCTGCATTATTGGCGCGCTTATAAAGGTTTTACATCTCCTCAGTCTCTTTATAAAACTTATCGTGATTATGTCGCTACCAATGGATTTGAAGAAGCCAAGAAGATTGTTTTAGACCTGAAAAAGCTGAGCGTTTATTACAACGGTTTCTGCGATCCTATGGGAGAATATCCTTGGAAGAATAAAGAACTCAAGACAACGCTGGAAGATATGAAAAAGATGCGTTATGATTTGACACACCCTATTTTATTGGCGGCAATTGGAAAATATCCAAATGATGAAGCATCTTGGGCAAAGGTTGCAAAGCTCTGCTTAAATTTCTTAATTCGTTACATAAGTGTGTTAAAGAATAAGCCTACCAGCGTCGAAAAAGAAATCAGTCAGTGGGCTTGTGATCCCAACTTTGGTTTGGATATGCTTCGCGATAACTTTGCGTCCAAGGCTCCTGATGGACAATTCAGAGATCAGCTTTTGAGTTTGACTATGCCCCATACACTACCATTAACACATTATCTGCTTTGTGTTTATGAAGCGGACGGGTGTGGTAGAAAAGAAATCTGGACAACTCCTGGCAGGGGTAATAATACAGTAGAGCATGTCTTGCCGCAAACAGTTAAGCCAACAACAGAGTGGGGGAAATATTGGATTAGCCAATTTGGTTCCGTCGAGGATTGCGATACTTATAAGGATCGACTTGGAAACTATGCCTTTTTGACAAAGGAGGCACAAGCAAAAGCTCTTAACAAGGCGTTTCACTTGAAGAAAGTAGTTTATCGCGACGACACTGATATGAAGCTTACCCAAGAATTGGCGCTGTGTGCCGAATGGAATTTGGAAGAAATTAATAAACGGCAGGCACGAATGGCTGATGTATGGGTAACATCTATTTCCTTTTCATAAAAATTCATAACTGAAAATTAACCCATAGCATGTGAACAGGTTAATTAATAACAGTGAATAGATACCCTCTTGATGTAGGACAATGAAAATACTACATCAAGAGGGTGTTATCTCTAAACAGAACTACACACATATACATAACACCTGGCATCGATTCAAATAATGATTTAAGAAGAGAAACGATATGCTTAAGACCGTTTTATAGTACAATAGAACTGATATTATTAGAAAAGAAAAATAACATAGAAATGAAAACTTGCAGTCGAAGCATCGGTAATATTGACAACAGGCCTCCCTACACGGTATACTTAAGTATATACTTACGTATATTCGGAGGTGTGATATGCTGAAATATCAATTCCCCGCCGTAAAGGGATATCAGGCTGGAAAGGATTACTATATCTGCATGGTTCCCCTTGGGTTAATGAGTAAGATCTTTGTGACCGATAGTGGAGATGTCCCGGCCGAGTATCGCGCCCAAAGAAAGCTCAACGAGGCGCGTATTCCCGAAATCTGCGGATATATCTTGTCTAATCGGAATTCGTATGTATTTTCAGCATTGGCAGCCTCTGTGGACGGCGATATGAAGTTTGTCCCTGCTGACAACAATGAGAATGCGGGAATTCTGGAAATCAATATGACGGCATCCTTCCTAATCAACGATGGTCAGCATAGAAAAGCTGCCATTGATGCGGCAATAGCTGAGGATGAAAGCCTGAAAGAAGAAACGATTTCGATTGTTCTATACAAAGATCAGGGGCTTCAGCGGAGCCAGCAGATGTTCACAGATCTTAATAAGCACGCAGTTACCACATCGAAATCTTTGAATACGCTGTATGAGTCAAAAGATCCTGTGGCACTGATCACTAAGAATGTCATGAACTCCATTAATTTTCTGCGTAAGTATACCGACAAAGAAAAAGACAATCTTAGCAAGTACTCCTCCAATATCTTTACGCTCAATACCTTCTATACTGCCAATAAGCGCATTTTCAAGGTGATCGATGCTCCTCAAAAAGCAGAGAAACTGATTCATGCTTTCTGGAGCAATGTTGTAGCAAATATGCGTGAATGGAATGAGATGGATAATGGTGAACTGAGCAAGAAAAGCTTACGCGAGGACTACATTACAACTCAAGGCCTAATTATTCTTGCGTTGGGACGTCTGGGCGAGTTCTATTTCGCAAATCCCAAAATCGATATGGTGAAATCGCTTAAAGGTCTCCGCAAAATCGACTGGCTGCGCAATAACGAAGAATGTTGGATGAACCGGGCAATCAAACCCAATGGGAAAATCAACAGAAATGAGCAGGGCATCTTCCTGACATACATTCAAATCAAGCGACTGCTTTCTCTCCCCATCGGTGATGAAGAACTCAAAAAAGAAAGCAAAATGAGAGGATAACCATATGCCATATACAGGTAAGTTTCAAGTATTTGAAGATATCATCAAAGAAATAATGATCGTATACAAGCACGACAGCCGCCCGTGGCTTATCGGCTACAGTGGCGGCAAAGATTCCACCTTACTTGTTTGCCTTGTATACGAAGCTATGAAGCGTTTGAAAGATGCGGGTTCCAAGCTTGACAAAACCGTCCATGTTATTACATCGGACACGATGGTTGAAAACCCCATCGTAAAGAAATATATGCACTCGTCCTCGGATAGCATCAATGTTGCAGCGGGAAAAGACCGTCTCAATATCAAAGCCAGCGTGATTTATCCAGATCCAGAACAGACATTCTGGAGCCGTGTCATTGGATTGGGCTATCCTACTCCGGAACCGCCCGGCTTCAGATGGTGCACAGACAGACTGAAAATCATGCCGATGAATAAGTTTGTCAATGATCGCATCAAAGAAAGCGGTGAAATCATCATTCTTCTCGGTGTTCGTAAAGGCGAAAGTCTGACTCGAATGAAAACCATTACCGCACGAGAAATCGAAGGTAAGCTGCTTAACATGCATAATGACATTCCCAATGCTTATGTCTACAATCCTATTACTGAAATCCCCAACGATTTGGTCTGGGAATTCCTACTGAAAGGCGATTGCAGAAGTCCCTGGGGAAGTGATATGAAGTATCTATTCAATCTTTACCAGGGAGAAAACCTTGGTGAAGAAAAGAGCGTTTTGGGTGAAGTCGACCGTGAGAAGATCCCGGTAACCGGTAATTCCCGATTCGGATGCTGGTGCTGCACTATGGTAAAAGAGGACAAGTCACTACAGAACTTCATCAACAAAGGTGCTACAGAACTAATCCCACTTAGAGAATTCAGAAATGAATTGCTCAGAATGCGGGAGGATAGTCAGTATCGTGATTCTAAACGCCGCAACGGTTCTGTCTATAAGAAGTCGGACGGCAGCTTCGGAATGGGTCCGTTCACACTTGAAGCACGGCGCCTCATTCTCGAAGGACTCCTTGACCTCGAAAACAGAACCGGTATGGAACTGATCACGGAAGCTGAATTGAAAGCAATTGATAAGATGTGGGATGAGGAGGGAGACCTTACCTGCCGCGCGCTCGTGGAGTCTTACCACAAGGTCAAAGGCAAAAAACTCCCGTGGGACGATTACAAAACTCCGAGATTTGATGATGAAGCTATCCAGGCAATCAACGATGTGGCAAACAAGTATGACATTCCGGTTGAATTGATTACAAAGCTTATCGTCTCTGTAGATACCAATAAGCACATTACAAAAAACAACAAGATGCAAAAGGCGTTTGACAGCATTATTGGACAAGGCTGGTTGCACTATAATTCTGTCGAAGGAGCATTGAACCATGAAAATTAAGCGCATACAAGTAAAAAATATAGGCCCATATGTCAATGAAAATTCCTTCGATTTTGATACTTCAGACGTCACAAAAAGAATGGTGCTGATTGGCGGCAAAAATGGTGCGGGAAAAACGACGCTGTTTAACGCCATCAAAATATGTCTGTACGGCTGTATTGCATATGGATTTGAATCTAATACCGCAAAGTACTATGCTGAGATAGAAAAAATTATCAATGCCAATGAAAAACTCCAAAAAATTGGTGAGGCAGAAGTCATCATTGATTTGCTGATGGATGACGGCAAGTATGATCATACCTACACCTTTATTAGATCGTGGAAAGTAGCAGGCAAAAAAATCGTAGAATCCTTTACAGTATTCAAAGATGGCACTGTGCTTTCCGAAACAGAAAAAAGCGATTTTGAGAGTTATCTCTTGCAGACGCTCCCCCCAAACCTCTTCCGCTTCTACTTCTTCGACGGAGAAAAAATCAGTGACTTTGTGTTCAATAGCAATAAAAACTCCGATTTTAAGGACGCATTCCTAAAACTCTGCAGCCTTGACACAATGGAGATCATCCGGGAAAACTTCCGTAGAATCTCTCGTAGCAAGGCGAAGGGGACCATGGCGCTTTCAGCGGAATATGATAGATGCCTTGAAGCAGACAATCTGATTGCTCAGAGAGTAGAATGCGCTGAGGAGGAATATCGCGAAGTTTCCAATGAGATTTTAATTATCGACCAGAGGCTTTCGTCTCTTGAAAAGGCATATGCCAAGGGTGGCGGCATTTCCAAGAAGGAATGGCGTTCCATGCAAGATCAGATCGCAAAAGAAGATGCTCGCCGTGAGGTGCACCACAAATGGCTGAAAGACACAGCCAATAATGTACTTCCATTTATCATTCTAAAAACTCAACTGGAAGAACTAAAGGCCCAAATTGCACTGGAACACAAGGCTCAGATCGATGCAAATGTAAAGAGCACAATTGATACGCCTGAAATCAAGTCAATCATCTCCGGCGTGCTGAGCCGGGCCAATATTGAATTGGCTGACGATATTTCTGAGAAGGTCATCCACGAGATTGCCAGCTATGCAAGCTATACTTCGCAGATAACGCCTGTTCTCAATCTGTCTGACTTTGATAGGTTTGAATTGACTGCAAAAATCAACAATCTTCTTGCTTATGATACCAATCGCATCAAGGCGGCGACAGATGATATTAAGGCCTCCCTGAAATGTGTGAAGCGAATCCGCAAAAAGATGGAGCGTAGCAGTATCGAAAATTACGATGGATACCTGCAAATGAAAAGCGACTTGAATGAGCAAAAATCCGAGCGTGCTCAACAGCTTCTGGAAATGGATAAAGAGTTGCAGGGGCTGCGTGCTCAGAAGGCGGTGTCTGCGGCTAAACTTGCAAAAGCAAAAAGTGATTATGAGGCGCTTTTGAAAAAACAGTCAATCAACGACATCTCGGCGCGCGCACTGCTGGCATTTGATGAGCTCCAAAAGACTCTTTACGATAAGAGCATCCGCTTGGTCGAAACGGGGTTCAGCCAGTTCTTTGCATGTCTAATTAACAAGTCTGATTTGATTGATGGAATTCACATCGATGATAGTCTAAATGTCCTTCCCTACAAGAACAAGCGCTTTAAAGCTGATGAAATACGCAAAATTATTGGTAAGAATGGCGTTGAGTATCTTATCGCTCAAATAGGTCTGTATGCCTACGAAGTTTTGCAGCAAAAGCTCATTACCGGTGAATCTGAATTCGAACTGCCGGTTGAGGTAAAGCAACAGCTTTCCGCCGGAGAAAAGCAAATCTTTATCATGGCACTGTACCAAGCACTCTCGCAACTCAATAAAATCAATGTGCCGTACATCGTCGATACACCGTTTGCGCGTATCGATAAGGAGCATCGAGGAAAGATATTGGGCCAATTCTTCAAGAAACTCAATGGTCAGATCATCATCTTGTCCACTGACGAGGAGATCGTCGGGGAGTACCGTGAGAGCATATCTGACATTGTTTCCAACACATTTGTCTTGAATCATGCCGCAAACGGAAATACAGAAATCTTGGCAAACACTTATTTCGGAGGCACGAACAATGACCAATAAGCTTCATACATCGCAAAAGACCCAGGAGATTTTCAACTCATTAGGTCAGTCATTGAGATTACAGCCATTTATCCTATCTAAGCTGGCAATTGCACTGTCGGTCAGGAAAGGACAACTTCAAGCCAATGACTTCAAGACTGATAATAATGGATTGGAGCTAAGTCGACAGGTCATTTTTGGCGATCACGATTTGCTATTTAAATCCCTCATCATTAACAACGAGGGTAAAGTGATTCGTGAGGATGACTATTTTCCCGGCTTGGTAAAGGCCCATTTGGATCGAGGAGCAAAGCTGCTCGAAGATGAAAAACGGTACAGTAAAGATTTCTATAATCATCTGTGCCATCTGGATGACAATATCTAAAGGAGGTTTCCATGGATTATCCAAAGGTCAAAGTCTGTTTAGATACATCAGAAGATAACCTGATAAATGAGCTGTACACCCCCTGCCTAAAGTGGGCTGAACGCTTTGACCGAGGCGTCGGCTACTTCACAACCGGGTGGCTTACATACAACGTCGCAGGATTATCCGATTTTGCTTCCCGTGGAGGGAAAATGCGCCTAATTACAAGTCCCATCCTTTCCACGCAGGATACAGATGCAATTATTGGCACAGAGATCCAAGACGGAAGCGCTTTTTTGCGCCTTGAAGCAGCACTCCTTGACAATGTAGAAACACTTAAGCAAGAGATGGAATCCGATATCCTCAATGCCTTCTCGTGGATGCTGTATGATGGAATCATCGATATGCGTTTCGCAATCCCTTGCCAAAAGCTCGAGGAAGGAAATTTCCACGACAAGTTTGGAATTTTCTATAAGGGCAATGATGCGCTATCCTTTTCCGGGTCCATCAACGATAGCAAGCACGGCTTCCAAAACTATGAAAGCGTAAAGGTTTTCAAAACATGGGCTGGTACGCAGGAATATGTTGATGCAGACGCCTCTCGTTTCGAGAAAATCTGGAATCGAAAAGACCGAAATCTGAAAATGTTTACCATTCCTCAAGCTGTTAAAGACAAGATATTCGAATTGCGAACTTCTGACAGACCTTACTCTTTACCGGCTGGTTCGAGCAAATGGATACATCAGGATATGGCAGTAAAGACTTTTCTGGAGAAAGAACACGGCATTTTGGCCATGGCCACCGGCACCGGAAAGACTGTTACTGCAATGAAAATCATCAACAAGCTGTTTGATAGTGGGGATATCCGTCGCGTTATTATCACCATGTACGGTAACGACCTTCTGGATCAGTGGGCAATTCAGATTCGAGAGAACTACAAGAATAAGAAGATCAATTATCATTATGCAGCCCAGAAGATGATGAAGGATTTCGTCATGCACCCGGATGATTCCATCTTAATTCTTTCTCGCGATTCTAAAAATCTGTCCAGGTTGCTGGAGTTGTTTGACCGACTGCCGGGCGACTATCGAAATGATACGCTGTTTGTTTTTGACGAAGTACATGGTGCGGGATCTAACACCTTTGTTGAAAACCTTTCAGGCAGACTTTCTCCGTATCGATATCGTCTTGGTTTGAGTGCTACGCCAGAGCGCGAGTACGATGATGCTGGAAATGATTTTCTGCTGAATGAAATCGGAGAAGTGATTTTTGAGTTTACATTGCAGGATGCCATTCAAAAAGGAATCTTATGTGAATTCAACTATATTCCTCTGCCCTATGTCCTTACCGAAGAAGAAAAACTCAAGAAGCGCAAAATCATCGCCGCATTCAATGCCAAAAAGGAAAGCGGCGAACCTGTTGACGAAAAGGATATGTTTACTCAATTGGCACTTGTCAACAAGACTGCAGTGAACAAACTGGAGGAATTTGAAGGTCTGATTTCTCAACGTCCTGACTTGTTAACGAAGTGTATCATTTTCATTCAGACGATGGAGTATGGGGAGAAACTTCAAAAAATTCTTGTTAGGTATAGCGATAAATATCATACCTACTATGCCGATGATGAGAAAATCAATCTGGAGAACTTTGCGGCGGGAAAAATTGATTGCCTGCTGACATGTAAAAAAGTTTCCGAAGGAATCGATATCAGTAGTGTCACGAACATCATTCTGTTTTCCTCTGACCGTTCAAAACTCGTGACAACACAGAGAATCGGACGTGCCTTACGCTTGGACAAAAACAATCCAGAAAAGAAAGCAACTGTCGTGGACTTCGTTATTGAAGATTCTGAAGAAAACGATAATAATGCCGATGCTGCGCGTGCGGAATGGCTTACTGAGCTTTCCAAGACAAGGAGATGCGAATATGAGAAATAAAATCATCGAAAACGCGATTGATTCCGTTGTCAACGCATCGAACACTTCACCTGACTTCAAACTGGCATTTAGACAATATGTCAAAAACAAGTTTGACGATAACGCTAAAGAGAGCGATTTGAAACGAATACTCACATTGATTGAGGATGATGATGAGGAGGATATTCAGCCATGAAGATGACGGTCCTCGAAATCGAATATAAGAATATTCGAAAAATCACCACTCTGAAGCTTCCCTTTACCAAGGCAGACGGATCTGTAATCAGTAACAATTTTATTATGATGGCCAACGGTACCGGCAAGACAACCACGATGGAACTCATCAAGGGATTATTGGACGGAACAGCCGCTGGCTGGACTGCGTCTAAAGTGCGTTCCTTTGCGCCCACATTAACGGAAGCGGATACTGGCGAATTCAGCATCACTGTCAAATTTGACGATAGACAGTATAAGTACTTCCTCTCCATGAATTATAAGGATGGGACCGTGCAGGTGGAAACATCTGCCCCTCCCAAGGGCCGAGAACCCGGACTCCGTTTACCTGAGTCTATTCGCGGTATTTTTACACCTGAGTTCGTCAGGCGTTTTGTGTTTGATGGTGAGCAGGCAGCAAAGTCTATGGACAGTTCATCAAACGAAGCCGATGAAGCGATTCGCTACCTATACCGCCTTGATGAATTGGATGAGATTCTGGCAGCCAACCAGAGGATTCTTACCGAAATTCAAAATACCGAAGGAAAGCGCGGAACCTCCAGTTCACTTAGTAATTTGCGTACTCGGCAAAGTGACATAGATATGATCCGTACAAAGCTGAGAGCGCGGTGCGATAAACTCAGACAAGATATCTCCACATTTGAAGTCGAAAAGGCGGAAAAGGAGGATCAACGTCAGGAACTCGATAAGAGTTATGAAAATCTGAATCAGGAGAAGAATAATATTCTCAAGGAACAGCAGAAAAACCGTGGCGAAATCGACGTTAAGATCACTTCTATTCTGGGGATAATTAAGTCTCCCTAT
>ENA-UOIY01002812-UOIY01002812.1-human-gut-metagenome-genome-assembly--contig:-P114-NODE-2812-length-12185-cov-15.470486_pt1 | contig 12185 bp, 8 predicted proteins | sample MGYA00242335_ERZ723882 | MGnify/ENA metagenome assembly ERZ723882
CGTTTGAAACTTTTGTTTCTCCAGCTTGGAACTAAAGTTTCATCGGCTTGAAACTTTAGTTCCAAAACCTTGAAACCAAGGTTTCGGACGCTTGAAAACATTGCTTCAAGCGTAGGGAATGAGTGAAACAACCGTATGGTCCGATTAGATCGACAGTAGAAGCGGGGACAATTGACCTGTTATTTCAGAAAGAAAGAGAGAAAGAAAGAATTTATCAGCCAATAATACACACGGGGGATCAGTTATTAATGACTGATTTAGCAATTATTAAGCACTGGGATAGCAATTATTAAGCGCTGACACATCGGAAGATAATATACTGTATATCAAGATATAACATTTAATGAAAGATACGTAATACGATTCAGCAGAGTGAGAGCAAGTGTTTGCTCTCACTCTGCTACCACAGTTGCTGCCATACCTGAAACTACGATGAATAAAGGGATACAGACGAACTGTTAGAGCATGAGAGCAAAACGGCTATCAAATCACTGTGGAAAAATAAATATAGACGGCTATCATATTAAGCAAAAAACGGTCAAAAAGAGTAGGAAATAAATGATAGTACATAAGATACCTATTCCGATCCCCGTGATTTTTGTTTTAACTGTAATATCAACAGAATCTATTTGCTTGATTTTAAACAACTTTCTTTCTACCACAAAGAATACTGTAGAGTACAAAAGTGGAAGAATATAAAAGACTACTGAATTTAACTCTATAAAAATGGCATAAAACGGAAACATAGCTCTAAAAAAGACCATAAACACCAATGCCTGCGTTAAAATCCAATATATCTTTTTATTTTTCCAATAACTGAGTCCTGTCAGTATAACAATTATCCAGAAAAATGCCGGACAAAATACATTCTCTTTGTACTTACAAAAATCAGCAAGTCCCCCATACATTGCATCAGCTTCGGCCATAGAATACAAAGTACCATAGTCATGAATCTCCAAACAGAGAAAAATGACTCCTGCAATAATTTCTATATAAGGAATCAATTTTAGTATATTCTTTTTAACTGGAGACCGCTCTTTCATGTATCAAATTATTTTTCAAACAAATATAGTTTTTATTAATTGAAAAAACAAATACATAATTATCAGATACAGGCAAATAAAGATTGGGCATTCCCGAGCAAAATCCACCTTCAGTTGTTATTCAAAGACAAGGATATTTTATACTCTAAAAAGTCAATGTCATGGAAAAAAACATTTTTAAGTTAGATAATGAACAGCTCAAAGCGATTGTATGCTCATTTCGGGATAAAACAGAAGAAGGGTTAAAAACGGAAAATGCAGAGATACAATGCATTCCTACTTTCATTACTCCAAAAACAACCCATATTAAAGGAAAGTCACTGGTACTTGACCTGGGAGGAACCAATTATCGGGTGGCAATCGTAGATTTCGACAGGGAAACGCCAGCCGTTCACCCGAACAATGGCTGGAAAAAAGATATGTCAATTATGAAGTCCGTCGGATATACCCGCGAAGAGTTATTCAAAGAATTGACCGATATGATTATAGGAATCAAACGTGAGGAAGAAATGCCTATCGGTTATTGTTTCTCTTATCCGGCCGAGTCCGTACCGGGTGGAGACGCCAAACTGTTACGCTGGACAAAAGGAGTAGATATTAAAGAAATGGTTGGAGACTTTATCGGAAAACCTTTACTCGACTATCTGAATGAAAGAAACAAAATTAAGTTTACAGGCATCAAGGTAGTAAACGATACTATAGCCAGTTTATTCGCAGGTCTCACAGATAATAGTTATGACGCATATATCGGCCTCATCGTAGGGACAGGAACCAATATGGCAACTTTTATCCCTGCCGATAAAATTGAAAAACTGGATCAGTCATGCAATGCACATGGATTGATTCCTGTCAATCTGGAATCAGGCAATTTCCATCCGCCCTTTCTGACCGCGGTAGATGATACCGTTGACGCTATTTCCGGTAATCCGGGAAAGCAACGTTTTGAGAAAGCGGTATCCGGTATGTATCTGGGAGACATACTGAAAACAGCCTTTCCGCTGGAAGAGTTCGAAGAGAAATTCGACGCACAGAAACTGACTTCCATTATGAATTACCCGGACATCTACAAGGATGTATATGTACAGGTAGCACAATGGATTTATGGCAGATCCGCACAATTGGTTGCCGCCTCACTGACCGGGCTTATCATGTTACTGAAATCCTATAATAAGGATATACGAAAGGTTTGCCTGGTAGCCGAAGGCAGTCTTTTCTGGAGTGAAAACAGGAAGGATAAAAACTATAACATTCTCGTTATGGAAAAACTGAGAGAACTACTTCAGTTATTCGGCCTGGAAGATATTGAAGTGGATATAAAAAGTATGAATAACGCAAACCTGATAGGGACAGGCATTGCGGCATTATCATAGTTTACTCCTGATGCTGTCGGCATCCGCACAATTCTATGAGGCATTTTAATGTAGTGGATTCATCAGTAAACTTTTCTTAAAGTTTATGATGAATCACGACTACATTTGAAAAATCATAGACAAACACAAAGACTGGTAAAACCAAGTCATAAAACCGATGTTGCTACAACCGTGTTTACCTCATTTAAAGAAATGTCCGCCCGATATTATTTATTATAAGGAATCACACTTAAACTATAATTACCATCAGGCAACAAATCCGAATCAAATTCTATTTCAATATCTTTAGACTCTCCTTTCAACAATGTGAAATAATTATCGTTCATCAGAGCAGGTAATATACGCTCACCATCAGAAGAGCGAATAGCCTGTACGTGAACAGCAAAAGCGACTGATGATCCCACATTTTCGATCTTTGCTTTAATCACTTTCTTACCATTACTATCCACTAAGCTTGATGTTGTACGCAATTTGGCTTTCGGCAAATTATTCAATGCTTTATAGTCTCCCGGTTTATTGGAACGCCAATAAAAGTTATCAGAAAGCAGTTGCCCGTTTTCATCGTTCAGTTCCAACTTGATGAAATGCACAGGAGTCAAATCCGTTGGCTTCTTTTTTCTACCATATAATTCAAATTCATAAAGTGAATATCCCCACATAGTAGCCTGTTTTAACCCTTGCATTTTCACATAACGAGTACGAACAGGTTTTATCTTAATCTCTTCGACACCGCCTTTAGAGTCCTCATTGATATAAATTTCTTTCCAGTTTATTGCATCATCCGAAATCAACAGTTTATAAGCTTTTGCATGAGCAGCCTCCCAGTTCAATATGACAGAGGCTATTTCAGTAGGTTCACCCAGATCAACATAAATCCATTCTTCATCACGGGGTTCACTCGCCCAACGACTGCCATCACTGGCATCAATCGCGGCACTTGGTTCTCCGGCATCTGCCGAAATGGAGGAAGCAACCGCTTTCTTACCGAAAGCAAGGTTGTCTGTTGTAAAATTCAGATGGAAACAATAGGAATCCTTATTAGCGGCGGCATCCAAAACTACAGACTGGCTATAACGCCCCATTTCTTTCCCATCCAGATTATAGACTTTACCTGTAGCCGTAAGTCCTTTCTGCTCTTTCAAAGTAGTATTGATCACTTTTACACTATTATCAGCATAACTCCACTGAATATGAACCGGTTCACACGCCTTTCTGATTCCCCAGTAAGCCCCCGTCAAGTCATAATAATAATCATAGGTTTGCCATACCAATGAAGGATAAGCCGACTGCCCCATCCAAGTCAATATGCCGGAAGCATCTTCCCAAATATGATGTTGAAAGCCTTCGTACATCGCTTTATTCACCTCAACATTCACTAATTGAGCTTTCCGGCAAAAATCTTCAATACCTTTCGCTTTACCATAATTGAACTCTACGGTAGAGAAATATTTGTCGGGACTGGCGTTCCCCGCCGAATTGCCAAAGAAATGCTTGTCCCACATTTCATTACGTGGCCACCAATCTTTTTCGGGCATAAATTTCTTAAAGCTATCGAAAGTAGTAAAGACAGCTGTACCTATTTCTGTACGGAATCCCCATCCTTTAGTTATATTGACACCATATCCATAAGGGGCTTTGGTAAAATACCAGTTAGGATGAGAGTTAGTCCAAGGTCCACTCCCGGAAAGGCCGTCACTATGGGAATTGGCATGATAGGCCCGATCACCCCCATCGTATGTTCTAACGTCTTCCTCCAGCCACTTATTAAGAGGCGGTAACGGATACCCCTCATTATCACCACACCATACTGCAATACAAGCATGATTACGCAAACGCTTGATCTTTTCCACTGCATTCATATTGAAAGCAAAAACATCATCCGGAAGATTCGAATTTGAATTTAACCAGAAGTCGTCCCACACCATAATGCCGTATTTATCGCAAGCTTCATAAAACTCATCATCCGTAACCGAACCGATCCAATTGCGTATCATATTAAAATGCATCTCATTGTGAAGTTTCAATTTAAGATCATATTCTTCACCCCGACAACGCAACATATATTCGCTCATTCCCCAGTTTCCTCCTTTTACATAAACAGGTTCACCATTTATTTTAAGATGAAGCACACCGTCAACCAGCTCGGAACCATATTCACGAATACCAAATGTAATATTCTGTTTATCAGAAGCCTTACCATTCACCATATAAGTCAGTTCGCAGGTATAAAGATTTGGCTGTCCGTAACCATTAGGCCACCACAAAGCAGGATTCTGAATTATAAATTGACTGAACTTGCTATCATCCAGAAGAAAAGTCCGCTGCTTGCCTGCCTCAATTACCAAATCTTCGGTAAATTCAATGTTGCCCGGCTGAATGATACCTTTCAACACTCCTTTCTGCTCTATATCTGTATGATTCCGTAGTTCCAGTTGCAAGCTTAAAACCGCTTTGTTTTTAGAAGGAACTTTCGAACGTATCCAAGGATCGACGATAGACACCTCGCCGGTTTTTGTCAAATAGACGTCGTCAGTAATACCAGTCAAAAGACCGGGAACATAAGGCATCCAATCCCAGCCGGCACATGACATATAAGTAGGACTTGCATAATTGGGAACCGGAGTGCCTACCCAATGCACAAGGACGGCAAGCACATTCTTACCGTTTTTTGACAGCAAATCAGTTATATCGAAATTCCCCCGATGCATAAATCCATCAAGCAATCCGAGACGCGTCCCATTAAAAAATATTTCTCCTTTACGGTTAACCCCTTCAAAATTTAGCCATACCCTTTCTCCGTTTTCCACCTCCGGCGAATTAAACTCTGTACGATACCAGAAGTTACGGTCATATTTTGCTTTATCGACTTTATACGCATTATCAGCAAAATTCGGATCAGGCTCCAGTCCTTCTAATACATACGAACCAAACACCGTTCCCGGCACAGTTGCTTTGACCCAATCCCTCGTGTCATATCGGGTAGTCATCATATCAGAAGGATGCTCAATTTCTGCCTGAGCTTTCACTTTCCATATCGTCAGATTTCCATCACTATTCAATGAAATTTTTACTTTTTGTGCATGAACGGTGATACCAGTAAATAATAAAACAAGTAACAGTGTAGTCTTCCAAATATTCATATCTTCTATTTCTTTTTCACATTACAGATCAGTATATGAACGATTAATCGCTCATATACCCCTAAAAAAGAAATCAGATAGTCATATTATTATATTTTGTATTCCTCTATCTTCCTGTACAAAGTGGTAAGACCGATCTTCAGCAAGCGGGCAGTTTCCGTCTTGTTGCCTTTCGTATATTCCAGTACGCGGGCAATATGCCTTCGTTCCATAGCAGCCAGTTCAAAACTACCGATAGTATCATCCGAACATTCATAATGAGTATTCTGAATCTCCAGCGGAAGATCGCACACATCCAGATGCCCGCCTTCGCAGACAATCAGACTCCGTTCTATCACATTCCGCAATTCACGGATATTTCCTTTCCAGGGTTGCTGTTCCAACGCATGAAGAAAAGCAGGAGTCATCTCACTGACCGTATACGAAAGTTTCTCGGAAAAGCTCTTTGCAAAGGCAGTGGCAAGAATTCTGATATCACCGGTACGTTCGCGAAGTGCCGGCAGATGTACCTGAAATACCGAAAGACGATAAAACAGGTCTTCACGGAAACGTCCCGCCTTGATTTCCTCTGTCAGATTGCGGTTGGTAGCAGCAATAATACGAACATTCACGTGCGTCGGTTTCGTATCTCCTATCTTTATATATTCGCCTGTTTCGAGAATACGCAGCAATTTGGCCTGTAGTTCAAAAGCCATTTCTCCGATTTCATCCAAAAAGATCGTACCGTTGTTGGCTTCTTCGAAGAGTCCTTTCTTGTCCTTCAAAGCTCCGGTGAAGGATCCGGCTTTATGCCCGAACATTTCACTCTCCAGCAGTTCCTTACTGAAAGACGAACAGTTCACGGCAACAAAGCTCTGTTTGCTCCGCTTACTATTATAATGTATGGCTTGTGCAAATACTTCTTTTCCGGTCCCCGTTTCTCCGGTCAACAACACCGGAACATCAGTCACCGAAACCTTCTGTGCCAGCATAACAGCTTCTTTCAGCACTTTCGATTCTCCCAGAATGGAATCAAAAGAATATAGCTGACTGACCTTCTTTTCCAGTTTCTCTAACCGGACATTCATCTTAGCCTTCTCAACGGCACGACTGATCAGAGGGATAATCTTATTATTATCGTCCCCTTTGGTTATATAATCAAATGCACCGTTCTTGATTGCCTGCACTCCGTCGGGTATATTACCGTGAGCGGTAAGAAGAATTACTTCCACATTCGGAGCTGTCTTTTTAATGTTCAGCACCAGATCGACCCCGTTTCCATCGGGAAGAAAGACATCACACAAAGCCACATCCGGCTGTTGAATTTCCAACTGCCTGATAGCTGCCTTGCAATCACCCGCCTGACACACCTCATAACCCTCCAGTCCGAGCATACGAGCCAACAGGCTACGAATCTGAACCTCATCGTCAATGATAAGAATTTTACTCATAATTAATTTATAAAAAATGAAGAAAGACAAACAGGGTGCGCAAATATAAGTCTTTTTTCTATGATCCGAGAACAATTCTCCCTACTTTATTGTTATTTCCACAGGAAACTATTTACGTAACAAACTTATGAAGATCATTATTATTGGAGGCGTTGCCGGAGGAGCTACCACTGCTGCCCGGATCAGACGCACAAACGAAGCAGCTGAAATCATCCTTTTAGAAAAAGGAAAGTATATCTCTTATGCCAATTGCGGACTGCCGTATTACATCGGAGGCGTGATCAAAGAACGGGAAAAACTGTTTGTACAGACGCCCGAAGCATTTTCTACGCGCTTTCGTGTAGACGTACGAACTGAAAATGAAGTAATCTTCATCGACCGGAAGAGAAAAACAGTAACGGTGAGACAAAGTAGCGGAGACACTTATGAGGAAAGCTACGACAAATTACTAATATCGACCGGAGCTTCCCCTGTACGTCCTCCCCTGCCGGGAATCGACCTGAACGGAATCTTCACACTCAGGAATGTAGCCGACACAGACCGAATCAAAGAATATATCAACAGTCATGCTCCCCGAAAGGCTGTTGTCATCGGAGCCGGATTTATCGGGCTGGAAATGGCAGAGAACCTGCACGCACAAGGAGCTAAAGTTTCTATTGTGGAAATGGGCAATCAAGTGATGGCTCCCATCGACTTCTCCATGGCATCCCTTGTACACCAGCATTTGATGGACAAAGGAGTGAACCTGTATCTGGAGCAGGCAGTAGCTTCTTTCGAAAGAGACGGAAAAGGATTGAAAGTCATCTTCAAAAACGGACAGTCCATCTCTGCCGACATCGTTATCCTTTCCATCGGCGTACGTCCGGAAACGACACTGGCACGTGCCGCAGAACTAAAGATCGGCGAAGCCGGAGGAATCGCCGTCAACGACTACCTGCAAACGTCGGACGAATCGATTTACGCCATCGGTGACGCTATCGAATTCCGCCACCCGATCACCGGAAAGCCGTGGCTCAATTACCTTGCCGGTCCCGCCAATCGTCAGGGACGAATTGTCGCAGACAACATTCAGGGAGCACACATCCCTTATGAAGGAGCCATCGGAACTTCCATTGCAAAAGTATTCGACATGACTGTCGCTTCTACCGGACTACCCGGCAAACGATTGCGGCAGGCAGAAATCAATTATATGTCTTCGACCATCCATCCGTCCTCTCATGCAGGATATTACCCGGATGCCATGCCGATGAGTATTAAAATCACTTTCGACCCGAAGACAGGTAAACTGTACGGCGGACAGATCGTCGGCTATGACGGTGTAGACAAACGAATTGACGAAATCGCGCTTGTTATCAAGCATGAAGGTACGATCTATGATCTGATGAAAGTGGAGCAAGCTTACGCCCCTCCGTTCTCTTCTGCCAAAGATCCGGTAGCCGTTGCAGGATACGTAGCCGAAAACATCATAACAGGGAAAGTACAACCCGTCTATTGGAGACAGTTGAGGGATATCGAGATGGAAAACAATTTCCTGCTGGATGTACGTACTCCTGACGAATTCTCGCTCAATACACTGCCGGGTGCAGTGAACATTCCGCTGGACGAACTGCGTGACCGGCTGGATGAACTGCCGAAAGACAAGATGATCTATACATTCTGTGCCGTCGGCCTCAGAGGATACCTTGCTTATCGCATTCTGGTACAGCATGGATTTGAAAAGGTACGCAACCTTTCCGGAGGATTGAAAACATACCACGCTGCCGCAGCCCCCATCATCCTGAGAGAAGAAAGTGAGAACGAAGTACCTGCACAACCGAACGCAAACATACAACAGCCGGCAGATGCGCAACCTCAAAAGACAGTTTCACCAGTTGAAGCAGTGAAGACAATCCGTGTAGACGCTTGCGGACTGCAATGTCCGGGTCCGATTCTGAAAATGAAAAAGACAATGGATTCGCTGGTTTCCGGCGACCGGGTAGAAATTACCTCAACCGATCCGGGATTCCCGCGTGATGCTGCCGCATGGTGCAACTCGACAGGAAATCAGTTGATTTCCAAAGAAACGGCAGGAGGAAAATCTGTAGTAGTGATCGAAAAGGGCGAACCTAAATCCTGCAATATTGTTACCTCCTGTGAAGGCAAAGGAAAAACTTTCATCATGTTCAGTGATGATTTAGACAAAGCTTTAGCTACCTTTGTGCTCGCTAATGGCGCAGCTGCCACCGGACAAAAGGTAACGATCTTTTTCACCTTCTGGGGACTGAACGTTATCAAGAAGCTGCATAAGCCGAACGTCGAAAAAGATATCTTTGGAAAAATGTTCGGCATGATGCTCCCTTCCAGTTCCCGAAAGCTGAAACTCTCTAAAATGAGCATGGGAGGAATAGGAGGAAAAATGATGCGGTACATCATGAACCGGAAAGGAATCGACTCTCTGGAGTCCTTACGCCAACAGGCTCTGGAGAACGGTGTGGAATTTATCGCCTGCCAAATGTCCATGGACGTTATGGGAGTGAAACAGGAAGAACTTCTGGACGAAGTGACAATAGGCGGAGTAGCAACATACATGGAACGGGCGGATAATGCAAATATCAACCTGTTTATATAGAAAAAGAACAAACAAAAAAACAAGTAGCATATGAAGACAATATGTGTAATGCGCGATGTATTCAAAGCAATGGCAAGATTTGAAGATGCATTTGAAAAAGTGTATCAGGTATCATTAAATGAAGCGATGATATTATGTGCCCTGCAAGAAGCCTCGCCCAATAATATGACGGCCACGAGCCTGTCCAAACGAACGGAGCTGACACCCTCGCACGCTTCAAAGATGCTCCGGATTCTGGAAGAAAAAGAACTGATTGTCAGAACACTCGGGGAAGAGGACCGGAGGCTGATGCAGTTCCATCTCAGTCAGAGCGGTAAAAAACTAGTCCGACAATTAGCACTTGAAAAAGTGGAAATACCGGAATTACTGAAACCACTATTCGAATCGGTAGATTCCTAAATCAAGCAGCCCGATATATGTAATATCGGCTTGCAGAAGAATAAAACGGTGAACCGCCTGTATCATATATTACAGGTTGTTCACCGTTTCTCGTTTCGTCATTCTTCAAGCCACCCTCTAAGAAGAGACATCACTTTCTGCTTCTGATCTTCGGACATTGTACCGATGCGTGCAAGATGACTGCCTCCCGGCTCTACAAAGACATGAATATTCTTTTTATTCTTCAGCCATGTTACTCCGGCAGCTGTCCAGGGATCATTCTGACCATAGATAAAAATCATCTTCGGATCGTTCTTCTTCAAGAACCGCACAATCTTATTGCTCAGTGTCTTATCGAATTTCATCTTCCGCATATCTTCCGGCAACATCAGTCTTCTCAGATAATCCTTGCTGGTCTTTATAGAAAGGTAAGGTTTAAAAGGAGCGATATCGTATCCATAATACCCCAATTCGCGGGCAGCCTGCACGAAGAAAGAAAGAGTCGGGCTGTCTACTATAAAATAAGAAGGTCCGCTGATTGCCAGCAAATGATCCAGCAGTGTATCGTCAGAAGCCGAGGTTTCCGGTATACTACGGATATCCGTTCCCCATTGCCAGATAGAGAAAGAGTATTCCAGCACACAGAAATCGTATATTTCTTCCAGAGGAGCGCGGAATGTATAGTTCTTTTCAGTACACATTTTTTCAAAACGGGGCAACAAACGGGCCTTTCGCTTCAATACTTCCAACTGGAAATCTTCTATTTTTTTCCTATCGGCTTCCGTACCTACCCGGCGGAGGAAAGGTTCGTGCCGACCGTCTTCACGCGCATAACAAAGAGGAGCAACATAAGGCACGGAAACATCCACATCGTCGGGGAAGAAAACACGGTATAATAAGGAGGTCTGCCCACCCTTGCTGATCCCCGTACTGATCCATTTGTCAGGATATAAAGTCTTGAAAGCGGTTGTCACGGCATGCAAATCCTCGGCAGAATTCTCTGCGGTCAGGTATTGCCAGTCGCACGGTTCGGGAGTGGATTCCAGAAAGTAACGGTGCTCCACAAAGATCATATTGGCATCGAACAATTCAGAAAGTTCTTCCCGATAAGTGGGGCGCAGAGCATACCCTGCCCCATATCCTTCGGTAACAATCACTGTGGGACGATCATAACCGACGTGTCCCACAATCACCCGCTGGCGGAAACTTCCCTTTTCGGGATGTCGATGATCCAGCGGCTGAGTCAGGTACATTACATACTTTTCCGGGAAGCGGCTGGTGTCGAGCGACTTTATTCCGCTGACGGACTTATTTTCTTCGATCTTCTGAATAAACGATTCCTGCGCCGACAATGAGACGGGCGCAGCTGCGATCAGCAGCACGATTGAGAACCATACGAAAAGAGGTATCCGAATGTGTTTCATAAGCATTTGAATGTTAATTTTCTCGCAAAGATAATCATTTGCACGAACCTTTTTACACATTTCTTGTTGTTTGTAACAAAAGCCCCAAGGTACCAGGGCGTGATTTTTATATAACCTAAACATTATAAAAGATATGAAGAAATTAATTCCTATTTTATTGGCGGTCTTTGCACTCGCTTCCTGCGAAAAAGACCCGGACATGGGTAAGCTGGATGACAACTATCTGGTATACACTAACTACGACAAGCAAGCCAACTTCAAAGACTTCAGCACATTCTATCTGGCTGACAAAATCTTGGTTATCTCTGACAGCAAAGAACCGGAATATCTCGAAGGAGAAGGCGCTGAGCAAATTCTGGCTGCTTACACAGAAAATATGGAAGCGAAAGGTTATCAACCGGCTGCCGATAAAGAAAGTGCCGATCTTGGTATTCAGGTAAGCTACATCGCAAGTACTTATTATTTCACCAACTATTCTCAACCCGAATGGTGGTGGGGATATCCCGGCTACTGGGGACCCAGCTACTGGGGTAACTGGGGCGGATGGTACTATCCGTACGCTGTGACTTACAGCTATAGCACCAACTCATTCATTACAGAAATGGTGAACCTGAAAGCAGATGAAGGTGAAGGCAAAAAACTTCCTGTAGTCTGGACAAGCTATCTGACTGGATTTGAAACAGGCTCTAAAGCTATCAACCGCACTCTTGCTATTGAAGCAGTGAACCAGTCATTCACTCAGTCACCTTATCTTACTAACAAATAAACAACTACAACTGTTATGAAAACAAG
>ENA-UOIY01002820-UOIY01002820.1-human-gut-metagenome-genome-assembly--contig:-P114-NODE-2820-length-12153-cov-5.309638_pt1 | contig 12153 bp, 9 predicted proteins | sample MGYA00242335_ERZ723882 | MGnify/ENA metagenome assembly ERZ723882
CGCCTCAATGTCAGCCCGGAAGTGCGTCTGTGTCGTCTGGGACTGTGCCCCAGGTCACAGTCCCAGGCGGCGCAGGTGCACTTCCGGGTGTCCGTTTTTTAAACAACCGCAACCCCCGCCATCCCCAGTACCGCCGCAATCGCAAACAGCACCAGCAGATGCACCGGATAAAACGCATAAAACGGATACTTCAGATTCAATCCCCGTTTTCCGTTATAAAAATGCACCGGAATCATAGCCAGAAAACAGGTGATTTCATTCAGACTCAACAGCGTAAGCACCGCACACCCGATTCCGATACAGTACATTTTATTCTTTCTCATATTATACATCAGCACAATCGTCAGAATTCCCATTGCACTGTAATCTGTCTTCAACAGCGTGGCCACTGCACAGGCTGCCACAATCACCAGCAGCTTGCCAACCGAAACCTTCCAGTTCGCCCTCTGCCATGCACCGGCATCTTTTTGCGCTTTTGAATCGATTTTCTGCAGAAAAATCATCATCACAAGGCCGATAAATAAAGTGAAAAAGACATTCTGATAATCCAGATAAAACGGTTTTCCCGCAAATGCCAGATCGAACGGAATTTCCGAAACCAGTGCAAAAATCCCAAGATTCAGCGCATACTTTTTCACATCATGCGTATGCATGAACCCTTCAATCAACAGAAAACAGAAAATCGGAAAACTGATCCTTCCGATTGCGCGCATAATCATATCCGCATAATAAATCACAGCTGTGTTTCCGGTAGAGAGAAATGATGCGCCTCCGTCCGAAGCGTTCACCGCATTCAGAAGACCGCGGGAAATCAGGATTCGGTCGAAAAGTACAGCTGCAGTGTGGTCGATCAGCATACAGACCATCGCAATGATTTTCAAGGTACTGCCGGGAATTTTACCGGCGCTTTTTACGGGTTTCGCAGTAGTAGCTGCCATATAAAACATCCTTTCTGGAACGCAAACGAAAGGCAGACTGTGCAAGCCGTCTGCGGATCAGGTTCCTGTAACGACAAACAGCAGAAAATCCTGCTGTTTTGCCAGAGTTGTAATACTATGATTATACGTTCTGAGGAGGTTAATGTCAAAGAAATAAATGGTTTTCATCACTGGCTGTTTTTGCGTATTTTCTTCTGCGTCCTGTGGTAAATCACAGGCAGAGACAGAAAAAACAGTTCTGAAATAACGCAGAGTATGGTAGAATCTGCCAGTCGGGTAAATGAAAATAGAAAGCGTCTCCGGGCTCATCCCAAAACGAACGGGGCAGCGTACCAATTCGTAAACCAGAATTGGTACGCTGCCCCGTATTTTAAAATACATCCAGGTCTTTTCCGTTCACGACATATCCGTCATACCCTGCATCCCGGATTTCATCCAGTATCGCAGTATCGCGCCATGCCATCTCGGCGGCAAGGTTTTTGTGGTTATCCTGTACATTCATATGGTAAATCCGGTGATACGTAACGAGCAGTTTCGGATTTGCTTTTTTTGCAACACCGGCAAGATCCGTGCTTAACGTATGCACTTCCCGGTGGTATTTCTGCCATTTGGGTTCGCGGCAGGAGATTCCGGCGGCGTATTCCACTTCGTGCAGCAGGATATCACAGCCTTTCGATTTTTCTGCCACGAGATCCAGCGGAGCGGTATCGCCGGTGATGACGATTGTGCGGTCCGGTGTGGTGAATTTATAGCCGTAGCATTCCAGTGTTCCGTGGCTGACCGGAAAAGCCTCCACCGTAACCAGGTCATCCCGGTAGACAATGCCGGATTCAATTTCTGTTACCTCAACGCGGTAGCCGGATTCGTTTGCTTTTTCGAAACCGTGAATTCGGAAATCAATGTCGGTTTCATAGGCCTGTAAGATATGATCGGTCATGTGCTGTAAGCCCTTTGGCCCGAAAACTTTCAATGGAACCGGGCGCTCCAGCACCCACGGAGTAAAAATCAGATCCGGGTATCCTGCGGTATGGTCTGTGTGAAGGTGCGTACAGAAGGCAACGGTCAGAAGATCCGGCCGCAGGGCATCCACGCCGTTAAAATAGGCGGCTGAGGCCTGGCGGACAACGCCAGGACCAAAATCTACCAGATAAGCACGGTCACCGACCACGACAGCGGAGGAAGGTCCGTTGGCATTCGGACACGCATTTGGTGTGCCGGTTCCGAGAAGAACAAGTTTTGTCTGCATTCTTTCTCTTTTCCTTTTCTTTTTTTGTTTCTGTTTATGATTTCCTGTTACGATTTCTGCTTTTGCCTTATTTCTCTTCTTTTGATTCATTGTTTTTGGTTTCCGGAAGATGCTTAATGGAAATTCCGGTAAATCCATAGAAAATACTGAAAACCGGGGTCAGGTAAAGCAGGAATAAGTACGGGAAAAATGCCGACCATGCAACACCAAGTGTGCCGGCCATGTATACGCCGTAGCCATGCCATGGAATCATAGGACCAGCCATAGTTCCAGAGTCTTCGAGGCAGCGGGAAAGAATTTCCGGTGCAACCTTGCGCTCTTGAAAGACAGGTGCCATCAGACGGCCGGTCAGAACGTGTGCCATCGGCTGGGAGCAGCTGATGAGGCTGGTCACGTAACCGACAATCATCGTTGCCAGGATCATACTTCCATCGCTGTTGATTCTCTTTACAATCGCCTGAAGAATGTGATCCAGTACACCGAGTTTTTCCAGCATGCCGCCCATGCCGACAGCAAAGCAGATAATGGCTACGTACTGGAGCATGCTTCCCATGCCGCCGCGGTTTAAGATGGATTGTAATACCGGTTCTTCGATTGCGGTTGTGTAACCGTTGTAAGCTGTGCGGATGATGCCCTGCAGAGTATCGTGCTGCACAAAATAGGAAACAAATCCGGCAGCGAAGCTGGAAAGACCAAGTGCAGAGATCGCATTTACTTTGCAGAGGAGCAATACAATAATCAGGATGGCAGGGATCATGGTAATCCATCCAAGCTGGAATTCACCGTTTAAAGCATCGATGTAAACGGTAATGCTTCCCTCGGTATAGCTTCCGCTGGTCTGCTGGAAACCGAGAATAGTAAAAAGAATTAAGGTTATCACATATGTTGGAAGGGTGGTCCAGAGCATCGAGCGGATATGATCGCCAAGTTTGGCATCTGCAACGGCCGGAGCAAGGTTTGTGGTATCGGAAAGAGGACTTAATTTGTCACCGAACATGGCACCGCAGATGACAGCACCGGCTACCATGCCAGGATGGATACCCATGGCGTTTCCGATCGCCATCATGGCAACACCTGCGCTTCCGACGGAACCATAGGAAGTACCGGTTACAATACTCAAAATGGAGCAGAACAGCAGCGTCAGAGGCAGCAGCCAGGACGGGTTAATCATTTTTAAGCCCCAGGAAATGATGGTGGCAATGGTGCCACTCTGCAGCCAGGTGCCGATCATGACACCGATGGCCATCAGAAGGCAGAGCGTCGGGACGACCATACGGATGGCATCGTATGCGCCGGCAACAATGTTGGTGTAAGAAATACCGAAAATCTTACAAAACAGATAGATAAAAATCCAGCTTGCAAACAGGCCGATCATAGGACCGCCGGTTTTCAGGCGGATACAGACTGCGACGGATACGATGATCAGCAGCAGCAAAAGCAGTGACTGTGGCAGATTGAGTTTTTTTTCTTTTGTTCCACTCATAAAAAAATCCCCCATTCATAGGTAAAATGATTTGTCCATTCAACGCGTTAAAGTAGAAAAGACATGTAATATATTATAATGGTGAAATGCAGAAAAAGCAAGGGAAATTCTCTTGATTTTTTGTTCTATGGTTGCTATAATAAGCGTGAGTGTGGGGCGGAGGATAAACTTCGGCCCTTTTGCAGCTAACTATAAACGGAATCAACAAGATAAAGAGGTTAAATCAATGACAAGAATAGACATTATTTCAGGTTTCCTGGGCGCAGGAAAAACAACCCTGATCAAAAAACTCCTCGGAGACGCACTGAAAGGCCAGCAGGTTGTTCTGATCGAGAACGAATTCGGTGAAATCGGAATCGACGGAGGCTTCTTAAAAGATGCCGGTATCGAAATCCGTGAAATGAACTCCGGCTGCATCTGCTGCTCTCTTGTGGGAGACTTCGGCGCAGCATTAAAAGACGTTATCACCAAATATCACCCGGACCGCATCATCATCGAGCCGTCCGGCGTAGGTAAACTCTCCGACGTCATCAAGGCTGTAGACGGTGTAGAAAAAGAAGCAGGCGTAGCCCTGAATTCCGCAACAACCGTAGTCGACGTTATGAAATGCAAAATGTATCTCAGAAACTTCGGCGAATTCTTCGAGAATCAGGTAAAGAGCGCAGGAACCATCATCCTGAGCCGTACCGATAAAGCCGATACCGAAAAAGTAGAGGCAGCTGTAAAAATGCTCCGCGAGCTGAATCCGGAAGCACACATCATCACCACACCGGTTGAAGTTCTGGGCGGCAAGAAAGTACTCGATACGATGGAAGGTGCGATCATCAACCTTGCGCAGGTAGAAGAGGAAGAGCATCATCACCATCATCATGACCACGACGAGTGCTGCTGCGGCCATGACCACGATGAGGAGCATGAGCACCATCATCACGATCATGATGAGGATGAACATGAACATCATCACCACGACCATGACGGCGAGTGCTGCTGCGGCCACGATCACGACGAGGAGCATGAGCATCATCACCACGACCATGATGACGAGTGCTGCTGCGGCCATGATCATGACCATGAGCATCATCATCACCACGATGACGAGTGCGGCTGTGGTCATGAGCATCATCACCATCATCACGCAGACGAAGTTTTCACAAGCTGGGGTCAGGAGACTGTGAAGACCTTCACCAAAGAGCAGATCGAAGGCATCTTAAAGAAACTTTCCGAGGATACCGCTTATGGTATGGTTCTTCGTGCCAAAGGTATGGTAGCAGGCGCCGATGGACAGTGGATCTATTTCGATATGGTTCCGGAAGAGTACGAAGTACGTGACGGAGCACCGGAATTCACCGGAAGAATCTGTGTCATCGGTTCCAAATTAGCAGAAGATAAGCTGGCAGAGCTGTTCGGACTGTAAAAATACAAAGTAGCTGCGAAAATTACGGTCCGCAGGGTACCTGTGAATTGTAGTGAAGCTGCCGCATCAGAAACAAAATCCGATGTGGTAGCTTTTTTCTTGATTTAGAGACAAAGCAAAAGGTACGCCCGGAATCTCAGCCGCAAAAGCAAGTGCAGAAAGATTCCGGGAGTACGTCAAAGACAACGGAGGTACAAAATGTACGAAGAAGACGAAGTAGAAATTCCGATTTATCTCATAACAGGATTTCTGGAGAGTGGAAAAACCTCTTTTATCAATTTTACCGTAGCACAGGAATATTTCCAGATTGACGGGCCGACCCTTCTGATCACAACCGAAGAGGGTGAGGTAGAGTATGACGAAAAAGAACTGCTCAAACACAATACAGTACTGGAAATCGTAGAAGGACCGGAGCAGTTTACCTTAGATTACCTGAAAAAACTGAACCGTAAATATCGCCCGGAGCGTATTATTCTGGAATACAATCCGCTCTGGAGCGTAAAAAAACTCGAAGAAATGGAGCTGCCGCGCGGCTGGGGCATTGTACAGGAGATTGTGACGGTCGATGCAAGCTGCTTCCAGATTTATATGCAGAATATGAAATCTGTTTTCATGGAGATGGCAAAAAATGCGGATATGGTTATGTTCAACCGCTGTCGTCCGGAAGATCCGCTTCCGGCATTCCGCCGCAGCATCAAAGTAGTCAATCAGGCATGCGACGTTCTGTTTGAGAATGAAGAAGGCGAAATTGACAACATTTTTGAGGATCAGATGCCGTTCGATACCGATGCCGATGTGATCGAAATCGACGATGCCGATTACGGAATCTGGTATGTCGACATGGGCGACAACCCGGAGCGCTACGAGGGCAAAACCGTTCATTTCCGAGGCATGGTATTAAAGAGCAAAGACGTCGGAGCTGATTTCTTTGTCCCGGGTCGTATGGCAATGACCTGCTGTGCAGATGATACTTCTTTTATCGGCTATGTCTGCAAATGCGCAAGCGCCAAATCTCTCGTAATGGGTTCCTGGGTTGACGTGACTGCAACGGTAAAATGGGGCTATATGAAGGTTTACGATGGCGAAGGCCCGGTTCTGTATGCAAAAGAAATCAAACCGGCCAAGAAACCGGAGAGCGAACTGGTATATTTTAACTAAAGAAAAAGAACAATCATACATCAGACAACAGAGGGCAGGGAAAGTTTTTTCTGCTCTCTGTTGTCTGCATTGCAGGAGGAAGTATGTTTATTATAGTAGGTTTGGGAAATCCGACGCGCCAGTATGAGGGCACGAAGCACAACGTCGGATTCGACACCATCGATTACCTGATCGACGAATATCAGATCCCGTCTTCCGGTGCAGGCCACAAGGCACTGTTCGGAAAGGGCATGATCGCAGGCCAGAAAGTCATTGTCGCAAAGCCGATGACATATATGAACCAGAGCGGTGAGTCCGTGCGGGAGCTGGTGAACTATTACAAAGTGGATCCGGAGAGCGAGCTGATCGTGGTTTACGATGATATCAGCCTGGCGCCGGGACAGATCCGTATCCGCAAAAAAGGAAGCGCGGGCGGCCACAATGGCATCAAAAACATCATTGCCAATCTTGGCACCGACCGATTTATGCGTGTGAAGGTCGGCGTCGGTGAGAAACCGAAAAACTGGGATCTGGCGGACTACGTGTTAAGTCCGTTTACGAAAGACGAACGTCCCCTTGTAAATCTGGCGATCGAGCATGCGGCAAAAGCAATCGAGCAGATGCTGAACGGGGATGTGGACGCAGCTATGAATGAGTATAACCGCAAATCTGCAAACCCGGCAGAGTAAGGAAAATGAAAGCGTTATTAGAACCGATCAAAGAAATTGCCCGTTTTGACGAGCTGTTCCGTGATCTGAAAAAAGGAACCGCAGGTGTGACGGTGATCTCGGGCTGTTTGGAAAGCCAGAAAGCCCACATGATCGCAGGTCTCTCCGAGGATGCCCCGGTGCGGCTTCTGATCGCGGAAAATGAATTAAAAGCAAAAGAATTATATGAGGATTACCGGCTGTACGATGCGGAGACGCTGTATTATCCGGCGAAGGACCTGATTTTCTATCAGGCGGACATTCACGGAAATCTGCTGATCCGGCAGCGGCTTCAGGTCATCCAGGCACTTCTTGAGCGGAAGGAAGTTACCATCATCACCAGTGTGGGGGGATGTATGGACTTTCTTCTGCCTCTTGACGTGTTTGAAAAGCACTGTATCCATCTGCGTAATGACAGCGAACTCGATCTGGATAAAATAAGAAAAGAGCTGGTGCGGCTCGGCTATGAGAGTACCTTTCAGGTGGAGTCGACCGGCCAGTTTTCCGTCCGCGGCGGCATTCTCGATATTTATCCGCTGACGGAACAGAACCCGATCCGGATTGAACTCTGGGGCGATGAGATAGATTCCATCCGAAGCTTCGATGCGGAGAGCCAGCGGTCGATTGAAAACCTCGAGGAAATCACAATCTATCCGGCATCGGAGCTGATCTTAACTGAGGACACGATTGCGCGCGGTGTGAAAGCGATTAAAAAAGAGGCAAAAGCGCAGAGCACAAAGTTCCGCGATAAGATGATGACGGAGGAAGCGGCGCGTATCCGCCATGCGGCAGAGGAAATCTGCGATCAGATCGGCGAGGGCGAAATTCTGCAGGGAGCGGAGCAGTATCTTCATTATTTTTATCCGGAGACCGTCTCGTTTTTTGAGTATCTGCCGGAGAACAGCCGCATTTTCCTCGATGAGCCGAACCGCATCATCGAGTGTGCCGATGCGCTGGAAGCAGAATTTCAGGAGAGCGTGAGCCACCGTCTCGAAAAGGGATACCTCCTGCCGGGACAGGCGAAGCTGATGTGCAGTACGGCGGAGCTTGTGGCAAAACTGAACCGCCGCGGCTGTGTTGCCGTATCGCTGATGGAGCCGCAGAAGGGCGAGTGGAATATCCGTGACGAATTCAGTGTGACGGTGAAATCGGTCAATTCGTATAACAATCAGTTCCCGCTTCTGGTAAAAGATCTGAACTCCTGGAAAAAAGCGGGTTACCGTATTGTACTGGCGAGTCCGTCGCGGACGAGGGCGCAGCATCTGGCGGAGGACCTGCAGAATGAGGAGATTCCGGCCTTCTACAGCGAGAATGAGGAGCGTGTTCTGAAACCGGGCGAGGTCATGCTGATCCACGGCGCGGCCCGCAGAGGCTTTGAATATCCGATGCAGAAATTTGTGCTGATCACAGAGACGGATATTTTTGGAAAAGAGAAGAAGAAAAACCGGAAGAAATCGGAGTATTCCGGTCAGAAAATCCAGAATTTTGCGGATCTATCGATCGGTGACTATGTCGTGCATGAGAGCCACGGTCTTGGTATTTACCGCGGTATCGAAAAAATTGAGATGGACCGCGTAACGCGTGATTACATGAAAATCGAGTATGCGGGCGGATCGAACCTCTATGTGCTGGCCACCCAGCTCGATACGCTGCAGAAGTATGCGTCCGGCGAAGCTGCAAAGGTGCCGAAGCTGAATAAAATCGGCGGTCAGGAATGGAATAAGACGAAAACACGGGTTCGCCATGCGGTAAAAAATATCGCACAGGATCTCGTGAAGCTGTATGCCGAGCGGCAGGCGTCATCCGGCTATCAGTTCGGAAAGGATACGATCTGGCAGAAAGAATTTGAGGAACTGTTTCCGTTTGAGGAGACGGACGATCAGCTTGCGGCGATCGAGGCGACAAAGGCGGACATGGAGAGCAAAAAGATCATGGACCGCCTGATCTGCGGCGATGTCGGATACGGCAAAACCGAGGTTGCAATCCGTGCAGCGTTCAAGGCAGTACAGGAGAGCAAACAGGTCGTCTACCTCGTTCCGACCACCATTCTGGCACAGCAGCATTACAATACGTTCGTTGAGCGCATGAAGGACTTTCCGGTGCGCGTTGATCTTCTGTGCCGGTTCCGCACGCCGGCAGAGCAGAAAAAAACGCTGGAGGATCTGAAAAAAGGACTCGTGGATATTGTCATTGGAACACACCGCGTTCTTTCAAAGGATGTGAAGTTCAAAGATCTTGGCCTTCTGATTGTCGATGAGGAGCAGCGGTTCGGCGTGACGCATAAAGAAAAAATCAAACAGCTGCAAAAAAATGTGGATGTTCTGACACTGACGGCGACGCCGATTCCGCGTACCATGCACATGAGCCTGATCGGCATCCGCGATATGAGTGTGCTCGAGGAAGCACCGCAGGATCGCCAGCCGATCCAGACTTTTGTCTGTGAATACAATGAAGAAATGGTTCGCGAGGCGATTAACCGTGAACTTGCGCGGGGCGGGCAGGTTTACTATGTCTATAACCGTGTCCAGTCGATTGCGGATATGGCGAACACGATCCAGAAGCTCGTGCCGGATGCAAATGTGGGCTTTGCGCACGGGCAGATGAAGGAGCGCGAGCTCGAGAAGATCATGTACGGATTTATCAACGGAGAGATCGATGTGCTCGTGTCAACAACGATCATTGAGACAGGACTCGATATTTCGAATGTCAACACGATGATTATCCACGATTCCGACCAGATGGGACTGTCACAGCTCTATCAGCTCCGCGGCCGCGTTGGACGGTCGAACCGGACTTCCTACGCATTTCTGATGTACCGCAGAAACAAGATGTTGAAGGAAGTGGCGGAGAAGCGTCTCCATGCGATTCGTGAATTTACGGAGATGGGAAGTGGCTTTAAAATTGCAATGCGTGATCTTGAGATCCGTGGCGCCGGAAATCTGCTGGGCGCAGAGCAGTCGGGCCATATGGAATCGGTTGGATACGATCTCTATTGTAAAATGCTCGCAGAGGCTGTCCAGGAAGCGAAGGGCATCGCACCGGCAGAGGCGTTCGAGACAACGATCGATCTGAATGTCAGTGCCTATATTCCGGACGGCTACATCAGCAACGAGGCTCTGAAGCTTGACACCTATAAGCGAATTGCGGCGATTGAAAATAAGGAAGAGTATGAGGACATGACGGAGGAGCTGACCGACCGCTTCGGGGAACCGCCGAAAAATGTACAGAATCTTCTGGCTGTCGCAGAACTGAAAGCGCTGGCGCACTGTGCGTATGTGACGGAGCTGAAACAGATGGGCGATTCGGTACGAGTCACCTTACAGCAGCATGCAAAAATCGATGTAGCGCGGATTCCGGAGCTGCTGCAGAAATACCGCGACGAACTGAAATTCCAGATGGAGTCGCTGGCGTTTGTCTACACGCCGCGGCGGAGAAATTCAAAGGAAAAGATCGATCTGCTGGAGAAGAGCCATGCACTGGTGGAAGATCTGCTGCAGATCACGCAGGAGTGAAACACTCGCATACCCACAAAATCGTGTGAAAAAGGCGTGAACAGGGAAGAAAAAAGTTGCCCTGTATCAGCAAAAAGGGTATAATAGAAAAAGCGTTTATAAAAATCGATGCAGGACCGGAAATTCGAATGTGTAAAAAAGTCGGGCATTTGAAAGGCCCGGACAGTTTTGAAAAGGTAAATTCTTTTTGAGCATACATTTCGCCCTGCATGAGGAGGAAGTAATGAAAAATTTAAAAGCAAAAGCAGTCTGCGTTATGCTGAGTGCTTCGATGGCAGCGATGGGACTGACCGGCTGCGGTTCCGACAATGTGGACGGAACAAAAACGGCAATTACTGTAAATGACGAGTCGATTACACTCGGACAGGCAAATTTCATGCTGAGATATCAGCAGGCAACCATGTACAATTATTATTCCAAGATGTACTCGATGTACGGAATGCAGATGCCGTCTGAGATGTACGACAAGGAAGGCGACGATGGAAAGACTACCGGGGAAACGTTCAAGGAGCAGTCTCTTGATACGATCGAAAAAGAGCTTCTGATGCGGCAGCACGCAGAGGAATACGGAATTTCCCTGACAGACGAGGAAAAACAGCAGGCGAAAGAGGCTGCACAGGCATTCGCAGATAAGAACGGTGACGATGTGATGAAAAAGCTGCACGCAACCGTTGAGGACATCCAGGATGCACTGGAGCTGTATGTTATTCAGACCAAAATTTATGATCCGATCATCGCAGATGTAGATACCGAGGTATCCGATGAAGAGGCAAAGCAGACCTCCATCAGCTACATCACGGTATCCACAGCAGGAACCGAGAAGGATGACGATGGAAAAACGATTGATTTGACGGACGAGGAAAAAGCGGCAAAGAAAGAAATCGCACAGAGATTCCTGGATCTCTTAAAAGAGTCTGAGGATCCGGCAACCGCATCGTTTACCGATCTGCGCAAGGAGCTGAACGATCAGTTAAATGCGGAGAATACCGCAGATTCCACCGATTCTGCAGATGGCTCCGATGAGAGCAGCTCTTCTTCCGATGCTTCCGACACAAGCGCATCCGACGCTTCAAGCGCGAGCACATCGAGCAGTTCCGACAGCGATTCCTCCTCTGAGGTTTCTTATCTGACCTCTTCCGAGACATCCTTTGGAACCGGATCGGAGAAAGACGATGACGATACCTGTTCTCTTGGAGATAAGGTAGCGGAAGAAGCAGCAAAGCTGAAGGATGGCGAGTATTATGACGGTGTCATCGAAGGCGACGATGCATATTATGTGATTCGTGTAGATAAAGCATTCGACGAGGATAAAACCGAGTCCAGAAGACAGACTATCATTTCCAACCGCAAATCGGATAAGTACAACGATACACTGGATGGATGGGTAAAGGAGAGCGATATCAAGGTCGCATCCAACTGGAAAAAACTTGAAGTAACGGACGCAGATCTGTATACGATGACAGTTGACAGCGCTTCTACAGATTCCACAGATGGAACCACAACCGACAGCACAACAACGGACAGTACAACGTCTGACAGCACGACATCAGGCAGTACCGAAACGACATCGACAAGCAGCACAGGCACTGCTTCGACGTCTTCAAGCACTGCAGAATAAAAGCATACGATACAGGACAAACGGCAGCCGGATCCGGGAGAGGGGTCCGGCTGCTGTTTGTGTCTGAAAATATTTTGGAACAAAAAAAAGAAAATAAT
>ENA-UOIY01002825-UOIY01002825.1-human-gut-metagenome-genome-assembly--contig:-P114-NODE-2825-length-12138-cov-19.445750_pt1 | contig 12138 bp, 10 predicted proteins | sample MGYA00242335_ERZ723882 | MGnify/ENA metagenome assembly ERZ723882
CGCGGCCAACATATAAACTGTTCAAAATTGTTATAGACTAAAATACAGAGCAAAGAGCTGAAACACAGAGCGTCGAAACTATCCGTGAGGTAAATACCCTGCTGGAAGGTCGTGTAAGAAATGAACATGGTCATTTTCGTAGTTCATATGAATCGCTTCAAGACATAATTCAGAGGATTGAGAAAGGAAAGTAATATGAAAAAGAAGCCTATACATTTTATAGTGTTAGTTTTGGGACGAAAATGTCCGAACTTTCATGCATAGTATACCACGTTTTTTGAAAAATATCAAGGCAGCAAACGAAAAAGCGCCACAATCAGCATGGTTGACAGCGAAGGGCAGTTGGTGGTAAAATATCAGTAGAGAAAGGAGAAAGCTCCTACTGACCGGAGGAAGCATATGTTAGGTATTACCTTTTCCGCAGAAGCAGAACCATCAGCTGCCGAGCGAATTTCCGATTGCTTTCAGTATTTTGAATCGCGGATGGACGTGATTCGTCTGGCGAGATACTGCAAAGTGCTGGACAGCATCAAAATTATTCTTTTCACTGCGCCGGATGAAAAAGAGCGGAAGCACATCAGCTTGAAGTGGCGAGAGGCGGAAATTCGCGTCAGGATGGACGGCGATACCTTCATGAAAGCCTCGCAGGATGAACAGCGAGACATGGTGAGAGAGGCTATTACCCGGGCGCTGGAAATCATCCGAGATCGGAGTGAGGTGAAGAACTTCCGCTTTGAGTGCAAATCGCTGCTGTATGACATGTTCCCGGATGCGTACATGACGCCGTTTACCTTTTCAACCGAATCGGAATCACCGGCAGCACAAATGATCATGGACAACTTCTGCCTAATCGAAAAGAACATGCGGGTTACGTCGCTTGCGAAGTATACGGACGCACTCGACAGCATCGGCATCATTCCAGAATGTCTATCAGAAGAATTTCTACGCACATTCGATTGCGGCAAAGATCGCAAATATATCAGCTGGAAGAAGCGCTATGCGGATATTCGGCTGCGTGTCCCGTTCCTGTCTTTTGTGCAGGCACCGAAGGAAGAACGGATGGAGCGGTGCAAGCAGATTATCCGCGATTCGCTGGAAGTTGTTGCGGCGCGGTGTCGGGCGAAGAAACTGCGGTTTGATTTGGATGAGCTGCTGCGTGACCTTTTCCCGGAGGAAGCAGCTTCAATGACGCAGGAGAAGAAATAGAGAATTACAAAAGCCAACACGGTGACAAGAGAACTGGGTGGCTGCCTCTCGATATAGGAGGGCAGCCACTTCTAGTGCGCCCGGCATGAGCAACAACTAAGTGGTGAGAGACCACAACGCGCTCGGCAGTAGGAAGCGTAAGCCGAAGGCAAGGGTGTCCATCGTGAGGTGGAATCTGAAGGAAGCCGGATGTCAGCGAAAAAAATGCTGGCGGGCAAACTCCCGAACCGACGAACAGAAATCACATAGAAGGCCGTACAGGGACGGACGAGTGTGCTAGACAACACGAAGTCCAATGCTGCCCGAATCCCGTGCGGTAAATGTGGCGGTTACGTGGGAGGAAAGCTGTTGCGCTTACCCGGGGAGGTCTTGCAGACGGGAAGTAGGAGAATCCGAAAGCCGTAGTAACAACGAACTGCAAGAAGTCAGCCGAAGCCATAGTACCTTGCGGAATCAAGGGAAGGGCTGAACAATCGTAAGTCTCAAGTAAAGACCGGAAGGAGGTCAGTGTGATGAAAGCAGAAAACCGAGGAAACGAGGGCTTCCTGCAAAGAGAACGTGTGGAACACCAAGGGTATGCAGAAGCGTGGAGCACAGACCGCAGCGAAGGGAAAGAACGAGACGGTGCAAGCATAATCATCACTGTCATGTCTAAAAACGCGGATGCACACGCTACAAAAGTGTGCTAAAATCATACCATCGAAAGATGCAGAGAAGCTCCCGCGCACGGCGCGAGGGGCTTTTTTCGTACCGTTCGATAGAAAAAAACGTGCGCAAGGAGCGCACAGAAAAGAAAGGAACCATATGAGTAACCAAGAAAACAATCAGGAACAGATTCAGTTCCCGGCTCAGCAGGAACTGAAACACCTCCGCACCCGATGCGGCAAGGTGTACGCGCTGGGCAACAACCGATTCCGCGCGGTGGTGCAGACCACGCCGGTTCATGAGTACGATGCGGCGACGCATCAGTGGGTGGAACTTTCCGCCGAAAAGCGCCAGCAGATGGCGGCGCAGGCGCACAGCCCGATTGCGACGTTTTCGGACAGCGCGAATAGCGCAGAAAACGCCGCGGGCATCCTTGATACCTACGTCAAGGAAGGTTCGACGCAGAACTTTTCGCACGACGAACGCCTGTGGATCAGCAACACGAACTACTACGGCAACCGCCTGACTTATCTGAAAGTTGTGGATTTGCCGCGTCTGGGCGCGAATCACTTCATCACGTCCGCAAAGTTGTGCGTTCGCAACGTCTACGCACCGACGGCAGACACCGCCATCATGTGCAAGGAAGTTCTTCAGGACTGGGATCCGGAGACGATCACCTACGCGACGCAGCCCAAAGTCAGCGGTGTGTATCAGGACTATTGCCGCGTGCTGAAAAATCAGTATTCGTGGAAAGAGTTCGATGTCACGAGCCTTGCGCGCAAGTGGTATCTGGGTGAAAATCACGGCGTTCAGCTGAGCGCGCCCGAAAGCGAAAGCAGCTTTTCGCAGCTGCATTCGAGCGAAACGGCGAATCAGCCGTACTTTGTGCTGGAATATGCAAGCCTTGCGGGTCTGGAAAGCTATCTGACTTACGACCATCAGTCTGCGGGCTTGGCAGGGACTGGCAGCGTCAGCCTCGTCAACGGCAACCTGATTTTCGCTCACGCGGACACGGCGATGAACGGCAATCGGCTGCCCGTCTCGATTACGCACTATTACAATTCTTGCGACAGCGACAAGGACGAGTTCGGCATGGGCTACGGCTGGCGGACTTCACTGCATCAGACGCTGCACAAGGTGCTGTACAATGGCGAAGTGGAGTTCGTGTACACGGATGGCGACGGCACGGAACACTTCTTTAAGAAGAATAAAGATGACCAAAAGAAGCATTCCGACCAGTCGGGTTTGTCTCTGACGCTGGAAGTCGGGGACGAGAACATCACGATTACCGACAAGGGCGACAACGTCATGACGTTCCCGCTGGTGAGCGAGACCCCGACGGAGGATGCGCCGGAAACCGCGAAGGTGCTGATTCAGAAGATTCAGGATGCGGTCGGCAATGAAGTTACGGTGACGGCATTGGCAGACTCTCCGTTGAAAATTGCGTCTGTGACGGACGGCGCGAACCGAGTTACGACGCTTCATTACACGGATGGTCGGTGCGACCGGATTCAGACGCCGTGGCAGGATGCGAAGAATTGCGTGCGCTTCAAGTATGAGAACGGCGCGCTGGTGAAAATTCTTCATGAAGATAACCGCGCAAGCGAATATGTATATAATGAAGAAATCGGGTATCATTTGCTAAAAGCGGCGTATGGCGCGGACGGTGCTTTTGTGGAATATGCGTACACGAACACGGGCGAAAATCGCGTTGACGGTCTGCCGCACTGCATCACCCACGCGACCGTAACGGGCACGAAGGACGGCACGACGCTGACTGCGGCGAATGTCTCGTACACCTACGGCAATCACATGGCACTGGTCAAGGATGAAATTTCCGGCAAGACGCTTCGCTACCATTTCAACGATGACGGCAACCAAACCAGCGTGGACGACGAGCTGGGCTACGCGATGTACACCCGCTACGACCGCACCGACGACAACGCGAATGCGCCGATTAACCACGCGACGGAGCGCTCCCGGATGCAGCGGGTTGTCAGAAATTTGCTTCTCGACCCGATGTGCGAGGAAAATAGCAGTGTTTGGGAGAAGAGCAGCACGGGCACGATTACGCGCGACCAGTCCACACGGCAGTTTGGTCTTGTTTCGTATCGGCTGACGATTTGGTCGAGTGCCTGCGTGTATGTTCGTCAGGCGGTGACACTCACGCCGGGCAAGTCGTACACGCTGTCGGGCTATGTCCGATCTGGTGGCCCGCGCGGTGTGATGCGCGTTGCGTACGCGGTGGGTAATGAGACGTTCACGTTGGATTCCGAACCGGGCAAGGTCTGGGAAAAGACGGATAACATGCCGTATGAGCGTGTGTCTGTGTCCTTCACGCTGCCGGAGAACGCAGAACCTGAGGTTTACTGCATGGCGTACTGCGACATGCAGAACGGATTCGCGGGCGGCAGCTGTTGGTTCGATGCAATGCAGTTGGAAGAAGGGCTTACGCTGAATCATTTCAATATGGTTCAAAACAGTGACTTCTCTGTGACCGGCACGGATGGCAAGCCGAAGGCATGGACGGTTGGCAAAAACGATGCGTCTTATGTTGAAGTGCTGCCTTTGGATGCACCGAAGGATGAATTTCACGCACCGGACTGCCTGAAACATGATAATACGCAGAAAATTCGTCTGGCAGGTCGCTACGACCGCACGATAACGTATTACCAGCAGTTCCGGCACTACGGCAAAATCGGCGACCGATTCACGGTGGGCGGCTGGTGCAGCTCGTTCGCGAAGAAGAACGAGCTGGACAACTACATCTACTGCCGAATTACCGTTCAGTTTACTTCCGCTGACCCTGTGACGGACAAGAGCTACTGGGCGACGGGCGGCTCGGCGGTGTTCAATGCGGAGGAAGGCAACTGGCAGTTCGCGAGCGCGGGCATTGTCGCGCCCAACAACTGCACCTATATCCGTGTGGTCTTGCAGATGAATCGGCAGATGAATTTCGCGGACTTCACCGGCATCTACCTGTACCCGGAAGCGTTCGGGACGCAGTACGTTTATGACAAAAATGGCAACCGCAAGACGCGGAAGATGCTCTATGGCGGTCAGGAGAAATCCGAGTTCGACAATGCGGACAACCTGACGAAGCACACCGCCGCGAGCCGCACGGTGTCCAGCACCTTCCATTACGGCGATACGGAAGCGGAGCAAAAGAAGCATCTGCTGCTGAAAAGCATTGCGCCGCTGGGCAGTGTCAGCACGTTCAGCTATGACAATTTCGGGAATCCGCTGACGAGTCAGGTGCAGAATGCAGATACGAATCCGAGCTACTTCATTCGCGGTGAAACTTCGTACACGGATGACGGCAATTATGTCACGGAGCAGAAGGACGCGCGCGGCAAGATTGTGCGCACGGAGACTGACCCGCAGCGCGGCACGACGACGAGCGTGACCGATGCGAAGGGGCAGAAGGTGACGTATGAATACGACAATCTGCGTCGAATTGTAAAAACTTCTGCAAACGTGGGCGCAAAAGAAGGAATTCCGACAGTACATAACGAATATACCTATGACGAGCAGCGTGGGAATCTGGTCGAAATCCGTCACAATACGGACGGGAACGCCGCGAACGACGTGGTGTACAGCTTCGAGCAGGACGCACTGGGTCGCCAGACGGCGGTCAAGGTCGGGAATCAGACCTTGTCGCAGAGTGCGTATCAGAACGATCCGACGAAGCCGAATTTCGGCACGTTGACCGCGACGACTTACGGCAACGGGGCGAAAGTCAGCAGTCGGTACGATGACTTCAACCGCGTGACGGGGGTGGTGTACGGCGAGGAAACCGCGCCGCGATACGAGTACGACTACAACGCGAAGGGTCAAGTGGCACGAGTCCGCGACAATCTGCTGAATCGGACGACGCAGAGCGAGTACGATTTGGCGAATCGCCCGGTGCGTGTGAAAACGTCGGAGGACGCGAAGCACGTCTACACGGGGCAGGTCGCGTATGACAATGTGTACGGCAACTTGAGCGAATTTACGGAGAAAGTGGGTGAAAATCGACAGGAATATGGGACGAAATTCGGCTATGATGATGAAAATCGTCCGACGTCGCTGACGTACAGCATTGGTGTGACCACCATCGGGCAGAGTACGACGACCATTGACAAGCTGAATCGAACGACGTTCTCGGCGGTCAAGCTGGGCAGCAAGACGTTCACGAGCGAATACCACTTCGCGGCGGGCGGATACGGCACGGGCAGCGTGACGAATCTCGTCGCGTCGATTACCCAGCCCGGCTGCAACTGCGGCTACGGCTATGACGACAACGGGAACATTGCGAGCGCGACGCTGAATGGCAAGTGGACGGGCTACACCTACGATGCGCTGGGGCAGTTGATTCAGGTCAACGACCACAGCGATACCCGCTCCGGCGAAAATGGCACGACTTGGAAGTACACCTACGACCTCGGCGGCAACATCCTGAAAAAGGAACGCTTTGCGTATGCCGATACGACGACTCCTCTGGAAACTGTTACCTATACCTATGGTGACGCGAACTGGCGCGACAAGCTCACGGCGGTCAACGGCAGCACAATTCGCTATGATGCGATTGGCAATCCGCTGAATGACGGGACGTGGACGTACACTTGGCAGAACGGCCGGCAGCTGCAAAAGATGCAGAAGGCGGGCATGACGGCTGAATTTGTGTACAACGCGGATGGCTTGCGCGTGCAGAAAACGGTCAACGGCGTGGTGACGAAGTACACGCTGCACGGCAAGAATATTGTGCATATGACTTCCGGCGCGGATGAGCTGCACTTCTTCTACGACGCGCAGAACCGCCCGGCGGTGGTTGTTTACAATGATGTTCCCTATGCTTATGTCAAGAACTTGCAGGGCGATGTGATTGCAATTCACGATGCAGCGGGGAATGTCGTTGTTAGCTATGTGTATGATGCTTGGGGTGCGCCGATTGGCAAGAGCGGGGCACTGGCGGAGACACTGGGGACTGTGCAGCCGTTCCGGTATCGCGGGTATGTGTTTGATGAGGAGACAGGGCTGTACTATCTGCGGAGCCGGTATTATAATGCGGAACGGTGCAGGTTTGTTAATGCGGATAAGCAAATAGGCTGTAGTAAAAATATTATTGAGAAGAATATAAATGCTTACTGTAACAATAATCCAGTAAACTTTGTGGATTATAATGGAAGAGAGCCGGGAGATGCTTTTTCGAGCCCTGACGAAGCGGCAATTGACTTTGCAGAATGCTACAATGCGTTGTCAATATCGCAAAACGTTGAATACGCATCGACAATTTATAAGCGAACGGAAACAAAATATCTAATAAATATTTTGGGATGGAACATAATACCGATCGGAACAATAGAATATTACACATATCTTGAGCCTTCAAGCGGAACGGAGCGCAAGACCGCTGAGATAAGCTATCCTGATGATCCTGATTGCCAACTTGTGGGTTGGGTCCATTCTCACGGAGCTTATATGCGCGAATATGAAAATTATGAATTTTCCGATGATGATTACAAAGTGGCGAATTTGTTATTTGAGAACGAAAAAGCAGTTTACTCGTATTTAGCGACATGCAGCGGACATCTCTGGAAATATGATATTACAGCAGATGAAGTTACTCTTGTTTCATCAGATATACCTTTTGATGAAAATGACCCATATATAAAGATTAGAAAGGGGAAATAAGAAAATTGGGGAAGCAGAAGCCGAGAAAACGCTGGTATATTGTTTTTATGCTGGTTATTTCAATTGCGATTATGATATGCTTATTCTCAGGAAGTGATTTTGTGGCGCAAACTAATAAACCGCTTACTATGAAAACAATCACGGTTTGTCTGGAAAGTTCAAATGAACCATACGAGAAAGGGTCGGACTTTGATATATCTCAATATAAAGAAGAATTATATTCGTTTCAGTGGCAAGGAGATAGTATCGCACCTGTTAACAGTGTTGAAGAAGCAGCGAAAGCTGCTGAGCAATTATGGAATGTTGTATTCGATTATGATATTGAAACGAAGAGACCGTTTATAGTTTCTTATGATGAAACAAATAAAATATGGTTAATTAAAGGTTCTATGAGGGAATTAAGAGGAGGTGGCGTTCCGTATGCGCTTATTACCATAGATGGGAAAGTGCTTGCAATATGGCATACGAGGTAGTAGAAACTATAGAGTGGAGATAAAATGAAAAAGATTGCAAAATTCATAGTAGGAGCATTTGTGTGTCTGACAACAGTGTGCATAATTATGTTCTTCAATTTGTATATGGCATTAATTATCGCTGACACAAATCCCCCATACATAGCAATCCACACTTACATATTTGGAGCCCTAATGGTCGCGGAGATCCAATAAATTTGAGATATTTGGAGTGACAAACATGACGATAGATAGCATTAGCAGCTGCTTGAAAGATCATTCTTCAGTAGTATTCAGATATAACTCTGAGTATTATTCGCTCAGAAAAAAGAATCTTTTATCCAGAACTGTGTATATTTTGGTGGGTACAGACATGATCCCTCAACAACGAGATTCATTGGAGGAATTATGCGATCAGGTGTATATTTCTGACGGAATTCGTTTATCTGCAGCGTTTGCTGAGATTGAAATTCCTGAGTGGAACGATCCTGCTTGGGAATCTTATGAGGCTGTTAGACATCAAGTAATTGTTTATCATCAGGAAATTCACTTTTGCTATCAGAACAAGTACTACTGGATTGCTTATGCACATGATGGGCAAACGTATTTGAGTGATGAACAAGGAAATACTCAGAGTTTTTTATCTGCTCGTGCATTGTTCGAGAATGCACGGATTGATGGATATTTGCTGAAAGATATATGGAAAAAAGTAACGGTTGATGCTTGCTGAATTTAGAATGATGCACAGAACCGTCCGGCAGTGGTGGTGTACAATGGCACGGCGTATGCGTATGTCAAGAGCTTGCAGGGCGATATTGTTGCAATTCTGGATGAGAATGGCAACGCCGTCGTCAGCTACGGCTACGATGCGTGGGGCGCGCCGTTGTGGTGTACCGGTGAGCTGGCGGAAACGCTGGGCAAGGTGCAGCCGTTCCGCTATCGCGGGTATGTGTTTGATGAGGAGACGGGACTGTACTATCTGCGGAGTCGGTACTATAATCCGCGGTGGGGGCGGTTTGTCAATGCGGATAGCCTGATTGCTTCGGAAAATGCTATCTCACAAAACCTTTTCAGGTATTGTAAAAATAGCCCTATTTCTCGAAAAGATACAAATGGCGCACGTTCAAAAGAGTCAACTGATGAGAATGACGATATTGCATTAATCGATGGGCAATTTTACATCTTCCATGTTGTGAAGAAAACAAAAGTAGCAGATGAACGTGCTAAGCGTATAGCAACGCTTGTGCGCAAGCAAAAAAACAAGCGAGATTTTATGTTGGTGAATGTACGTCAAACGGCACAAAGTTCATTGTTACAACTGATAATGGTACTGGAACTGTAGCGGTGGGCGATTGCAAAGTAATAGAACAGATTCAAAGCGACGACGGACGGAATTTGGGGCTTGCTTATGCTTGCTTTGGTTCAAGTATCATTGGTCTTGAATACTGTTTTGATTTATGGCCACTTCAAAATGCACAAAATGCACTTTTGCAATGGAGTCAAAAGCACCCTGAAATTGATATGTCCGGTCTAACAGCCGATGGATATTGGGGATTTATCACAGAAAACGCCATTAAAGAATTCCAAAGGGCGAATGGGTTGGAAGTGGATGGACGCATAGGCGATGCAACGAAATTAGAACTTCTTCCATATTATTTGGAGTTTGAAAATTGTACACCTCCGTAATTAAATTCATGAAAGGACGAAAATTGATATGACAAGAATAATGGCATTGTTACTTTGTTGGATTTTTGCAGGCTCGTGTGCAGCCGCAGAAGAGCAACAAACAGAATTGGTAGATAATTTCATGATTGGCTATACGGAAGATGGCGAATGGGACGAGAATTTGCAGTCAATGGCAGAGTTGTTTGGCATTCAAGATATTCCCATTACATCCGTTTCTGCTCCTATTATAACGATTCAAGAGGATGACTATGTGATTCAGATTACCGAGATTGCCTGTGATGAACGGCACGCGGCAGTCAGCGCGAATTTTCAAGTCACACGCGAGGGCTGTATTGCCCGACCTTGGGAAGCATGTGAAGAACACAGCGCGTATTTTACTCCTTACGAATATTATCAATGCCCTGTGTATTATTATGATTTGAATGTCTCCACGTCTGCTCAGACCATGCAGGGAACTTTCGGCGTAAAAATGTCTGAAGATGAGAAAACTGTATCTCGTTTTGAGTGCGGCGATCAGCCAGAGAGCGCTTTGAATGTAGCGCAGGATGGATATATTCCCGTTGAGTTTCGGGTGACAATTATCCAACTTGAAAATGACGTACTGACTGAAAAGACGAGAATATTCACCTTCTTGTGCCCGATGAACACATGGTTGCAGTATAAACCGGAAGCAGATTAAAAAACAATAAACAAGGATTGAAGTTCCATCAACAAAAAGGGAATCAATCTTGTACCAGTCCATCATCACTTGTCGCAAGCGCATAAGTTGATGGTGGGCTGGTTTTCATTTCATCCATAATTTCTATACTTTCTATACGCGATAACAGAAGGCATTAACCATGAACGAACTTTTCCTTTCCGGCACGATTCTCACTCTCGTCAAGACACCCACGACGGGCGACACCTCGCACGTCGTCTGCCAGCTGCGGCATTCGCACCGCAACCGTCAGCAGCAGGTGATTCACGAAACCTACACGGTTCATGCGTGGAATCGCCTTGCGGACTGGGCGGCGCAGACGCTGAAACCCGGTGCGCGGGTGTATGTCAAGGGGTACCTGACGCAGAAGCTGCGCGGCGATGTCACTATGACGGAAGTCACCGCCGCGCAGTTCTTTGTCCAGTCTCATGCCGTGGTGGATGCGGAGAATCAGCTGGCAAGCTGAGACTGTTGTCAGCGTTTTGGTTTAAACTGGCGAAGCGCTGGAAGCTGATTAACGAAAAATTGGAGTTCTGCGGTAGAACAAGTGGCAATGCGTTGAAGTAAAGCGTTGGATTCCTGATTGTCTGTCAATGGAAGTTCATCTTCCTTGCCGACCAGCTCAGGGCAGCAGTTGTGCAGAATACTTTCTGGGCGCACGTCAAAGAGTTTGCAAAGTGGTTTGTGACGAAATATTATGATGAGGGCTATGCACTGGCGGCACTGCCCAATCTCCCCGATAGTCCGTATCAGGAGGCAGCGCGCTCGACGATGAGCAACGTGAAGAAACGGATTTTGAGCAAGGCGGATAGCTTTCTGACGGAAATGGCTACTTGCCTTCGGATATAGCGTTTCGAGCGCAGGTTGGACAAACTTGGACAAATGTGGACGAATTTGAACAAATTTGGGCAAAATTGTGTTGATTTTGGCGAAAGAATGTGGTATGATATAAATGTGCCAAGGAAGGCACGAGAGCTGTTCAGCAAAAACGCTGAGCAGCTTTTTTAGAGCGACACGCCGAAATCGTGCCGCTCTTTTTGTTACCAAGAACAGGAGGATGAAGAAATGACGCGCGCTCCCCCGCGAAGAAAAGAAAATGAATCCTACTAACTAAATTGTCAACAAAAGGAGTTCTTATGAAAGAACAAGAAATCATTTCGGCTCAGCAGGAACTGAAACACCTCCGCACGCGCTGCGGCAAGGTGTACGCGCTGGGCAACAACCGATTCCGCGCGGTGGTGCAGACCACGCCGGTTCATGAGTACGACGCGGCGACGCACCAGTGGGTGGAACTGTCCGCCGAAAAGCGCCAGCAGATGGCGGCGCAGGCACACAGCCCGATTGCGACGTTCGCGGATAATTCGGCGGATTCTGCCGCGGGCATCCTCGATACCTACGTCAAGGAAGGTTCTACGCAGAACTTTTCGCACGACGAGCGGCTGTGGATCAGCAACACGAATTACTACGGCAACCGCCTGACTTATCTGAAAGTCGTGGATTTGCCGCGTCTGGGCGCGAACCACTTCATCACGTCCGCAAAGTTGTGCGTTCGCAACGTCTACGCACCGACAGCGGATACCGCCATCATGTGCAAGGAAGTGCTGAAGGACTGGGATCCGGAGACCATCATCTACGAGAATCGACCGGATGTCAGCGGTGTGTATCAGGACTACTGCCGCGTGCTGAAAAATCAGTATTCGTGGAAGGAGTTCGATGTCACCAATCTTGCGCGCAAGTGGTATTTGGGCGACAATCACGGCGTTCAGCTGAGCGCGCCCA
>ENA-UOIY01002830-UOIY01002830.1-human-gut-metagenome-genome-assembly--contig:-P114-NODE-2830-length-12127-cov-29.150182_pt1 | contig 12127 bp, 11 predicted proteins | sample MGYA00242335_ERZ723882 | MGnify/ENA metagenome assembly ERZ723882
CGTCCGCCTTGTCGCAGAGCAGGTTGAAAAGCTGGCTTTGCAGCATGGCGATGACGAAATTGAAGGTGGTATCGGTATCGCTCATAATGAGGAACAGCGCCGTTTTCCGGTCGCCCATCGTGTCAAGCTCCAATTCGTCCTCCGTCATAATGTCCCGCAGCTCCTTGATATCGAAGGGAGACAGGCGGGCGCCGCAGCTCACCAAAATACTTTTGAGAGTTTTGCCGGCCGCCATTTTGAACTTGACATATTGCTTGACGGCGAAGTGCTCCGGCTGTGCCTGCGCCAGCTCGTCAAAGAGGATATCCACGGGGCTTTTATAGGTCTCGTCGTCCTCTCTGGCCTCGCAGGCGTTGATAAGCTCCAGCAGGGTGATGAAGTTTTTTTCCTCCGGCTCCGCCTCATACCAGATATAGCCGATCAGGGCGCAGTATAAAAGGCGCTCGGCCTTGATCCAAAAATCCTCGGAGGATTTTTCACCGTCGCCCTTCGTGTTGGCGATGATGACATTGACCAGCTTGAGGATATCCTTCTCGGAGCGCACATAGGCCAGCGGATTATATTTCATGCTTTTGGAAAAGTTAATGGTGTTCAGGACCTTGATGCGGTATGGCTCATAGACGACCTTGCCGCGGCCGTCCCGCACCGGCTTTCCGTTCTCGTCCCGCTTCGGCCCGCCGTGCGCCAGCAGCTTTCCCGTCTCCCGAAGGAGCTGCCCTTTGGGATCGGTGACCACATAGGAGCTGTGCATTTGGAGCAGGGACGGCTTGACAAAGAACCTTGTTTTACCGCTGCCGGAGCCGCCGATGACCAGGATATTTTTATTCCGCGCTGTTTTCGGATTCTTCGGGCGGCTGGTCATGGTGAGGCTTTCCGTCCGGGTCAAAGGGATGTTCCAATCGGGAACGGGGTCTATGTAGGGCGCGATATCCTCCGGCCGGCCCCATCTCGCGCTGCCGTACTCAACACCACGGCGATATTTCTTCGCGTTTTTTGCTTTCAGATACACCGCCAGCCGGACAAGCGCCGCCCCGGCCACGCCCAGCAGTAGATCCAGAGGATGCAGGCTGAGCCAGAGGGAGGCAAAGGCCTCGGTGAAGCCCTGGGCGATACGAAGCAGCTTTTCCGAAGCGCCCGCCCCCGGTGAGAGCCGGAGCGCCTGGCAGAGCTTATCAAAGAGCCAGGCAAACAGCAGATACGGAAGGTTCGGCAGCAGGACCTTTTTCAGCTTTCCCGTCATCGTTCCAGCCCCCGGTCCCTGTTTTTGACCTTCTCGCCCCGCTCCAGCTCCTGCTGCTTCGCCTGCTCCTTGGCCTTGGTCAGCCGCCTGCGGATGGAGGGCTTTTTCTCCTTCGCCAGATTCTTTGCGGAGAACTCGCGGAAGGCCGCCGTCACCGCGTCGGCGTCCCTGCCCTTGAAGAACACCAGGTAGCGGGGGATCTCCCCGGTGGTATCTTTTTTCAGGGCAAAGTCGATGCCGTACTTCTTCGCCGTGGCGGAGAACGCCTTGATATTCTGGTCTGTGATCTCGATATTGGACACGCCGGCTCCATGCTTCATAAGCTGCCGGATGGTCTGCTTGCCGTGATGGAGTTGGGGATCATTCTTGTGCTTTTCCATATCCGCCAGCACCTTCTTCATGGCCTGCTGCAAAAGCTGGGCGGTCATTTTACCGGTCTGCACACAAAGCGCAAGGGTTTTCTGCGTGATTTCTTCCTGCAAGGCGCTCACCTCCGATCTCCGCTGCCGTACAGGTCATGGCTGACAAGGGATGTGTAGTAGCTGTCCATCGTGACCGGCGCGTTATACAGCGCGGCCAGCAGGTACTTCTTGATATTGCGGACATAGGTGGTGTTCTCCCGCATCCGTTCCAGCACATACTCGATGTGGGAGCTGTCGATCTTCAAGAACCGGGACTTCACCACCTCGGCGGGGTAGTCATCCCCGGCGATACGGATCATCTCCCGGTTGGAGCAGACGGTATCCACCATGAGCTCCACCAGCTCGTCCAGGCGGTCCCTGTCCAGCTTTTCATCCTGGGTGAGGATATCGTAGTCGATGTTCTCCAAAATGATCTCCCGGTAGCTCTCGCGCTCCCGCATCCTGTCCCGTCCGATCCTGCTTTTTTCTCTGGGGGTAGGGGGACTTGATGGGATAGGACTTGATCCTTGCGTAATTGATAATTCTTTATTTTGTTCTTTAGTATTTAATTGGGCGGGGTTCTCCTGAATTGGGGCATCCAACATTGGCTTCACCTGTATTGGATTTTCCCGTATAGGTTTTTCCCGTATAGGCGCGGGCGTCTGTGCCGGCTCCTTCGGCTGCTCCAGGATGGTGTACTCGATGGAGCCAAGCTGCCCGTTCTCGTTGCGGACGCGCGCCCGGACGAGATAGCCCTGCGTCTCCAGCTCCCGGATCCCGCCGCTGATGCTGTCGATGCCGTCCTTGCAGATGCGGGCAAGCCCCTTCATGGTGTAGTCCCAGTCCTCCGGCAGCGACAGCATGAGGGACAGCAGCCCCTTCGCTTTCAGGGACAGCGACCTGTCCCGCAGGTGGTAGTTGGACATGACCGTGTAATCTCTGGTCTTTTCGATGCGGAAAACTGCCATATCCGGCGCCTCCTTTCTCTGGTTTTGAAAAGTGTTGATTTTGGCGCAAAAAAGTCCCTGTCCTGCCTCTCGGACGCTTCCCATGGGAAAACACCCACGCCGCCTTTCAAGCGGCGCTCTGAGAGGAAAAAACAGAGGTTTTCGCACCCTAATTGATACATTTTTCGGGTGGGTATAGGTACGGATATGAAAAAACGCCATAGGGCGGCTGCCTATGGCGTGGGGACAGGAAAAGGGCGCTGATGTGAAAATCAGCGCCCTTCGTGCCTGTCAGTATGAGATTTTTTGACTTCGTACCGTGTTCCCTGCCTTTGAAAACATTGATTTTACTGACTTTCTTATGTTTTCTTATTAGGAGGCGAGGGATGGGAGCCTTTTTTGAAATTACCGCTATCCAAAAGCTGTCCCCGTTTACGGGGAAAGTGGCATGGCGAAGCCATGACGAAAGGGGAACGGCTCAAATAACCAAATGCTCTGCGTTGCTCCCCCTCAGCTTCACTTACGCTCAGCAGCTCCCCCGCACGCGGTGGCGCCTTTAACTCCCTCAGTCACGGCTTACGCCGTGCCAGCTCCCTCAAGGAGGGAGCCTTTTGGTAGATGTCCAAACTCTTACGTTAAGCCTCCATCTTTGAGGGAGGTGGATGCGAGTAAAACGAGCAGACGGAGGGAGTGAGCGCAATTTCACTGCTCTCGGAAGCTCGCCCCGCCACCGCCGAAGCTGCCCATGTCTGACAGGGTGACGGAGGAAGCGTCTATCAGCGCACTGCTGTCGGCGGACTGACCGTCGGCGGTTGAAGGGATAGCGCCGTCAAGCTGTCCCTGTATGCTCTCCGCGCGCAGCAGGCAGAATTGTTTGAGCGTGTTTACGCCCTGCTCAAACTCCGCATAGGTGCAGAAGCCGTTTGTGTCCCGCCGGGCATAGGGCGCGATGAGCGCATAGGTTTCGTCTATCAGCGTTTCAAACTCGCCGCTTGCGAAGAAGCCGTCCATAAGCTCCTGCATTATGCTGTGGTACAGCGCGGCATATTCCTCGCTTTGGAATATCCAGTTGAGCATAGGGCGCGAATCCACGCTGCCGCCGGATACGGACGTATCGATGGGGTAGTTTACCATCTCCGTAGCGTCGCCGCTCATGAAGCCGCCGAAGGCAAGGTTATAGTCCCACGGTATCATGCTCAGCTTGCCGTCCTTTTCATAAAGGTAGTAATTATGTATCATGGAGCCGGTGTAGCTATCGAAATTGTCCACAAAATTATGCACGACAAAATAGCGTATAACCTGCTCAACGTCCACCACGTCCTCGATATCCTCGTTCGCGTTCAGCTTTTTCAGCGATGCTATAAGCCGTGCTTTGTCCTTTGAGGTGATGGCGGTTTTGGCGCTGTCGAATATGTTTGAATAGCTGTCGAACTCATCATCGGAGTATATCAGCGAAACGTCACTCGAGCCCATGCCGCCGAAGCCGGGCGTATCGCCATTGTTGGGCCTGCCGTCCATGCCGGGCATATTGCTCATATCGGGCATGTTGCCGGCACCGGGCGGGGTGAAGCCGCCGTTGCCTGAGTTATCGCCGCTTGGCATATCGGGCGGGGTGAAGCCGCCGTTGCCAGAATTATCGCCGCTTGGCATATCGGGCGGAGTGAAGTTAGAATCATCGCCGGAGGGACGGAATTTATCAAAATCGAAATCGAGGCCGTTCTCGTCTGCAAAATCCTGCATGTCAAAATCCCTGCCGTTTCCGCGTCCGCCGCCCATGGATATGCTGTCCGGCTTATAAAGCTCGCCGTAGTCTGCGCCGTAGTTGCGCTCAAGGAAGCTTTCTTCAACCGCTTCCAGCGCCAGATACAGCCCGAAGTCCTCCCCGTTTACCGTTATGAAGGCGTAGCTCACCAGCGGCGCGTCCACGCCCATGTATGCCATCATGCGGTATGTAAGGTAATCCTTCATAAGTGTGTTGTCCTGAATGTTGTTGTTCAGCACCAGCTTATCAAGCCCGTGATAGGTCAGCGTGTCGTCATAATGGTCAAATTCTATCTTAAAGCTGTAACGGTCGTTGCCGTATTGCTTAACGTTTGAAAGGGACGTGTTGCCCTTGGCGCGTATGGCGCAGTTTTTCACGGTTTCGCCGTCTATGGTAACGCTGCATATGGCGTATTCCTCGCTTTCCGCCGTGTCAAGGAAGCTTTGCCAGTCGTCCGCGTCCATCACAATGTCTATCGAATGGACATAGCTTGTGTCGAACAGCTTCGCTTCGTAGCCCAGCGTGCGCGTTATGGCGCCTATTGCCCCTGCGGCCTTGGCGAAGCTTAAAAGCAGCGTAAGCGCAAGCGTGAGCGCGGCTATTATGCCGCAGAAAAGCGTTGGGTGACAGGAATTGCTCATGGCTGTCAGCCCATGTATTCGCCGTTGTAGCTTACAAGCACGGCGCTGTTCACTCCGTTAAGCGCGCTCAGTTCGTTTATAAAGGCCGTGTCGCCGCTCTTTAAGCGGATCTCCATATTCAGCTCCACCCGGCCCGCCTTAACGCTTTTGCTCTTAACAACGCACCTGTCCGCATGGGCGGCAAGGTATTCGCCCGCGCGCTTTTCGCTTTCGGCGTCGGCGCAGCTTATTACAACTATATATGGGTCGGTATGAGCCTTTTTGTTAACGAATACAACCAGCATAAGCCCTATGACGCCGCGCCTATTACCGCAATATGACGAAAGTGGAAATCATTGTAAGGGCGATAAGCGTTACGCCGAACGTGGATGAATACATAACGCCCTTGAATGTCTTGCGGTATATCATGAATATGAATACGCCTATACCGAAGCTTAAAAGCAGCGCAACCGCCATATCAAAATAGGACACGCTGTCGAAATTTTCAAGAAAGCCGGATTTGAATATGTCGCTGAAGCTTATGGATGCAAGTATGCTTGCGGGGCTCATGGTGGGTAATCCTCCTTAAAATAAAATGGGTTCAGCCGTATATGCGGCACCGGGCATAATAAGCCCCGCGCGCATGCGGCTGTACAGCTCCACCATAACGCCGCCCCGGGTGGCAAGGAAGTCTATATCGCCGCCTATTATGCTTTGCGCCTGTGCGGCGGTTATGGCTGCGCACTCCTTCAGGCAAAGGCCGCCGCGCTTGCTTTTCTTTTCAAGCTTTATGTGCTCGGTATCGTTGTTATAGCGGCGCAGGCGGAACTTGTCGCGGCAGTTCACACCGTTCAGCTTCTCTTTCAGCGCGGTGTCGTACACATCGTCAAAATAAAGGCTGGTTATTTCGTATGCGCCTTCAGCGCGGGCAAATTCATCCGTCTTCAGCGCGGCGTTAAGGCGTATGGAAAGGGTGATAAAATCGCTCATGCTTATTTCGTGCTTGTATTCGTGCCGGTATGCTGCCATGCTGTTCGCTCTCCCGTAATGATTATGGTAAAAGTATAGCAGCATATTATGGCAGCATCGGCAGACATATATGGAAAAGCGGGCAACTAAAACGGCATAAATTGACATAATATCAAACCCGCAACGTTACAAAAATGTAACTATCACGGCTGTTCCTATGGGCGGGGAAATATAGTATAATGGAGCAAATAATTATCAGGCAATGATTAGGGGAGGTATATATTTATGCGTACTGCGTCTCAATTAAGGCAGATCGCCCGCCAAAGGCTTGACGGCAAATGGGGCACCAGCCTTGCGGTTTCGCTGCTGGCGGCGCTTTTAGGCTGCTACGGAACATATTTTACGGTAAGCTACTCCGTTGATTCAACCGGAGAGCTGTTTGACGGGGCAACGCTTAACCTTGCAACGCTTTTCCGCTCCCTGTTCGGCACGGACATGGAAATACTTGTGCCGCTGTTGAGCATATCCGCAGCCATAGCCTCGGCAGTGGGCATTGCGCGCCTGATCGTGGGCGGGGCGGCGCAGCTTGGGCTTTGCAGCTATTATAACCGCCTTATAAAGGGCGAAACGCCGCAGGTAGGCGAACTTTTCTCCCGCTTCGACTTTTTCGGCAAGGCGCTGCTGCTCAATCTTTATACGGCGCTGCTCACGTTTTTGTGGTCGCTGCTGCTGGTCATACCCGGCATAATAGCAACGTATCGTTACAGCCTTGCGTTCTATGTTCTGTGCGACAATCCGGAAATGAGCGTTACCGAATGCGTGAACGAATCAAAGCGGCTTATGGATGGGCATAAGGGCAGGCTCTTCTGCCTGCATCTCAGCTTCATCGGCTGGCGGCTGCTCAGCGCGCTCACGCTTGGGATAGGCGATCTGTGGCTCAATCCGTATGTAAGCGCGGCGACGAGCGCGTTCTATCTTGAAAGAATAGGCGCAGACGGCGCGGACAACGGATACACAGTGCAGAACGATGAACCGGAGTTCGTGGTGAATCCGAATGTTGACGGGCCCGAAAGGCTGTGAAAACAGAGCATATTGATTGAAAAGGAGGCGCATGGATGGACCTGACAATGCAGATGAAAAGCGCGGAGCTGCTTATGAACTTCCTCAGGCACGATACGGAAAAGATTCCGCTTTACGGATTCGTGCTGCAAAAGGAGCGCTTCGTGCCGAAGGAGAACACAGCGCCGCTTGAGCGTTCCACACCGGAGGCGGAGGGCGTGCCGAGCGGGGCGATAGAGCGATTCTATAAAACCATAGAGGCTCAGGCGGATACAACCGCCTGCCACGCCATAACGATACTGCGCCACGGCAAGGTTATTGCGGAAGGGGCATACGCGCCGTACAGGCTGGAAATTCCGCACATGCTTTATTCCATGAGCAAAAGCGTTACCGGCCTTGCGGTGGGCATTGCATGCGACGAAGGGTATTTGGACATAAACGAAAGGCTTGTTGAGATTTTCCCGGAGTACGTTACCAATTCAAACGCGAAAATACTCAAGGCGCATACGCTCAGGCACCTGCTTACGATGTCCTCAGGCATAAGGTTCAACGAGGTTGGCAGCGGGCTTGACGAAAACTGGATGAAGATGTTCATGCAGTCCGTGCCAAAGTTCGAGGCGGGGACTGAGTTCGATTATAATTCGCTCAATTCATATATGCTTGCGGCGGCGGTGGTAAAGCGCACGGGCATGAGCCTTGTGGACTTCCTTACGCCGCGGCTGTTCGAGCCGCTGGGCATACGCTACCATGAATGGGAAAAGTGCCCCATGGGCATAGAAAAAGGCGGCTGGGGCCTTTCGCTCACGGCAGAGGACGCGGCGAAGCTTGGGCAGCTTTGCATGAACATGGGCCGCTGGAACGGTAAACAGATAGTGAGCGAGGAATGGATACGCCAGGCCACATCCGTGCAGATAAACACGCCAAACGGCGAAATGAAGCACGGCTACGGCTACCAGATTTGGATGAGTGATGATGAGGGGGACTATCAGTTCAACGGCGCGTTCGGCCAATATGTGCTGGTGTTCCCGAAATACGAAACCGTGATAGCCATGTACAGCGGCAGCAGCAATCTGTTCGTAAACGGGGGCTTGAGCGGCATGGTGCATGAGCTTTTGAGCTCGTTTGCGGATGAACCGCTTGCAGCGGACAATGAGACGTATGCTTCGCTTAAAAGCACGCTTAATTCGCTTGAATATTCCCCGTCGCACCCAAGGTATCTTGGCACGGATGCGGAGGAGTTTGAACGCATAGCGTACAGGCTTGACGGGCGGGAGTATTTCGCGGGGCCGAATACGGGCGGATTGTTTCCGCAGACGCTTCAGGCCGTGCACAGCAACATGACCGACAGCGTTACAATGCTGCGCTTTGAAAAGCGGGATAAGGACCTTTATTTATACATATACGAAAAGGATGAGCGCAATCTGCTTGTGCTTCGCCACGACGGCGCGTTTGAATACGGCGCGGCAACCATGCGCGGGGAAAGGCAGCTTGTTGCCACGCGGTGCCGCTGGAAGCTGGACGTGAACAGGATACGGCTGTGGGTAATGACGGGCTTTATAGAAACGCCGAACAGCCGCATACTCACGCTTGACATAGCTCCGCAGAAGATGAGCGTTACGTTCGACGAACGCCCCGCGCTCGACAAAACCGTGCAGATGCTTTTCGACCTTGTGGGCGTATCGAGCATGGCGTTCTACCGGCATATGCTGCCGCTGCTGCAGCGGGAGAACCTTGTTAACCTTGTTAAGCGGTTCACGGAGCCTGTAGCCGAGTGCGTAATGGTAAAGCATAACGACGAAGAACCCCTGCCGAGGATAGAAAAGTAAGGGAGTAACCCGAAAGGAACAACACCATGACCAACATAACCGAACAGCGCAACGACCGCTTTGGCGACATGGATGCGCTGAGCACGGAAGAACTGATGTACCGCATAAATGACGAGGACGCTAAGGTTGCCGCGGCTGTAAGGCTGACCATACCTCAGGCGGCGGCTGCCGCGGAGCATGCGGCGGCGGGAATCGCCAAGGGTGGAAGGCTTATATACGTCGGCGCGGGAACATCGGGAAGGCTGGGCGTGCTGGACGCGAGCGAATGCCCGCCCACGTTCGGCGTAAGCTACGAAACCGTGCAGGGGCATATTGCCGGCGGCATGGGTGCGCTGATACATGCGGCGGAAGGCGCGGAGGACGACGCAGAGGCGGGCGCGGAGCTTATAGACAGCCTTGACGTGAATGATAACGATGCCGTTATAGGCATAAGCGCATCGGGCGGGGCACGCTACGTTATAGCCGCCGTTAAGCGGGCGCGGGAGAAGGGCGCGTATACCGCCGCCATAACATCAAACCCGAATACGCCGCTCGGCCGTGCGGCTGAAACGGAGATTGCCGCAATAACGGGCGCGGAGGCCGTTGCGGGCTCCACCCGAATGAAATGCGGCACGGCGCAGAAAATGGTGCTGAACATGATATCAACAAGCGCCATGGCGCGGCTGGGGCGCATACGCGGCGGGCTGATGACGGACATGGTAGCCACGAACGAAAAGCTGAGGGAACGCGCGGTGGGCATAGTTATGCGCGCGGCAAGCGTTGATACGGAGCGGGCAAGGCGCGCGCTTGAGCTTGCAAATATGGACACGGGCGCAGCCATACGGCTGATTGAGCGGGGCGAAGCATGACGGATGCAATCATAGCCGCAGGGCAGCGGATAATGACCGGCCTTGCCGGCACAAAGATAGACCGCGGCTTTATAAACGCGGTGAAGCAATACAAGATAGGCAACTATATACTGTTTTCAAACAACATAGAATCGGCCGCTCAGCTGAAAACGCTGTGCAAGGAATTGAAGGACATTGCCGTATCCGAAACGGGGCATATACCCTTCATAAGCGCGGATCAGGAGGGCGGGCGCGTGCAGCGGCTGCCCAAAAACGTTATAGATACGCCCTCCGCGCGGGAGATTGCCCAAAGCGGTAACGCGGAGGAAGCCTTTTTGACAGGCAAAAGAATAGGCGAGGCCATGCGGGAGCTGGGGCTGAATTACGACCTTGCGCCCGTGGTGGACGTGGTGGAGAGCGTTTGCGGCAACCCTGCCATAGGCAGCCGCAGCTTCGGCACGGATGCGGCAACGGTTGCGCGCTTCGGCGCGGAGATGGCGCGCGGGATACAGGCGGCGGGCGTTATGGCCTGCGCAAAGCATTTCCCCGGCCACGGCGGCACGAACGTGGATACGCATAAGTCCCTGCCCACGATAACGCTCAGCATGGAGGAGCTTGAAGCCGGCCCGCTTGTGCCGTTTTACGCGGCGATAGAGGCGGGGGTAAAGAGCATAATGACAACGCACATAATGTTCCCCACGCTCGATAAGGAATACCCCGGCACGCTGTCGGGCGCTGTACTGAGCGCTCTGCTGCGCGGCAAAATGCGCTACGGCGGCATAATAATAACAGACTGCCTTGAGATGGGCGCGATAGCCTCGCGCTACGGCGCGGCGGAGGCAGCGCTGCTGGCGGCAAAGGCGGGCGCAGACATGCCGCTGATAAGCCATAGCTATAATGAAGCGGCGCGTGCGGCGGAGCTGATAAGCCGTGCCATTGAGCGGGAAGAGATGAACGCTGATGAGCACAATGCGGCGCTTTTGCGCATAGCGGGGGCGAAGGAATGGCTAAGTATGCAATAGGCCTTGACGGCGGCGGCACCAAAACGGAAATAGCAATGCTTTCCGCCCAAGGGGAAACGATATACATGGGCCGCTTAGGCCCGCTCAACCCCGTAAGCTATCCCGATAGCCCCGCAAAAATAGCAGAGGAGCTTGCAAGGTTCATCGATGCGGACTGCGCCGCAATATGCGTTGCATGTGCGGGTGCGGCGGATAAGGCGAAGGCGGAGGGCGTTAAACGGGCGATGGATGGCATATTCGCAGGGCCTGTATTCGTCCGCACGGACGGTGAAAATTCGCTCTATACCGCCCTTGGGGAGCGGGACGGCGTTGCCCTTATATCGGGCACGGGCAGCATATGCTATGCCCAAAAAGGCGGAATTACGGCGCGCAGCGGCGGCCGCGGGCATGTGCTGGACGATGCGGGCAGCGCATACGCAATAGGACGGGACATACTCAGCGCCGTTATACGCGCATCGGACGGCCGGGGAGAGCCTACCGCGCTGAGCGAAGCTGTATTTGAGCTGTGCGGCACGGACGACATTGCCGCCATAACCGCGCGCTATACAGCATGCCCAAAGAGCGAGATAGCCGCACTTGCCCCGCTGATAAGCAGCCACGCGGAGGACGCGATTGCCGGGCGCATAGAGGCAACCGCCGCAGAGGAACTGAGCCTTATGGCGGCGGCGGTAACAAAAAAGCTTGAGCTGAGCGCGCCGAGCATTGCGCTGATGGGCGGCACGCTGCTGCACCAGCCGCGCCTTTGCGCCCTTACGGCGGAGCGTATCCGCGCCCGCGTGAAGGATGCGCGCTGCTTCCTTTGCGACAAAAGCGCCGCAGTCGGCGCAGGGGAGTTTGCGCTGGCAAAGGTTGGGTAAGGCGGACTTTCGCCCGCGGTGAAATCCTGCTAACGCAGGGTGAAATTGCGCTTACGCGCAGTGAAATATTGCTTCGCAATGTGAAATACGCCAAAGGCGTGTGATTAACTCCCTTCGTCAATTCGCTGACGCTCATTGACACCTCCCCTGCTTCGCAGGGCCACTCTGGTTGGAACAAGGTCGCCTTACTCACATTCGTTCGTAATTCTCCCTGTTCCTGCCCGTTCTCCGTTTCGCTTCATCCGCCACAGGCGGTGCTCAACTCCGAACCCCGCAAGCGGTGGCGCCTTTTGGCACTGTACTATTCAGTTTTTACTTGCATATTCACTATGATTTGCGTATAATATAAGCATAAAACCGCGCCTGCCGGAGACGGTTGGCCGGAGTAATAGGTTAAATTAAGTAACCGCTACTTTCGACCGGAGCGGTTACTTCCTTTTTTGGAACTTCATTACGAATTCCAAGGTTGATAAGAACAACCTGAGAAGTCCAACGATAAATGAGCCGCATGCAAAGAATAAAGCCCATGTCACCATTGTGGTCACGCCACCAAGTCAAGCAAGTGCAACACCTTGAGAGAAGAAAACTTCATTTGGG
>ENA-UOIY01002832-UOIY01002832.1-human-gut-metagenome-genome-assembly--contig:-P114-NODE-2832-length-12124-cov-10.892369_pt1 | contig 12124 bp, 8 predicted proteins | sample MGYA00242335_ERZ723882 | MGnify/ENA metagenome assembly ERZ723882
TAGCAATTCGGTATCAGAGGGGTCAAAATACCTTTTGACCCCAACATCATCATATTCAGTCTTTCATGTCCTCTAACAGCTCTGCGGCCAGGAAGACCAGACTGCCCAGAAACACAAAAATATCGCCAAGATTGAATATCACATTTTTAAGACGCTTAAACTCAATAGAAAAATAGTCCACTACATAACCTTTTACCAGGCGGTCATACAGATTGCTGATGGCGCCTCCTAAAACCATGGAAAGGCCGATCTTCTGGGCCACACAGCCCTTTTTTGTAAAAAGAGCCGCTAGTGCGCCTGCAGCTGCAGATGTGACCGCCAGGGGAATACCTTTTACAAGCTGGGGGCGCTCTTTCATAAAGCCAAAGGGAAAACCTGGATTATAGCTTTTATGAATGCGTATAAAACCTTTCGTGCCAGGAAGATCTCTGGGAAATTCTTCAGTGCCTTCCCGTTCTATTTCGTCTTTTATAAATAAGTCAAGAGCGGCAATGCCGCCTGTAAGCCATGGTAAGAACATATTTTGGTCCGTCCTTTCTTGTAAGATCGACTTATGGATACACATTTTCCGTATTTTTCTGCCTGCTTTTATTTTACTATAATCTCCCTATCACGTCCAGTTATACAGGCAATGTTCATAACCCTAAGATCCAGTACATTTCCATGAAAACAAGGGGCAGTACAGCCGCAATATACATATGATCCCCATTTATCCCATATACTTACAACAACACAGCTTTACAGAAAGGCACTTCCATGCCCTCATGCACCTTAAATCCTGCTTCTGAAGAAGTGGCAGACTTTATCTATCGCTTCGGCTCCCTGCAAAATAACCTCCGCGACCCGGAACAATTTCCCTGTGTAGACTATGTGAGCAATGATTATGCCATTTTTTATACTCCTTTAAACGAAGCGCTGCCGGTCTCCCTGGAACGTTATCCTTACTACAGCATCCCCGGTCTTTTTACCCTTTTAGACGACTCTGCCATGGAAGCTTCCGGTATTCTGGCAGCTTTACAGACACCAGCTCTTTCTAATATGGGCAAAGGCGTTCTCGTCGGCATCGTAGATTCCGGCATTGACTATACCAGCCCTGCTTTCAGAAATGACGACGGCACCACCCGCATCCTTGGGATCTGGGATCAGACACTGCCGGAGGACACTTCTGTTCCGACTTCCGGTGTACCTGACTATTATCCCATGGGCGGTGCTTCTTATGGAACGGAATTTACCAGAGAAGATATTAATTCAGCCCTTGCATCTGATGATCCATTTTCCCTTGTGCCGTCAAAAGATGCCAATGGCCACGGCACCTATTTAGCCGGCCTTGCAGCAGGAAGATCATTTCCCCTGCAAAATTTTACAGGTGCTGCCCCTATGTCAGATCTTGCCATAGTAAAATTAAAGCCCGCAAAAAAATATCTGCGGGACTATTACCTGATCCCCGAAAAAGCAGATGCTTTTCAGGAAAACGATATTATGATGGGTATTAAATACCTGCGGGTCCTTGCAGACCGGTTCCGCCAGCCCCTTGTTATACTTCTTGGTCTTGGAAGCAATTACGGCAGTCATACCGGCAGTTCCCCCTTAAGTCAGGTAGCCCAGAATTACGGGGGATTTTTCGGCATTGCCACTGTGATCGCAGCGGGAAACGAAACAGGGCTTGCCCACCACTACGCAGGAAGGCTTTCCGCTGACACCTCTTATGAGGATGTAGAACTGAGGGTTGGAAAAAAAGAAGCAGAACGGGGATTTATCCTGGAGCTGTGGTCCTCTGCCACAGAACTTTATACAGTAGGCTTTGTTTCTCCCGGAGGAGAGCGGATCAACCGCATCCCTATTTTAGCTAACAATGAAACCAGGATCCCATTTTTACTGGAAAACACTACGGTCACTGTAAATTATGAGCTGATCGAAGCAGGAAGTGGCAGCCAGCTGGTATCCATGCGCTTCGAAAAGCCCTCTGCAGGTATCTGGACGATCCGTGTATACAATACACAGTTTCTCACAGGAGATTACCACATGTGGCTGCCGGTCCAGGGCTTTATCTCTGATGAAACAGTATTTTTAAAACCAGATCCATCCAATACCATCACTGTACCTGGAAACTCCCGTCTCCCTATTACAGTAGGTGCATATGATCACAGGAATAACAGTATCTACATCCACTCCAGCCGCGGCTACATCAGCAGGGATTCTGTAAAACCGGATCTGGCAGCACCGGGAGTAGACGTACTTGGACCTGCCAATACCTCAGTCCATTCCGGTATCCTAAAAAACACACAGACATTCACCCACCGCACCGGTACCAGCGCTGCCGCTGCTATTACTGCCGGAGCAGTGGCCAATCTTTTAAACTGGGGCATTGTAATGGGAAATTACCCCACAATGAGCGAAGCCTCTATTAAAAGCTACCTCATCCGGGGCGCATCCAGAAATCCGTCCCTTTCCTATCCCAACAGGGAATTTGGGTATGGTACTCTGGACCTGCTGCAAACCTTTCTCAAGTTGCGGGAATAACAGAAAGATCGGTTTACATCTGACGCATCTGAATCAGAGGGCCGCCTTTCTTCTCCAGATAAGGTCTTGTGACTACCACAGACCCAATATTCGGATCTTTTGGTATCTCATACATAATATCCAGCATAAATTCTTCCAGGATGGCCCTCAAAGCCCTTGCGCCGGTCCCACGCTTTAATGCTTCCTCTGCGATCCAGGAAAGGGCATCATCTTCAAACACCAGCTTCACCTCATCCAGCGCCAGAAGCTTCTCATACTGGAGCAGGATAGCATTCTTTGGCTCCTTTAAAATACGGATCATCATATCCTTATCCAGCCCCTTTAAAGTAACAGTCACAGGCAAACGTCCTAAAAACTCCGGTATCATGCCAAAGGTGCGCAGATCTTCATTGGTCACATGGCTCAGGATATCCGGATCATTGTCATAGCTGTCTTTCAAAGCAGCTCCAAAGCCCATGGAAGACTTCCTGGTCAGGCGCTCCTTAATGATATTTTCCATATCAGGGAACGCACCGCCACAGATAAACAGGATATTATCCGTATTTACAGTAGCCATAGGTGTCATGGCATTCTTCTGGTTGGAACCTACCGGCACTTCTACTGTACTGCCTTCCAGAAGCTTTAACAGCTCCTGCTGCACAGATTCGCCGCTTACATCCCTGGTATTGGTCTGCTTTTTCTTGGCTATCTTATCGATCTCATCAATAAAGATAATACCTTTTTCCGCACGCTTTACATCATTTCCTGCAGCTGCTAAAAGCTTGGAAACAACACTTTCAATATCATCACCAATATATCCGGCCTCTGTAAGGGAAGTAGCATCCGCAATTGCCAGAGGCACATCTAAAAGCTTTGCCAAAGTCTTTACCAGATAGGTTTTTCCGCTTCCTGTAGGTCCGATCATTAAAATATTAGACTTTTCGATCACAACACCATCCGGATCCGTTCCGCCTAAAAAGGCACGTTTATAATGGTTATAAACCGCCACAGCCATAACCTTCTTTGCCTTGTCCTGGCCAATCACATATTCATCCAGTTTTCCCTTGATAATATGGGGTGCCGGAATATCCTTCATAGTCAGCTGCTTTTCCGGCTCCTTCTTCTTTTTTAATTTCTGCCGCTGGGGGATCTCATTTACCGGCGGCATCTGGGTGAGATCACTGAAATTCATGCCCATATAAGGCATATTTGGCATGTTTGGCATTTTAGAAAAATCCATACCGCCTTTTGTCACTGTATCAAAAGCCTTCTGCATACAGTCATGGCACAGGCACATGCCACCTGGCATAGTTATCATCGGTCCCGCCTTGCTCTCCGGTCTGCGGCACATATAGCAGATCTTTTCGTAATTATCTGCATTATCACTGCTGCCATAAGCAGCCTTATCTTTATCCTGACTGCCTTGAACAGCCTTATCCGTATCCTGAATATCCTTCAGGTCTTCATCTTCAAAATTCTTATCTTCCACCATTTTTCTCCTTACTGCTTGCCACTTACCACAGATCCCGGCAGTCCGGTCAGTGTTACAGGGATCTGTATTTCCTTATACTGGCCATCTTCCTGGCGCTGCACCAGCAATTCTATGGTTTCGCCTGCTTCATAACCTTTTAAGAACTTCTGCAATTCCTGCATGCTCTTTACAGTCATTCCATCTAATTTAGTAATGATATCCTTTTCCCTGAGCTGGGAATCAGCTGCCGCCCCGTCTTTCAGTATCTTGTATACATAAACACCCTTTGGCATACCAAAAGCAGCTGCTGCATCCTCATCCACAGTAGTTCCCTGTATTCCCAGATAGCCCCGCTTTTCTTCCGCGACCTCAGAACGTGTTTTCCTGTTCATCAGTTCATCTAAAATATCCTGAACACCGGAAACAGGAATGGCATAACCAATGCCTTCTACCTCTGTAGATGAATATTTAGCCGCATTAATGCCAATAACCTCTCCCTTCATATTCAGGAGAGCACCTCCGCTGTTTCCAGGATTAATAGCTGCGTCTGTCTGAAGCAGCACTCTTGCATTACCATCGGAAGTCTTTATTTCCCGGTTCAGCGCGCTTACATAGCCTACTGTAACAGACTGTCCATATCCAAGGGCATTTCCAATGGCGATCACTCCCTGACCAACCTTTAAGCCATCTGAATCTCCCAGCCTTGCAACTGCTATCTTCTCTTTCGTTTCCTGTGGAATCTGATCCAACGGAACAGAAATAACTGCCAGATCTGTATCTGTGTCCGTTCCCTTTACAGCTGCATCTACTGCTGCATCATCCACAAAGGTGATCTTTAAGGACACTGTATCCTGTACCACATGATTGTTAGTAACAATCAAAAGCTCTGTATCGTTTTCCCCGATAATAATACCGGAGCCGCTGCTTGGCACTTCATAGGACTGGCTTCCGCCTCCAAAAAACCAGCCAAATCCAAAATCCGGCATCTGGTAAACTGCTGTACTGGCAACTGCCACTACCGCAGGCATGGCCTCTTCTACCACCTGTGAAACATCTGTAGCCGGTGCCGGGACTGCTGGCACTTCAGGAAGGATCCCCGGTATATTTCCACCTGGAAATGGCTCAGGCAGCAGTTCTTCTCCCTGTTCAGGCAGTTTCTCATCTGATGAAACAATGGCAAAAAACTGGGAAACCATTCCGGAAGATGCGATCTGTACACCTGTCATCACTGTTCCTGCCACAGTTCCAAAAAGGACTGCCGAAAGAACGATCCATGCCGTCTTTTTCAATAAACTGTTTTTCCTCATGTATGTTCGTCTTCCCTTCTTAAAAAACTAACGGACATGTCACCTGAGGGTGACATCATCATTTTATACTGAATCTATCATTTCAGCAAGTGCAGAATATGGAAGTAAAAAAAGAGATCCCGCAGACCATACTTTCGCGGAATCTCTTCATTTATCCTTTACAGCCCAGACATATGCCGGTCTATAACATCTATTCTCACACTCACATCAGGCTGCCGGTACGATCATCGCTCCCGGACCACCTGTATTCTCTTCCTGAATGCTGTTTTCAGGGCTGAACTGTGAAGCTGCTGTTGTCTCACGGCTTCCAGGACCAACTGCTTTGGTTGCAGCCTCTGTTGTTGCCGCTTCTGTAGCAGGTGAAGGTGACAAAGTACCGCTTGGAACTGTAGGCTTTAAACCTTCACTGGATTCTCCCGGATGAGGCGCCTTTGTGGTCTCTCCCGGATGTGCCTGGCTGGTCTCACCTGGATGCAACGAGCTTTCAGAGCTGTGTCTGCTGGTCTGTGGAATATAATCTTCCGGCGGATCGATCACATTTCCATCCTCATCTGTTTCATACTCAAAATCAGTTTCGCCGTCAATGATGCTCTCATCCACAGCTGAGGTGCTTTCATTGTTCGTATCAGAAGAAGAGCTGCTTTCTGAATTATCCTTCTGTGTACTCTTTTCATCTGTTTTGGCTTCTGTTTCCTTTGGAGTATAACCACCACCGGTTCCAACATCACCAACTGGCTTTCCTTCCTTGTAAAGACCTGTGTCAGATGCGATCTGTGCACTGATCTTCTTTACCATATCACTTGGTGTGTAATTCTCATCATTAAAGAGGAACTTATGAAGAGAGATCACGTTGCTCTCCAGTGTCTGCGGGATAACACAGTCACCCTTTTTCCCCATAGTCACATCACTTCTTGCCTCAGGGAATCCTGCTGTCTCTCCAATATGATAACGGGTCAGGTTCTTTGCTGCCGGGATCACATCATCCAGAGTGACACTGCTTAAGATCTGTGGGAATACAACTTCCATTACATTATTAACAACTGAGAAATTTGCCTTTTTAAGCTTGTCAAAGCTTAACTGGATGATCTTTCTCTGACGTTCAGTTCTTGCAAAGTCTGTATCCATTTTCCTAAGACGTGCATAGGCAACTGCCTGGATGCCATCTAAATGGTTTGGTCCGGCGCTCTTTAACTGGTAAGAACCAACACCGGTAGAATTTACAGTCTCTGTAATATAGGCATTGATATAGTAGAACTCTGCCTTGCTCAGCTCTACGTCCACACCGCCTAAAATATTAATAGCATCTGCCACTGCCTTCCAGTTAAAGGTAGCATAATCATCGATCTCCAGATCCAGGTTCCTATTTAAGGCCTCTACTGCCTGCTTTGGACCGCCTCTGAAATATGCCTGATTGATCTTATTATAGCCGTTCTTATCATCCACGTTCAGATAAGTATCCCTGAAAAGGCTGACTAATTTAATCTCGCCGGTTTCCTGGTTGATATTGCAGATAATGATAACGTCGGACATATTTCCTTTTCCAACAGAACTGTCACGGCTATCCACGCCAAACAGTGCTACCGTCCAGTAGCCCCTCATTGCCTGCTCTTTTTCCATGGAAATATAGGGGTTAGTCATATCTGCCTTATTAAACTCTGTATCTGTCTGCATCAGAGACATCATACGCTTTCCATACCAGCCTGCGCCGATAAGGGCCAGGGCAATGATCTCGGCCACAATAAAAATGATAATCGTCCTTAAACGGCTCTTTCCGGCCCCGGCAGCTGTCCTGCTGCCTCTTCCTGTACTGCCTCTTCCTATGCTTCTTCCTGTGCTGTCTGTCCCTGAAGTTCTGCCTGTGCGTCCGGAAGACGGGTATTTCCTTCCTTCTTTTCTGCGGCTGCGTCCTCTTTTCAGTTCGTCATCCGTCTCAAATTCGTTGTCAAAATCGTGATTCATGTACATTTCCTCATTGTAATGGTAACGGTTTTCGCTATGCGCTGTATCAGTGATCAGTAGGCATTCTTATTAATAAAGCCCTTGAATATAGTCAGGAACATGATCTTAAAATCAAATCCCAGACTCCAGTTTTCAATATAATACAGATCGTGTTCGATCCTCTTTGTAATAGAAGTATCACCCCTGTAACCATTGACCTGGGCCCATCCTGTAAGACCCGGTCTTACCTGGTGCTTGATCATATAACGTGGGATCTCTTCCTTAAACTTTTCTACAAAAAGAGGCCGCTCCGGTCTTGGGCCTACCAGACTCATATCCCCGATGAGGATATTAAAAAACTGAGGCATCTCATCAATGCTTGTCTTTCGTATAAAACGTCCAACCGGAGTAACCCGTGGATCATGTGGAGTAGTCCACTGCTTTTTCTCCTTGTTTGGATCCTGGACTTCCATAGAACGGAATTTAAACATTTTAAAAGGACGGTTGTGCAGTCCGATGCGCTCCTGACTGTAAATGACCGGTCCCGGAGAAGTGATCTTGATCAGTGCTGCTGTGATCAGCATAAGGGGTGAAAACAGAGTGATTCCAAAGAGTGCCCCGAAAATATCCACACAACGCTTTACCGTAGCATTAAATACATTGGTCAGCGGCACATGGCGGATATTGATCACAGGAAGTCCCTGAAGATCTTCCATATAAGGGATCGTAGGGATAATATTATTGTAATCCGGAATAAATTTCGTATGCACGCCGGATTTTTCACAGGCTGCTACGATCTGTTCCAGATTTGCGTACTCACCGATACTTAATGTAATAACGATCTCATCTAATGTATTGGCAGCAAGAAATATCTCCAGATCGGAGATCGGTCCTAAAACCGGGATCTTCTTATAAACATAGCCTGGATCTTTATGGTCATCCAGGATCCCCTGGATGTGGTATCCCCATTCCGGATTTAAGGATACCCGGTCAATAAAACCTTCTGCCGCACGGCTGTAACCGATCATAAGCACATGCTTCTGATTATAGCCATTGGTACGCAGAGAGCGTAAAAACAGACGGATCGCCAGTCTCTCTCCTGCCAGAAGAAGAATATTCAAAGCAAAAAACACCAGGAGCATTCTGGTTGAGAAATACCCCAGATGAACAATAAAGCTTCGTCCGCCGAAAAGGATCAGCGTAAAAAGCATCAGACCGATCACATTTGCCTTACAGATATTGGCAAATTCAACCCGTCTTCCCTGGATGCGTTTGGGTACATACAGGTGAAAGCAGCCGTTTAAGATCAGATAAACAGGAACAATAAATATAAGAGCCACAAAATAAGGCCCCGGCTCAAGGGTGGCCCCCCTTAAAGGCACCACCTTACCGCTGACGATAATAAACCACGCCAGCACATAGGCTGCTGCTGTCACCACTGCATCCAGAAGCACCTGAACATGGTTCAGGCTTTTCTGGTTATCTTTAATCATTGTATATCACCTTTTGTTGGATTCCTGGTCCGCTCATTTTCCCGGTCGGGGAAAATAGCTGTTCATTCAAAACATTATACATGATACATTCCCATTATTCCATAGCTTTTCTCTTAAAATTATAATAAAATTTGTGCTTCTTGTTTTCATGAATGATGGAAACAAGAAGATGTAATGGCTGAACTCACAATTTTGCCGCCTGTCTCGCCAAAAATTCCCGGATATACAGCAGGGTTCCGGTACATAACCCCCACTCAATAGCCAAATAATTTTTCAGATGCTTCTTATCATATTTCACTTTTCTGCACTGTTTTGCAGTTTTAAATCCCTCTTTTAAACCGTCAATGTAATCCTTCCCAAAGCCGATCTTCCTGAAAAAAGCATATTTTACCAGGATCCCAAGTCCCAGGGGAAGACTGTTTAATACCAGCTGGAAAAGGGGCATGTTTTTATAATTCAGATACACATTATTCCTTGCTGCCAGCCGCACCTTAAAGGAATTATAGCGGGAACCGCTGGTGCCGCTTCCTACATGATAAACGACCGCTGTGGGACAGTAAATATTATCATATCCATAGATACGGGCCCTGTAGCCCACATCAATATCTTCCAGATATGCAAAATGCATCTCATCAAAATAACCGATGGTCTCAAATACCTCCCTGCGGTAAATAGCAGCCCCGGCACAGGCAGAAAATACTCGGCAAACATGGTTATAGCCGCCGGAAGGCCGTCCCACGCCCCTTTGAAAAGCCCATCCCATAAGAGTATACATATCTCCCGCATCATCCATTTTGCTGTGGTCATACAGCTGGATCATCTTGCTGCTGACAGAAAATATCTTCGGTGAACGCTCAATGGCCTTTATCATTTCCCCGATATAATGGCAGTCCGGCTCTGTATCATTATTTAAAAGGATCACATAAGGTGTTTTTGACGCCCTGATCCCCACATTGACAGCTCCGGAAAATCCGGTGTTGGTCTCAAGGAAAATACTTGGGATCTCATGTTCCTTTAACCATTCCACACTTCCGTCCCCAGAGCCATTATCCACCACCAGGATCTCAAAATCCCGGCAGATCTGCATCTCCAGCGCCTTAAAGCATGGCTCCATAAACTTAAGTCCGTTATAATTGGGGATAACCACCGTTACTTTCGCAGCATTACTCATCACTGTTTTTCTCCTCAGGTGCAAACTTGTCGTAAACAGACAGGTCATATGGCTCTCCGATCTTTTCTTTTAAGAGATCGCGAAGAGCAAAATTGGACTTTCTAAGGGTCAGGTTCGGGTTGTAGTAAGGATCACCATTTTTAATGATATCCGGCCACTTCTTAATGAAAATAGCCACTTCCCTGTTAAATCTGGCCACCTTCTCCGGTGTATCTTCCAGACCTCTGGACTTGGACTCATAATGGTAAAGGGTTGCATAAGGTGCATACACTACCAGTTTTCCCAGCGCCCGCACTTTCATGCAGTAATCAATATCATTAAAGGCAACTGCCAGCTCGGTACTTAAACCGCCAACTGCCTCAAACACAGACTTTTTAGTCATTAAGCAGGCTGCAGTAACGGCGCTGTAATCCTGGGCACACATTGCCCTGTGGAAATAACTGTTTTCCGCCTTGTGAAGACCGATAAAGGTATGTCCTGCAATACCGCCAAAGCCAATAACAACGCCTGCATGCTGGATGGTGTCATCTGCATACAGCAGCCTTGCGCCTGCAATGCCAACGTCCTCTCTCTGGCAGAAACCAAGCATTTCCCGGATGCTGTCAGGCTCCAGCAGCTCTGTATCATTATTCAGAAGAAGCAGATATTCGCCCTTTGCAAAAGATGCGCCGAAATTATTGATAGCAGAATAATTAAAGCCCTCTTTCCAGGTGACTACATGGAACGCCGGATGCTTTTCTTCCATTTCCTCATAATAAGCAAAGGTCTCCGGCTCTGTACTGTTATTTTCCACAATAATAAATTCCAGGTTCCGGTAGGTAGATTTCTCTAAAATAGAGCGGACGCACACATCCAGATCCCTGCTGTGATCCTTATTGGGGATAATAATAGAAACTAAGGGTTCCCCCTTGATCTTAAAGGTAGTATGGTAAATACCATAATCTACACCCTTTTCCACTTTCTCTGCTTCAATTCCCATACGCTCATAATGAGCCATAATGGCTCTGGCTCCCGCCTCAAAAGCATACATCTTACTTTCCGGATTGCTGGCAGTTGATCCCTGATGGCAACGCCAGTGATACAGCACCTGGGGAATATGGACAATCTCTTTTGCCTGTTCTGTGCAGCGGAAGATAAAATCATAATCCTGCGCCCCGTCAAATTCCTGTCTGAAGCCGCCCACCCGGTCCAGTAATTCCTTTTTTACAACAAATAAATGACAGATATAATTTACACTGGTAAGCAGATCCGGGTTGAAATCCGGCTTAAAATGGGGATCAAATAAGGCTTTTCCATCCATATCCAGCTTATCTTCATCAGAATACAGCACATCACAGTCCGGATGCTTATTAATAGCCTTTGCCACCTCATAAAAAGCCTGGGGCGGAATGGTATCATCATGGTCTGCCAGGATCACAAAATCACCGGCTGCCATAGAAAGGGCCCCATTGGTATTTCCTGCAATGCCACGGTTTCCCCCTAAGATCTCATAATGGATACGTGGATCCTTTTCTGCATATTTTTTCAGAACCTTTTCCACATCCTGACCTCTTGGGCTGCCGTCTGCAATGCAGACCTCCCACTGTCCATAGGTCTGGTCCAGAATAGAGTCTAACATTTCCTTCAGATACCGTTCCGGTGTTTTGTATACCGGTATCACCACGGAAAATAAAGGCTCATGATCAAAATGAGTCTCCCTCTGGGCCTTTAAGTCTTCTTCTGTAGGCTTTGTCAGGTCATACCACTCACCGTAGTCGTAATCATTGTCCAGTCCCTGGATCTTGTGACAGGACTTTTTAATAAGGGCACGAAGACCATTTTCCTTCCAGAAATCAAGGGCAACGTGGACTGTTTCCATGTTCATCAGATCCTTGATCTTTTCCATGCGCTTATGGGCCACACTGGCTCTCTTTGTGATCAGTTCTTCATTATATTTGATCTTTGCCTGTCTGCCGTCACAGCGGATCAGCAGCCAGTAATTTTTTCCCCGCTCATAAGGAAACTGGATATCAAAACCAAATTCCCGATCGATCACTTTCTTAAAATAAATCTGGCTTACATCATCTCTTCTGGTAGAGACCATTTTGCATTTCACCGGCTGGTGATGTTCATCCTCTACCCGGAAAGTGACCTTGCTCTCCGGTGACTTTCCCAGTGCCCAGCCATTTAGTGTGATCGAATTTTCACGGATACGGACCACATCTACCTTATACTTCATTTTCCTTACCGTCCTTTGTATCTACGT
>ENA-UOIY01002835-UOIY01002835.1-human-gut-metagenome-genome-assembly--contig:-P114-NODE-2835-length-12104-cov-4.413478_pt1 | contig 12104 bp, 16 predicted proteins | sample MGYA00242335_ERZ723882 | MGnify/ENA metagenome assembly ERZ723882
GGTATCAACCCATTTGGGGAGAAGAGGAATATTAACCTATAATTATAATGAAGAAAATATTATGTACCATCTCAATGATGGCTTTATTGTTTTGCGCATGTTCGAAAGATGAAGACAAAATACCATCCGACAATATATCTGATGGATCAGAAGAAATTAAATCAAAGTTTGACGAAATATTAGACGAAGAAAACCTATTCCCCTCAGAGAGAGAGAATATAAATATAATAGGTCAAATATTAAACCTTAACGATTGTAGATATATAATAGGTCAAAGAAATCATAAAGCATGGATAAGCAAATTGGGAGTAGATGGCAAAGAATTGTCCACTTTTGAATTACCAAAAGCTGATGGATGGAAATATTCTCACTACAATCAAAATTCAATAATACTTGAAAATGACGATTTTACATTATTGCGTGGGTGGTATATTAATGTGGAAGATCCAACAAAATTTGGCTATGACTACCTAGAGCATTTATCTATATTTGATATGGCCAAACTTAAAGAGATAGATAAAATAGAGTACAAAGGAAATACAGAAAACGATCACTTTTTAAAAACATATACGGAAAACGGCAAATATTTGCTTTTTACACGACCTAGATTTAGCGGTGATGAAAAAATATATGTAATAGGAAAAGACGGAAAGATAAAATGGTCTAAAACATGGGGGGAGCATGAAAACAAATTTTTTGAAGATTATTCATTTTACAGATACTCTAAAAATATTATGATATTTTTAACTGATGAAATTGTAGCGCCAGTTGCATCTTCAAATAATAATACATCATCCCTGCCCCCTTACAAAATAATAAACTTGAAAGAATGGAAGATGGTAAAAGAGATTGGAGAAGCAGAAGGACTAAAACCCCAAGGTGATCATTTAGGAGAAGAAGATATTTTTTACAAAATGGATACAACTTATCTTGACGGTAAGAATATCAAATATGTATATAACGAGAAGAAAATAGAAAGCGATCCTATATCCGGAGTAAAACAGGATAGAATCCTGAATAAGTATTATTATAACATCAATATTAATACCTATGATGTGTCTTATATGGGTAAATTAAAATAATACCTATTAAGGCATATGATAAATAGTTTGTCTTTTAGAAATGTATAATCAGTAATAATGATAATTTTGCACCTACAAACTAAACCAGTATTAAAATGAAGAAGATTTTTTGCGCCATGATGTTCATGGCTGTATTGTTTGCCTGCTCAAACGAAGACGAAGAAGCTAGATTAACCGCCATCACACTAGACAAAACAGAACTTACCTTAAAAGTTGGCGAAGAGTACACATTCAAAGTTCAAAAAACGCCTGAAAGTGCTCCAACGCCGGAGTATGACTGGTATGTAAATCTTTTTGATCACGATGATAGTGTTGGAAAAGTTGATGAAAATGGAAAGTTTACCGCTTTGAACGCTGGTAAAATAGTCGTGGTTGCTATGGTAAAAGGATCTGATACGAATTATGGTGGAGACATAAAAGCAGAATGCTTTGTTACTGTCGAAGAGGTACAAGCCGAAAGCCTAGAATTATCCAACAAGCAGTTAACAATGAAGAAAGGGGATAAAGTGGAACTTACATATAAATTATCTCCTAAAGGTGCAGCTGACAACCTCAAATGGAACGTATCAGATGAAAAAGTTGTTTCAATCGATGTTAAAGGGGACGGTGTGATTTTTGTTACCGCTTTAAAGGCCGGTGAAGCTAAAGTATACACAACTATCAACGGTCAAGAATATGCTTGTAATATCACGGTTGAAGCAATTAAAGCAGAAAGCATAACTCTTAATCCTGTAGAGAAAACAGTAAAACAAGGTGAAAAATTCAGTATAACTGCAAGTGTCACCCCTGAAAATGCAGACAATTCAGAGTTGATATGGTCATCTTCTAACGAATCTATCGCAACAGTCGATCAGGATGGTAACGTACAAACATTTATGCCGGGCACATGTAGTATTTTGGTCGCAACATCAGACAACAGTGTAAAGGCAGAATGCAAGTTAACTGTCACAGAAATACCTTTAGAGGAACTAATAAGAGCTAGCGTGTACGGTTCTTCTACCTCTATTAATGGATACACAACAGGCGATGTTATCGCAGCTTTTTATAATAACAGCGACAAGACCGTCGAAGTCACAGAATTTACCATGTACGATACTGGAACGAACAAGGTTGTATATCAGCAGAAAGATTGCGGCTTTGTTGAGTACAAAAAGCCATTACAGTACGAGTTAAGGTTCAGTATGGTGTACAAACCTCTCTTTGTATGGAAATACACCTCCTCCGGCAAGTCCTACGAAGTGTCTTACCAGATGTGATATAGCCCGGAAAACCGGGCTTTTTTGTTGCTTGACAAAAAATATTTACCCTTTAAATGTTGTATAGTTATATAACTTTCGCTATATTTGCAACATGAGAAAGATAATCACATATAAGAACTATTTTAGCGACTTCATAGAAAAGTTGTCGAAAGACGAAATAAATAAAATACGACGTGCGCTAGACTTGTTTAAGGTGGAAGATAAGATGCCGAGGCATTTTATAAAATTCATCCGTGATGGAATTTATGAATTTCGTGTAACATATGGAAACAACGAGTTCCGTGTCTTTTTTATATATGACGGCGATACAATTGTTGTTCTTTTTAATGCATTTAAGAAAAAGACGCAGAAAACGCCTGATAGTGAAATAAAGAAAGCAATAAAACTTAAGGAGGAATATTATGAATCTAAAAGAAATAAGTAAAGACATCTATGATTTGGATGCTTGGCTAGATGAAGGTCTAGGAAAAGAAGGAACTCCCGAACGAGAGAAGAACAGAGAAAAGGCGTGGGAGGAATATAACGCTCAGATATTACTTGATGCACGTAAGAACGCCCGTCTTACCCAGGCAGAACTTGCAAAGCGTATAGGGGCTGACAAGGGGTATATTTCGAGAATTGAACGAGGCTTGACAGTCCCAACTGTTGCTACTTTGTATAAAATAGCCTCTGCAATGGGATTAACGGTTGAGCTTAGGCCAATTTAATTTCGACAAACATGGCTTTATTTAGAAAACACAGAGGAGGACTTGTGGAATCTCTTGAAACAGTAAAAGAGGTTGAATCACTGAATGATGTGGCAGACTATTGCAGCAATGATATTTCAGGAAGGCCAACAGATTTAGAATGTAAATATCAATGCATGGACGATCGCATTGGATGGGATAGTTATATAATTACAGGGGTTATCTACGGCAGTAGATGTGTATTAGGATTTTCTAATAACAACTTAAAATGGCTTGGATAATGTTTTTTTACTATCTTTGTCTTATCAAACAAAACGAGGTCAAGTGTTTGTATGATTTAATAAAGTGAGTGCAGATTGCCGTCTACACTCACTTTCCTTTTTCCTCTAATAGCTTCTTTAGTCGCTTTAGCTTGTCAATATCAGTCGCAAAAGTAGGATTCTCCCAGTTACGCTTTACAGACCTTGTATATACGTCTATGTAAGTTGTTAGGTCAAATACATGTTCGCACTCACTCAATGTGATCTCATTGAATGTGATATGGTATGCTTCGAACCAGGCTAATAGCTGTTTTAATTCTTCAGGCATGTCGTTATCTCCTTTCGAGGGGCAAAGATAGAAATAATAAGAAAACATATACTTGTATTTCCAAATAAGTAATATATGGAAACCTAATATGCCATAAAACATGAAGATATAATGTTAAAGTTCTTGCAAATATCAAACAGAAGAACGACTTTTGCACCGTGAAAGAATATTAAAGCAGCCTCGTTGGGTAAACAGCCCTGATAGAGGCTTCGTTATATAGATATTTGACAGCTTGTAAAACTTTTTTGTTTTATAGGCTGTTTTTATTATAGACAAGAGGTATTATGGAAGACAAGTTTATAGATATAATAATAGAGCATTTAGGCTTGGCGTTCTTTATAGGCGTCCTTTTAGTTGGATGCTTGATATTTCTTGTTTGGTGGTGTAGGGGAATATACGAAAAAGTCAAAAGTATGGAGAATTTGCCTTGCCAAGAGAACAAAGAGAAAATAAAATTGCATTCGGAAAGGCATAATGAAACGTCTCATGCCATAACTCGTATAGAGACAGCACTTGAATTTATGCAAAAAAGTATAGATTCACTAGCTCAGTCTATACAAAAAGATAATAAGTTGATAATTGATCCTTACACAAAATCTCATAGTCCCTTATCTATAACTACTGCGGGTAGAAAGATGATAGAAAGATTAGATGTGGACAAGATGTTTGAAAAGAATTGGGAACGTATCAATTCGTTTATAGGAGATAATGCAAGTTCTAAAAATCCATACGACATACAAGAATTTTTAATCCAACAGGCTGTGGTCTATCCTGAAAAGTTTTTGCAGCCAGAAGAAATTGATAAAATCAAGTTGGACGCATATAATACAGGTGTGAATATTGTTCCTTACATGAAAGTTATAGCTGTTCTTGCGAGAGATAGATATTTTTCAGAACATAACATTCTTGTAGAAGAAGTAGACAAACATAATCCATCAAACAGAAACAATACAGAAGAGCAAAAGCCGGACTAACTCCGGCTTTCTTACTTTACATATTTCAAATTAGCCTTCTTTTATAGGCCTCGAAAGAATCGCCTCTCCTGGATCGGCCAATTGTCTTTGTTAAATTTCTAATTTCCTTCTGGATCTCCTTATTGCCTTTCTCTAACCCGCGTACATCAAAGTTATTTACTATTTTAACCGGTTCGCCGGCATCGTTATGAGACAGGTAATAACTATTATCCATAAATCGGTCATAGAACTCTTTACAGCGTATATCAGGGATAACCTCTACCCCTTTGGGCAAAGACATTAATGTAGGTGTATCAGGCGTTATAAAGGCCTTTCCGTTATGGATTACAGCTTCATGCTTTCCTCCGTCACCAACAACGGCTAATCCTCCAGGATGATTGTCTGTACCTTTCGCGTATTTGGGGATTGGTTGAGCTACGATAGTAGCTAACTGGATTGCACCAATTGCCGCAATCATGGCAGCTAATGGAGCCGCAAATATACCTCCTTGCGACCACGCTTTCATTACGGCAATAGCTGTATTAGCAATAGTTTGCCCTATGTCTATAGTCTTTTGGAATCTAGCCTGCCTTGTCTGAAGCTCCGCTTTTTTCTTCTCCAGCTCCTTATTCTTGGCGGCTGTGGCTTCTTCTGCAGCCCTTTTACGAGCTTCCGCCTCTTCCTTCGTTATGATCTCTTTCTCTGCAAGGGCGTCAATACGGGAAACCTGTTCATCGTATTCGGTTTCATTTGCATCAATTTCAGCATCAATGTTATTTATTTGACGCTCAAAAAGAGAATTACCGATATCCCCTATCGCGTTTGCAGCCTCTTGGATCAATTTGACTTTTGCTTTCTCAACTTCTTCCCGGGATTTTAAGGTCTTTTTGTCATTTTCTATTTCATGATCTGTCACTTCTTTAGAGAGCTTTAGCCTGAGTTCTGCAATCTTCTTTTCCATATTAAGCCGATCATTCCCAGAAAATAAATCTAAATTTGCTTCAATTAAATCAATCTCATTCTGAATAGTTTCTTTTGCAAATTCAAATTCTATATCTGACTTCTTTTGCTCATAGTCTCTTTTGCTTATTAATCCTTTAGCTCGTTGAGCTTCCAGCTGAGCAAGCTCTTCATTTAATTGTATTTGACGCTGAGTATTCAATATCTCATTTTGAGACTGCTCTTGTTTGAATAGATTTTTCGTATATGCATCATAAGCGTCTCCAATTAACTTGTTATATTTTTCTTCTATAGCAAGTTTATCCTGGCCTGTTTTTTCTGCATCTTTCAATTCTTTTGTTCTTTGAAGTTGTAGAAGATCAATGCGTAAATCAAGTTCTTCCTGACTACCCTTTTCTGCAGCAGATAATCGGTTCGTAATATCGGCGGTTTGACGTTTAAGTTCATATTCGCGATCAAACTTTTCAAGTTCCTTACTCATTTGTATGCTAAGATTCTTACGAGTTTCTATCTCCTCCTTGGAATAACCTTTTACTGCATCTATCTTTTTCTGAAGATTAAAAACTAATTGAGCACGCTCCTTTGCATACCCTTCATCCATTGCATCAATGGAAGACTGCTGGAACGCCTGCTGTATCTTAAGTCGTTCTTTGGCTGCCTTCTCTTCCTCTTTTATTTGCTGATCGGTTTTATAGGTAGATTCTGAAGGCGTAATTTCATTCGAAGAAGCAATGTATTTATTTAATTTCTCTAATACATACTTATACTCTTCTGCTCCAGAAATAGCCGTTTTATAAAGATTAAAGGTTTTATCAATCTCTTTTCTATACTCCTCATCCGTCATTTCTAATCCTAAGCCCTGTTTAAACAATGAAGCATTTTCTCTATCTTTTTGTAATTTTATATTCTTATGCTTGTAGTCATTGGCCAATGCTAATTGTTTTTCATATCTTTCTTTCACATAAGAGAGCACACTAGACGTAGCTTTACGTTCTGCCTCTGATTCCTCCAATCCTTGTTTTATATAACCGTCTTTTAATCCTTGTATATCACGATAATATTCTTCTTCCGCTTTATGCGCTTTGGCTCTTTCTACAACTTCTTTTTTGGATTGTTCAACTAACCTGTCTGAATTTTCCTGATTGGTGCTTATTAGTTCTCTTACAACACCAACCATTTTTGTCAACCAATCGACAACATCCTTTAAAACTCCAGAACTTCCTGAAAATGTTAACATCAAACCTTCCCAAGCAGACGAAAGCTTAGTCAATGATCCTGAAAGATTATTAACTCTCTCTTCTGCTGCTTTCTTTAGCTCGTCATTAACATCAGTAATAGAATCTCGGAACTTTGTTAAATCGTCTGCACCTTGAACAAAGCGAGCAAATGCTGCAACACTTCTTTTATCTGTAAGGTCTAACATTTCGTTAAGATCAATTCCCCTATCTCTTAAGGCTATTAATCCTGCTTGCAATTCATCCAAGTTCTTAACTGGCCTACCTAGAGCCTTTGCAAGCTTACCTCCTGAGTCAGCTAGATTAAGAAAAATATTTCTTGTCGCTGTTGCAGCCATAGATGCGTCAAAACCGGCGTCTGACAATTTTCCTAAAAGAGTCAATACGTCTTCTATTTCAAAACCGAATGCCTTAGCAACAGGTGCGACAATGGGAATAGCTGTTGCCAATTTAGAAAAGCTTAATGCGGATTTATTAGTAGATACAGCCATAGCAGATACATAACGATCCATTTCCTCGGCATCAGCACCAAATATACGAAGTGCCGCCCCTGCTAACGACGCCGCATCCGCCAAAGTTGATCCTGTAGCAAGGGCAAAATTTAAAACAGCTCCAGTACTGGCCAATATTTCCTCTCTACTAAATCCTAATTTGGCTAATTCGGTTTGCAACTCTGTGACTTGAGATGCAGTAGCAGATGTTGTTTCCCCTAATCGCTTAGCATCATTTGTCAAAGCTTGAATATCCTTACTGGTAGTACCCAGGATAGACGCTAAGACAGAATTTGCTTTTTCAAAATCTTTTATCGTCGTAACAGCATCAGAAACGAATTGCCGCACTCCTGATATAGCCAAAGAAGCGACTTTGTAGGCGGCAAATGCCCCAGCGGCCAACATTATAGCACCTTTTTGCTGCTTAATTATGTTGATGGTATTTTTTATTCTATCATTAAAAGTTCCTTGCGATTTTAAAGCATCAAGTATTTGATTCTTATAATCACCTATTGTCATTTTCTGCTGAGTATACGCATCTCGGTTTTGCTTGATATACTTTGTATTTTCATCTATTTTCTTATTAAAATCAGACCTTATTTTTGCTGCATTTTCATCTTCATCAGATACATTTTTTACTGCGAACCTAAGCTTTCTGTTTTGCTCCTCTGCTTCAGCTATCGACTTTACTTGCGTTTTTAATATTTGATTAAGCTCCTCTGTTGTAGCCTTATAATTTTTATTTTCTTGATTTATTAATTTTTGCTGACGAAGCTTTTCTGTTTGAGCCTTTGTTTCAGCCAGAAGTTCCTCTTTGTTTAGTTTATTAACAGTAGCAGATTCAACGGCAGATGAATTATACTCCTTCTGACTTTTTTGTAACATTTTCAACAAATCCTGTTGCTCTTTTGCGACTTTGTTGTACTCTATAATTGTAGACTGTAAATTCTTTACATTTTCATTATACAATTCAGACATAGAATTAAGCTCAGAAAGATTTCCAGGATTTATTTTTAATCCTTCACCTATACTTTTTGCGGTATCTGTATATATTCTTTTAAGTTCTTGAAGCTTTGAGTTTAACTCTACTACTTGTTTTGCGGCTGATTTTGCTACAACTTGTGTGATTTTAGTTTCATTTGCCATTGCTCTTCATTTCTTTTAATTCGTCCAACATCATTTTTAATAAATTACCGTACTCTGAAGCCGTGAAAATCTTTGGGTCAATATGCATTTTGAAATGCGCGCATACCATCATTCGCTCTTTGGTAAAATCTGCTTTATCATTTTTTGATGTATTACGAGCCTTGCCCCCATTTTTTATCATTTCCAGTCTCAATTTAGATTCCCCAATAACGGAGTCAATAGATCTAACTACAGATAATAAAGAACTGTCAGAATAATTGTCAATCATTTTTATACCTAGATAATTAAGCGCAGTTTTAGCTTCATCATAAAGTTTGCACTTCAGCATGTTTCTAGCAGTCTCAGCCAAAGCTATTTTTGAATGATATTTTATTATTCTTGCCTGATTATTAATTTCAAACAAGAGACTCTTATTACCAACTATGCTGCTATATTCTTCAATGAGTAACGAAGACGCCATCTTCAGTTCCTTTTCATCCGGCCTCCCCTCAATAATAAGAACAGACAAATCACCGTTATACATGTCGATAAACTTGCATAATGGTATTTCGTCACATTTTCTATATATTTTATATCCCATTCCCTTTTCTCCTTTGCACTACGTCATAAACAATTACATTACCTAGTATATCTTTAACTACATCTTTAGCATCATTGGCCGGATCACTGAGCATGCCAATAATATTCTTCAACAAAAGATTATTTTCAACTCCCAATTGAATATTAACCTTTTGCAATTCAATTAAATAATCCAGCTTTGCTTCATCCATAATTATAGATAATGAATATATTCTACTTTATTTCCTTTGGTGCCAATAGCATCAATTGGCTCAAATGTGTACGTTTCATCTTGTTTTTTGATGATAACATAAATGCGATGTTCTAACTTGGCCATCTTTTCTGCCAGGCGGCACATATTACTGTATGTCGCCCGTTCCTTGTTCTGTTGTCCGCAATTACATGGTTTCATTTTAGTCCAACCTCCTTCAACAATTTAGCAATCGCTGGCTTTAATTTATACTCAACAAGGTGAGCTCTTGCCTCCTTGGTCAATCCTAATATCTTCTTCCCGTATTTTTTTTCTATTTCATCACCTGCATAAAATCCAACAGATTGTATTTTTATGGAGTCAGATGTTATTGTAGGAGTAATACTCTGATGATAGGGGCCGGTAATAATAAGATTTGGGGTTATAACATCCCTGGCCGGTAACCCTAAAAGCAAAGTAGATCTGGGTGGATAAAGCTTCTCTTTCCACTCCATATACGTTCTTGCTTTCCACAGTGCCTGCTTTTCACTTTTTGCGTTTTCTCTGAAATAAGGATCATCAAGGTAAGAAGGCTTTAGATCTTTTCCATTTTCATCAATGCCGGCCATTAATTGATCTTGAACCATAGATTTAATAAGAGGCTTACTATCTTTTAGCGTCTCCAATATTGTATTATTGAATCTATTATTCAATTTTTCAACCTTACTTGCTATATCAAAAATGGTTGCCATAAGCAAAAAGGGAGCACTTAAAGCGCCCCCAAATCATTTAATTTACTACCTTCCATTATACTGTATGCATCATCGAGAATAATCCTTCTTTCTTCTACAGGGCGATCCAAATAGAATTTATCCTCATGAGCCTTTACAAACTGCTTTCGTGTCATTTTAAGACATTCCTCGTCATTAAAAGAAACGCCACTTATCCTTGCCATTGTTCTATGCCTTTAATGCCCTGAGTATACAAAGCAGAAGGAGCCTTTAACGAAGGTGTTCCACCAGAAGAAGCCGTTATATTAAGAGTCCCGTCTGCTGAATTATATGTGACAGCGGTTACATTATTCCATGCTTCAGATTCCCCAAACAAAGTGCCGTACATTTCCGTTAGATCAAACTTGCCGTAATGCTCAACTACCTTATATGTTGTACCTGATTCACCTTGCTTTTCGACATCAACCCACACAAGCCCCTTGGCTACATCCAGCAAATTAGTCTCTGCCATAAGCGACTTAGGATTTTTCCAAGCATCTTCCACATTTGAATAAACAAGGTTAATAGCCATGTTAGCATTATCTCCGCTCGTTTTAAAGCGTTGGCCGGATGGATATATAGCAGACATCAAAAAGCCTCGAATTTCAGTACTTGAAACATGTTCACCATATATTACATTATTTGCATCAATAAACAATGCTCTCATACGCTCGTTTTTAAGCTGCATGAGATTAGCATATAATCCTTCATCGTAATTTTCCATTGTCCAGGTTTCTACTAATTCTGAGTAACCTGTGATCTGAGAAGGGCCATACCCTTGTTTTGATGTCTGAGCTTCCCCTCCGGAAGGGGCATATTCAGCAATAGGGCCTACCGGATAAATTCGTCCAGGACGATCAGCATGCGCCAATTCTCCTAATTTTGTTTCTATTTCGGCATCTTTTATCACCATATCAGCAGGCGTTAAAATAATTGCCTTAATATAATCGGGAACAAACGGACATTTACTGGTACCGGTATTAAAAATTTCGCTACCGCAATCTCTGTATTTCTTCATTTTATCTACAATTTTGTTCTTTTTTCACTTTAATCTCAAGATCTGAAATATCTATGCCGTCAAACAAGTCCGCAAATGGCTTTTTGCCATCCGCCCCGTATACACCTCTACTCCCATATCTCATATTATCGGAATAAGTATGTTTTACAAGCTGCATAGAACCAAAATCAAATCTTTTCTCATTTTTTATCTCTTTCAACAAAGCCTCATAAACCGGATAAAGCAATTTTTTATAAGATATATCTAAACGCTGTTCGTTTGTATAGTCCGACAACGTTCTTGTAGCAATCATCATACTCAAAGAAGCAGTACAATAATAACGAGAATCCGTTTTTTCTTCGATAATAGGAGTAAATAATGCCAGCAAAGGATATTTTTCTTTCTCTGTAATACGATGTTTACTGAGAATATCCATTCCTTTCGCTACTTGGCTCCAATCCCCGAAGAGATAGTTGATCTTGTAACCAACATTTTCGGATGTTCTTTTACTTATTTCCCTGAATATTTCAACGATGCTTATCATATACCAAATGCATTTATGGATTCTAATAGACTGTCATCAAAATAATATCCTCCATAATCATTTTTATGCTCATACAACCACCTAGCTAAATACGTATTCATATAAACCATCTGGTTCCAGGAGTTAATCATTTTTATATTGCAAGGAACAACTTTAGAAGAGTCCTCACTCATTGTCCCTAATGGAGTTGATTGAACTTGATTTTTTCTGAGATAAAAAAAGTATATATAATAGGCAACAGGCGAATAAACGTCGTTGCCTATCTTCTCCACAAGCATACTTTTAAGATTTTCCCATTTTTCAACAGGGTTTGCTCCTTCTGTATTGAGATACTGAACAAACTCCTTAGCTGCAACTTCTCCTAAAGACTCTCTGTAAAACCGAGATTCATATAAATTACACAATGATATTAGCTCAGCCTTTATCGCTTCTGTTGTAGCACTTGAAACTCCGGCGGTATCAATCAATCCGTCGATATGCAACTCTCCTGTGAAAAATGTTTCATCTATAAGCATGGATTACAATTTCCCTTTTTTAATAGTAATAAGATCCTGCATACCACTTTTTGTTATAGCTTCTTCTATCTCTGGCGTGCTGCTAATAAGTCCGTTGTTAATAAACTTAATAGCAACTGGAAATGACACT
>ENA-UOIY01002847-UOIY01002847.1-human-gut-metagenome-genome-assembly--contig:-P114-NODE-2847-length-12056-cov-3.625198_pt1 | contig 12056 bp, 14 predicted proteins | sample MGYA00242335_ERZ723882 | MGnify/ENA metagenome assembly ERZ723882
GTGGGTTCTGTGGATTCTTCTTTTGTCTCTTCTCCTGGAATTTATAGCCCTCCAAAGCCAATATTCCGTAAATCTGAAAGCATATTGTCGGATTTCCCGGATATGAAATTTTTTTTAAATTCCGTGCCCTGCCTGGATTATGGCGAAGAAAAATTATATTTAATAACCGGCTTTAACAAAAACATTGTTTGTAAAGACATTGGATTCCTGGAAAGATATATTTTAGCTGCAAGACGCGTCGTACACTTTCCACCTGTGCCAATAGATTTGCACTTTAAGCCACCGATGAGCGTTTTGAAAACGGGAATTTGGCCGGAAAGTATATATTTCAAATGCAATCCTTATACAAAAACCGGGAAGCTTTCCAAATATCCTTTGGTTTTGCATATACAGGGGAGAAAAAGGCGCTATCTTCGGGATATCGTAACTCCGAAAGTAAATGATTTTTTGATTAAGCTTCATTTCCCGCAGAAAATTAGAAATGCAATATTTAATTTATTTTGGAACTTTAAACCGTGGATGCCAAAATTTGTGTCCGGAACAGTACACTATTTAAAAAATTCGCAAATTGGGAAGGCGCATATTGTAATGCATAAATATGGGGATGTTTTAACAATTGATATGGGGCAGACAGAAGGCAAATTTAATATTAAAAAGATCAAATTTGAACAGAAGAATAAACCTATGCAAATTATTGATTATACAAAAGAATCCTAAATATGCCGTTGCGTGCGAAATAGGAGGGTGAGCAATAATGCAATTTAGAAATACCAATTATCATCAGAGCAGTTTTTTAGAACGCACAGCGAGTAATTTAAATGCCCTGGAATATATCATTGGATTTAAGCACAGCCATCCACGGTTAATACGTAAAGTCAAAAAGATCATTAAGTGGATTTTAATTATACTTGTGTTTTTATATTTATTTATAACAATAAAAAACGCGATTTTATCAGATAACGCATTTACTGCCGTAAATACTTATACCATGTATAATTATGGCGTGCAGGTGTTGAAGGATAAGGGCTTCTTTGGGCATGCGTGGTTTTATTTAACGCATCCTATCCACAATATTGCGGAAGCGGGCTGGAGTACTGACGTAAGGATATCCAAATTTATGTATGAAGGGCTTACTGCTTTGGGCGTGTCTTGACAGGTATGGACATTAAAGAAATTTATAACAGAATCGCCGGGATAGGGAAAGCCCTTAATGCCGGGAAAATTGTTGTGTATGGATCCCGCGCCCGCGGAGATAACCGGGAGAACAGCGATATTGATCTTGCTGTGTTTGGGATGCCGACGGAAAACCACCCCCGGTTCTGGTCGGCGCTGGAAGATTTGCCCACCCTTCTGGATTTTGACGTGGTCTTTGTGAGTGGGAAGACATCGCAGGCACTTTTGGAAAATATAAACAGGGACGGGTTTGTTATCATGGACAAGATGCAGGAAAAATACGCGAAATTGAAAGACGCTGTAAACCGCCTGAATGAAGCGTTGAAAGAATATGCGTTAAATTGTTCTGATGTCGTGCGTGATGGTGTGATCCAGCGCTTCGAGTTCTGCACGGAACTGGCGTGGAAAACGGCGCGTGAATATCTGATCGATCAGGGCTATACCGAGCTGAATAGCCCCAAAAGCGTCATGCGTCAGGCGTATGCGGACGGGATAATCTCTGATGAATCGTCATGGATCACACTGTTGACAGATCGGAACAGGACCTCCCACATCTATGACGATGCAGCAGCGGAGGAGGTTTTTAACCGGATCGCGTCCCGATATGTTGTCCTGTTTGGCGCGCTGGTAGAAAAGCTTGCCAAATAGGGCCGGGCTGTTTGCGATGATGGAGGTAATTTAGATGCAAGTCCCAAAACCGCGCCGCCTGCCGTCGGGGAGCTGGTTTATCCAGATGCGGCTGAACGGGGAAAGTATATCGGTAACAGAAGCGACGGAAAAACAATGCGTTAAATCCGCCCAGCTGATTAAGGCGGAATATTTAGCAGGGAAGCGTGTAGCGGGAAAGAAAACGCCGAAAAGTCTGTATGAAGCTGTTGACGCCTATATTTCTGCGCGGGAAAATGTGCTGTCTCCCTCTACTATCCGCGGCTACCGGACGATACAGCGCACACGGTTCCGGGCATATATGCAGAAACGAATTGATTCTATTACAGACTGGCAGCGCGTGGTAAATGACGAATCCGCGCTATGCGGCGCCAAGACTTTGCACAATGCGTGGATGTTGGTTTCTGCCGTGATTAAACAGGAAACCGGCGTGTGCCCGGCTGTAACGCTCCCACAGGTGCCAAAAAGCAACAGGAAGTATTTGACACCCAAACAGATTGAAACGTTTGTAGAGGCGCTCAGGGGCACCAGCGTAGAAATCCCGGCGCTATTAGGGCTGTGCAGTCTACGCTGTTCTGAAATTTTGGGTTTGCGTTGGCGCAACGTGGACATAAGCAGGGGTATTGTGCGCGTGCGCGGCGCTGCTGTGCGTGGAGAAGATGGGAAACTGACGTATAAGGATACCAACAAAAACGCGGCGTCCGGGCGTATTGTACCGATTATGCCGCAGCTTGTGGATGCGTTGCGGGCGGTATCCGGATATGCTCCGGATGATTTTGTTGTATGTTGCTCGCAGCAAAGCATTTACACCCGCGTTAATACGGTATGCCGTAACGCCGGCCTGCCGGAAATTGGAGTGCACGGACTGCGGCATAGTTTTGCGTCGTTGGCCTATCGTTTGGACATCCCGTATAAAGTCGCTATGGAAATCGGCGGTTGGTCGGATGATACGACAATGCAGAAGATATATACGCATATTGCGCAGGAGGATGTTACTCAGGGCGCAGATATGCTTGTGAATTTCTATCGAAAAAACGATAAATGCTAATGAATATGCTAACGGACATAAAAAACCAAGCATATAAGCCAATAATTTAGATATATAGACGGGTTCGACCCCCGCCGCCGGCACCAAAGAAAAACCCAGGTATCAGCTTGATATCTGGGTTTTTCTGCGTCTGAGGCCGATTTTTTTATTTTATATTTGTGTGATCGGTTTCATGTTTGCAAGCACAGAAACAAAATTGCAAACAAAAATGCTAATGGATTTTGCTAACGGCTTTAGCCCCATCCAGCACCCCCGCGCGGTCAAGCCACACCAGCACACGCGCCATGTCCTCACTTAAATCAATCACGCGCGCATCCATGTCCTCATTCCCGTCGCCAAGGATCACCCCGCGCGCCATCAGCTCCCGCACCACCGGCGCAAACGCCGCCGGAACGTCCCCGATCGTTTTATACCGCACCATATCTTCCTCCTCCCATGCCGCCATAAATTTTTCCGGGCTTCCGTATGTTTTAATCAGCCACGCCGCCGAGCCGCCCGGCATGAATTCAGCAAGCTCCAGGTGCGGCTTGTCCACAAAATTCTTCCAGTCCCCGCCCCAGGCAAGGCCGTGCTTTTTCCCGATCTCCGCCACGCGCCGGAAAAACCCGTCGCTGTCGTCGTATTCCCGCCCGCGTACATTGCGGCAGAAGTCCAAAGCCACGCCCCAGCAGTGCGCGCCGTTGGGCCAGCGCGCATTCGTCACGATCGCGCCCGGCGTCGTCCGTCCCTGCCAGTACAGCGCTTCCTGCTCTTCCCGTGTGCGGAATGTCTGCGTGATGCGCACCGGAAGCCCCGCCGCCGCGCATTCGTCCAGCAGCTGCGCCGCGATCCGGCGCAGCTTCGGATGCAGCAGGTTAACGTCCCGGCTCATTTCTGCCCCTCGTCGTCGGTCTTATTGGCCGCATCGACAAGCCCCTCGCCGATGATGTACGCGATCACCGTCGCGCCGCCCATGATAATGGCCGTCACCTGTGCCGCAACGGCTTCTGCGCCGCCGCAGGCGATGATAATGTTGGCGATAAGCGCCGCCACCGCTACCCAGAGCTTGCGGCTCGTCAGTTTCTTTGCCCAGTCGATTTTCATATGTAGATACCTCCTTGAAAAGTTTTACATCCGCCGCCCGGTATCCCCGGGCGGCATTTTCATGCCTTTTCCCGCTCCAGATCTTCAATCCGGTGGTTCGCTACCTTGATCTGTTCCTCGATCACCGGGATGCGCCGGGCGAAGTTGTTGTGCATATCCACTTTCTTTTCCAGCTGCTCAATCCGGTAGTTCGTCAGCTTCGCGCTGGCCACAACACCCAAAAAGCTGCCGATTACCGTTCCGGCAAAACCGATAAGCGCTACTAAAACCACATCATTCATCTTTACCTCGCTTGATTTAACAGAATTTTATTAGCCGCAGCATAGTTGCTGTTCAGCACATACCGGAGCGAATCAATTACATGGTCTCCGCCGTTTTGTGGCGTGTTGGGCTTGTCTGGATCCCACGACCAGTTATACAGTTCATTGATAAGATTGTCGCATTTTGGAGATATTTCGATCAGGTTGTTGGCAAACAGTGACTGCATCAGCGTGATGCCCGTCATTTGCCCCGCTTTTTCTGATTTTGACAAAACTGTATTGTTGGCGGCGTGGGTTTTTAATCCGGTATTGTGCAGTGCAACGCCCCAATGCTTTGCGGCAGGGTCATAAAATACAGGGCTTTGCTGTATGCTGTTTTTCTGCGCCCATGCTTTAACACGCCGCGCAAGTGTGTCCGGAGACAAGTCCGGGATCCCTTCCTCCGGGTTTGATTTGTAATAAAATTCTGCCGGGACATAAATCTTTGTGGGCGTAAATACCACTTTAAGCGCGGTCGTTGGGTCAGTGGTGCCGAAATCGCTCCCGGCAAATGCCTTTCCGGTGTGCCTTCCCGCTGTCTTAACGATCATGTCGTCGCCGAACATCGGGAATACTAACGCATCAGAGCTGCACCATTCGCCCAATATGTACCGGCGGTAAAACGTGCCTGTATATAACGCCTCAAAACGGTCTATGCTTTTTTGATCCAGACCGGGATTATCGCGCAGGGTCAACTTATGGCGGCTGATTTTAAGCCCTTTCGGGTTATCAATAAATCGCTGTTTTACCCAATGGTTTGACCGGTCTGGGTTACAGGTCATGAGGATTTTGCTTTTCCCGGTCACACGTGCTAGTGCCTGGTTAAATGCCTCCTCGTTGTAAAGCGTTACTTCATCACAAAATAATATGGAATTATTAAGCGTTTTTCCCTGAATCCCGCGAAAACTGGCTGAATCCTTGGCGGAGAAATAGACAACTTCCACATAATGTCCATTTGCATTTACCAACCGGAAACACCCTTTAATAGGGGACACCGTTATGGATATACCCAGATCGGCGCATACATCGCGCAGATAGATATCGATATTCTGACTAATACTGGTCATGCTGTATCCCATAAGCGCGATCATTGCGCCGGTCGGCACGCGTTCCATTGCGTATAATACCGTGGCGATCACACACAGATACGACTTGCCGGAACGAATGGAAGAATCCAGCAATACGATATCTGCATCCCCATCCATAATGTCCCGGAGGATAGATCTGTGTTTGTCCGTGAAAATAAAGTTCATGGGTTTGCAACTGCCCATATTGCCGGAACTTGACTTGGCGCGTATATATTGGCTCCCGGATCCTGAATTGCGCGGTACAGTACTCCGTCGTCCCATCGTGTATATCCCACTTCACAATATTCGCCATACATCCAGTCGCAGTCATACGGGCGCTGATATGGCTTGTACACGGCAAGCATTGCGCCGTTTTCCATATCCGGGGGATAGTGCTCCTGCGCTGTGACGCTGTTGGTCACAAGATATTTAATGCCATTGTGCGTCACCACGCGTCCGGCAGCATAGGTTGTCCCGGGCGCCCATTCCGGCGCATACTGCGCGGGCAGTTCTATGATTGTCTTGTCCTCTCCGCTAAGGTCTGCCCGGCTCATAACCGTCTGGATCTCGGCAAGCCTCTTTTTCGTGCTTTCCCAAATCATGTTTACACCTCCACACCCAGCGCAGCAAGGTTTTCCAGGAGTTCAGCCGCCTCCGCCTGCGCAAGCTCCAGCTCCGTCGGCTTGCCCATCAGCGCCGTGCAGGTGCCGTCCCGGTGGTCGACAACCTCCCCGGCAACAGAAAACCCGGAAAGGTCATAGGTCGGCTCCTCCGTGACCGCCGTTTCCGTCCCGTCCTCAGCCACATCGACGCGCACGCTGTCCCACGCCTGCACATACTGCGCGCCGTCTGTAAACGCGGCCTTGACTGCCTCCACCGCGCCGACGACCGTGATGCGCCGCCATTCGCGCCCGGCTTTCAGCGGCGTGATCGGGGCCGCCGGCGTTTCCGGCTGTTGGAACACGGTCCCGTCTGCAAATTTGATGCGGTAATTCATGCTTTATCACTCTCCCCGTTAAGTAAAGTCAAACCAGCCGGTATAGCTGGAATTATAGGTATACCAGTAATCCCCCTGCACGCCATCGGACGGATAGGCGGTTGATGTAAGGCTTTGCACCTGTTCGCCGGTAGCAGCGCCTTTTTTTCCGTCAACAATATCCAGACGGTATCTTGCTCTTATTCTGGTGGTTCCGGACATGCTCGAATAATGATCGTAAAAATGATCCGAATTATTTATGCCATAATATAAATGGTTATAATTACTGTTCTCGTCCAGCATGGCCAGAACAGTAGAGGTGGCTCCGGAATTGGAAAACACCGCTTTGCCGCTTGTAATATCCGGCATCGTACTTAGTTTGTTTTGGTTATATCCAATAGTAGAAGACACTTCATATCCTGCATAGCTACTTGTTGCAATACCGATGGGAGGATTATCTTGGGATGGAGTAGAGGTAACGGTACTCCATCCGGGCGTATAATTATATACATCCCATACATACACCGTGCCGTATCCCTTGACCATCACATAGTAATAATCTCCCTGGACCCCATCGGCCGGATAGTCGTCCGCCGTATTGCTTTCCACCCGCTGCCCCGTGTCCGTGCCCCGGGCATTGAGCGCAGGCGTATAGGCGGTATACGAGATCGTATAGTTCCAGGACCCGCTTACTCCGGTCACCTTGTACAGTGTGTCTCCGGTTGTCGCCGTGCTGCTTGACGTAGAGACGTTGACAAGATAATCCCCGACAGCAAGATTTGCCGCGGTGGTCTGCGTCGGGTCTGTAAGCGTAACCGTGCCGCTGTCCGATACGCTATAGCCCTTTGCCGCCATCTTATACCGGCTTGACGACAGGCTTACGCTACCTTCCGTCCCGCCCGCGCTCTCGTCGATGCCATAGGCCAGGTTATACACGGCCCACACATATTGCGCCCCGCCGCCCTGCGCAGCATAGCATCCGCGTCGTGTGATCCGCATCCGCTACACCTCCGTATATGCGCCGATAAGCGTCCACGCGCCCGCGCCTGTGCCGACGCATTTGACCGTCACGGCGTTGCCGGTTTCCAGCGTCACCGACGCGGAGGTATTGGCTGTGCTGCCGAGCTGCAACGCGCCGGTCAGCGTCACCGTCCCCGCGCCGATGTTGTGCAGCTCCATTTCCGCGCCGGACATGGCCGCCGTCGCCGCCGGAAGCGTGATGGTAAACGCGCTTGCCCCGGACAACAGCAGATACTGGCCAAAGTGCGCCGCCGTCAGCGTCACGCTCGCGCTCAGCGTCTGATAGGGGCTGGATGCCGGCGCATAGTCCACCCCAGCCTGCGCCGCTGATACCGCCGCGCCGTCGCCTTTGAGCAGCCCGGTGATATCCGTTGCGGTACTGCTTCCGACCTCGTTCGGGCCCGCAGGCCCCTGTGGTCCAGTGTCGCCCGTGTCGCCCTTTGGTCCTTGCGGTCCTTGTGGGCCGGTTTCTCCTGTATCTCCTTTTGCGCCCTGCGGGCCGGTATCGCCTGTGTCGCCTTTAGGCCCCTGTGGGCCCTGTAGTCCGGTTTCTCCGCGTTCGCCTTGTGGTCCCTGCACGCCTGTGTCACCTTTTTCCCCTTTCAGCGCGGCCAATTGTTCCGGGGTAAAATCTTCATAAGTAAAGGCTTCTCCGGGATCACCCTTTGGGCCTTGTGGTCCAGTGTCGCCCGTGTCGCCCTTTGGTCCTTGCGGCCCTTGTGGGCCGGTATCGCCTGTGTCGCCTTTTGCGCCCTGCAGAGGGCCGTTGTTGACCCACGCAGAATTGACCCCGTCCCAGATATAGATGTCGTATGGCTCTGCTGTCCCTACGCCGTAGGCGTCGCCTGCCTGCGGGGCCGGAACCGCGGCAGACAGCGACGCCGGATCTGCGTAGTAGCCCAAGACGCAGAAGTCCTTTCCCGCGCTGCCCTGCGGGCCCTGAACTCCCTGTGGGCCTTGCGGCCCGGCATCGCCCGTATCACCTTTAGGACCTTGCGGCCCTTGCGGGCCGGCATCTCCGGTGTCACCTTTCGGGCCTTGTGGCCCGGTATCGCCTGTGTCACCCTTTGGTCCCTGCGGTCCGGTATCGCCCGTGTCGCCTTTTGGACCCTGTGGACCTGCGTTGCCTGGATCTCCTTTTGGACCCATCTCGCCGCGCGAAGGGTTCCCGGTGTCTACGTCCCCTAAATACCAGTTACCGTTGTCTCCGATATGCGGCGTTACTCCGTCTTTACCGTTAATCGTAGACGCATCAGATACATGCATTACGACGGGTACAGGCTCCACAATATCAAACTGGATCATATCCCGCCTCCTTAAGCAGATCGCCGACAGCAATTTGTTTTTTGTTTGACGCGCGCGGGTTGCCATTGCTGTCTGTCAATGCAAATTGCAGATATACAGCATCGGTCGATAACCGCATCGCGTCGGCAAACGGGACAGTGACAAGCATAGTGTGCGCGTCAATTACTTCCGGCGTATATTCCAGAAATAATTCCCCCTGCGCTATGTAAAATTCCACATTGCTTACAGTGGTCAAATCTATGTTTCGCACGGTAATGCACAACTGATTTTTGATATTACGATGCAAGAAAATCACCGCCTTAATACAACATATAAAACATACTGCGCAGGCTGGCGACAAGCCAGTCAAGCGGCAAAAGATCGCGTGCGGTTTGTACCGCCCATTGCCGTTCCTGCATATACTGCTTGTTCGTGACATCCTGCGTTTCGGTCGCCGTACCACCGGATGTTTCGTTGCTGCTGTCGCTGTTGCGCGTTGTAGTGGATGTGCTGCTGCTGGAAGTCTCGGAATCCGATGTGGATGTCATATGCTGCAGGCTATCCCCGGAACGGTTGCGGATTTCGTGGACATTATCCGCCGCGTCTGCCCAGTCATAAACAAGATCCGCGCTGATCGCGTCTTCGGCTCTGACAAGCGTTGCATTTGCTTCTCTGGTGCTGGTGTCGGTGCTTTGTGTGTTGGTAATATCCTGCGTATTGGATTGATGCCCGGAAGATTCGCTCGATGCCTGTGTTGTGGTACCTCCGCTTCCTACGACGTTGCGTGTACCGGTATTCTCGCGCGTAATTTTGTTCTGGTCGTTTTCAAGGTCTTTTGCGAAGATCAAGTCCACCATAATGACCTGCGACCAAAAATACCGCGTTAGGGATACGCACCGGGTTTTAAACAGAATTGCCCACCGGACAAAATCAAACATACCGATAGGACGGGCTTCAAACTCGTCGATCAGATACTGTACTACAGCCGTTCTCGCGTCCTCTTCGATCCGCTTTTGTTCCGCTTCCAACTGCAGATATCCCGGAAGCTGGAAAAACGAAGATTCATAGACAAACAGCGCTTCCGGTTTTTCTAAAAATTCCGCAAATGTAATTGGAATTTCGTGATCGGTGTCGTTATTGTCAAGATAGTCTTTCCCGTTACGATTCATTTTTCGCCTCCCCGGACGCTTCCGCTGTTTTCCCGTCATCCAGCATTTTGGGTTTCTCGGTCATCAGCTCTTTTACAATTTCCTGATAGTCGTCCGCTTTTTCGCACCAGATGTCAATCCCAAATTCTGCGTTCAGTTTTTCGCACCAGCGCTGCCGGTTTTCCAGCCGGGACGCGGCAAGAGCAAAAGTCTGGCTGTAGTTGATGATCGTTTCGCCCAGTCCGACGCCTGCGGCTTTGTTTTGTTCAACGTTAAACATTGTCCCCAGCAGGGCATAGATTTCGCCCTCTACTTTGTTGTAATCGTTCCAAAGCGCTTCAAACAAAACGGGATTAAATCCAGTGTTGAATACGGTCATGGCATTTTCGTCGAAACTGTCGTCTACAAAAATAACCGGGTCTCCATCGTCAATTTTTGTCTGGAAACGCGCGAAGCTATCCCTGTTGGCCTCGTTGACCTTAACAATAGACGGATAGCGTGCCTGCCGCTCGACAATAGATATGGACTGCTGGATATAGGCAAGACGCTGAGAAAAGGCGCGCAGGTAATGTCCAAACGACGTGCGTTCCGAGTTATCATAGAGGATGCGCGGGACCGTGTCGATTTGATGTATTGGTATGCCGTTATACGGTACTGCTGTTACAGACAACAGATTTCCATACACGTCCATTTGCCCGTTAGAGGTAAAGGGGAGGATGTAAAATCCCTCTTCGGCGTTGAAAAATGCTACCTGTCCGCGGTCGATCAGCATACGCTCCATGCGGTCGCTATCTAACCCGGGCGGAAGGTTGGACCATTTGAACATGTGTTCTGCAATGATCCGGTATTGGAAGTACTTCATTTCCGAAATAATTCCGCTGGCAATGTTAAAATCTACCATGTAATCACCTTAATAATTGGACGCTGAAATTTTTGTGTTCCACACCCGGACACCAGCCCGGAATTGGTCAAGGATTTGCGCGGACAGCTGCGGCATCAGGGCATTGGTCAATATGGCGTCCTCTCCCACCATCGTATAATTGTAATTTTCTGCGGAGTTGGTCACCAGAGTATTGCTGTATTCGTCAACCGCATGTCCGAAATGGGAAAGAAACAAATCAAAATTGGCTTCATCCTCCGGCTGCAAAGACGTGACAAGGATTTCATACTTTCCGGCGAATTTATTGTAATCCTGATATGTGCCCAGAAGCGTCACATTCTTAAACAGGTTCGCGACGCGTCCATTATGCAGATCGTTTTGGATGGAAACCCAACGATTTAAATAGTCGTTGATGTTTCCTAACATGAAACTGTGGATTTCGTTTCGGTATCCGCGGAAGATAATCGTTTTAAGCTTTTCCCACGCGTCGGTCCCGGCTGCCTCGGCAATGGTTTCGATCCCATCGTATACGTCGCTTACACCGCTTTCCGCGATCCCTACGCCCTCGGATATTTGCCGTTGCGCGCCGGGAACCGTTGTCGTTGTTGTTGAGTTATAAGATCCCGTTTGGGTGGTTTGGTTTATGCACTGCGTATGTTTTGGGATTGTTGTTGTGCTGTTGATGGTAGTGGTAATACTGGGGACTGTAATATTAGTCGTCTGATTCTGACTGGTTTCCGGATATTTGATCGTATTGTTTTCGTAGTGCCCCTGTATTTGGATACATCCGGTAATATGCGTCTGTGTGTCCGATGTGGCTGCCTGGTATATGTTTTGTACCTGGTTATATATTGGGATATACCGGCTATCGGTGACCGTGTATGCAGGGGTTGTTGTAGTACCTTTTTGCGTCTGCGTATAACTGGGCGTGCGTTGCGTGCTGTCCTGGCTCTGTGTTATGGAAGGGATGTCGGTGCTCCCGGTGGTGCTTTGTGTCAGGCTGGGCATTTGCAATATGGCGGTAGACGTATAGCCGAGCACCTCGGCATAAAACGTCATGGCCATGCTTTTGAGGTTGCCTAGATCTTTGAAATATTTGGTTTGCATGCCCTCGAGCTGCATAGCGTTGATTTTTTCCGCATAAGTCAAAAACAGATCGTTAAGCGCCTGATTTAAAAGAGTGGTCCCGTCTGCCGCAAACTTGGCGGGCGTATCTCCGACAGCGTTGAGGAGGATGGATTCGAACGGGGAATATACCCCGTCAAGATAGGTATACGCATTAAGTCCGGTATCTCGAATCGTAGATGGCATGACATAGATGCCGCCATTTTTATCCGGCACAATGATTACCGCCAGATTTTGGGACGCCTGCAACTCCGTGTCGTTGTCGCTGTATGTCCGGCTTTGGTTGG
>ENA-UOIY01002848-UOIY01002848.1-human-gut-metagenome-genome-assembly--contig:-P114-NODE-2848-length-12054-cov-3.890324_pt1 | contig 12054 bp, 18 predicted proteins | sample MGYA00242335_ERZ723882 | MGnify/ENA metagenome assembly ERZ723882
CATCAAGTTCGCCGGTATCGGCGAGAAGCTGGAGGACATCGAGCCGTTCCATCCTGACCGGATGGCCAGCCGCATTCTGGGCATGGGCGATGTGCTGACCCTCATCGAGAAGGCAGAAAAGGCTTACGATGCCAAAAAGGCCGCCGAGATGGAGGAAAAGCTGAAATCCAACCGCTTCACCCTTCAGGACTTTTACGACCAGATGGTGCAGATGAAATCCATGGGCTCCATGGAGGAAATTCTCGCCCAGATGCCCGGCGGCGGAAACCTCAAGGGCGTCAAGCTGGACGAAAAGGCCATGGCGCACACCGAAGCCATCATCCTGTCCATGACCCCCAAGGAGCGGGAAAAGCCCGAGATCATCGGCGCAAGCCGGAAAAAGCGCATTGCCGCAGGCGCTGGCCTGAAGGTAGAGGACGTGAACCGGCTTCTTAAATCCTTTGAGCAGATGCGCAAGCTCATCAAGCAGTTCTCCGGCCCCGGCGCTGGAAAGAAAATGAAGCGCATGGGCCGTATGGGCGGCTTTGGCGGCTTCCCCGGCTTCTGAGCCGAAGCCGTATTGATTCGTTCGCTGTAAGCAAATATGCTTTGCGATATAGATTTATAGATTATTTATGGAGGTGAAACTCTCATGGTTAAGATCAGACTGAGAAGAATGGGCGCGAAGAAGGCTCCTTACTACCGGATTGTTGTCGCTGACTCCCGTTCTCCCCGTGATGGCCGCTGCATTGAGGAGATTGGAACTTACAATCCTCTGACCCAGCCCGCTACCATCACCGTCGATGCCGAGAAGGCTCAGGCATGGATCAAGAACGGCGCTCAGCCCACTGACACCGTCCGCGGCCTGCTGAAGAACGCCGGCGTGCTGTAAGATCCGCAAAGGAGAATTCCGCAATGAAAGAACTTTTGCTGTATATGGCAAAGAATCTGGTGGATGATCCTGATGCCGTCACCGTAACCGAAACCTCTGACGAGGAAGGGAAGGTGCTGGAGCTTCGTGTTGCCGAGGGCGACATGGGCAAGGTGATCGGCCGCCAGGGACGGATCGCCAAAGAGATCCGCACCATTATTAAGACTGTAGCCCAGCGCACAGGCGAGAAGGTCACGGTCGAAATCGTGGATTAAACGAGGATGCGTGACATTTGTCACGCATTTTTCGTTATCCCGGCTGCTTGCCGGGAATGTGATAAGAAATCATCTGCTCATTTGAGCAGTAGGGGAGAATTGAAATGAAACTTCCATATATTGAAGCCGGTGAGATCGTCACTACCCACGGCGTCCGGGGAGAGGTCAAGGTTCTGTCCTGGCTGGACAGCCCGGAAATGCTCTGCGAATTTGACCGCTGCCGGATAAGCGGCAGGGAATACGTCATGGATTCCGTTCGGGTGCAGAAGACCTGCAATCTGGTCAAGCTCCGGGGCGTTGACACCATGGAGGACGCCCAGAAGCTTCGGGGGAAAACCATGGAGCTGTACCGGGAGGATATCTCCGACGAGCTGATCTTCGCCTCCGAGCTGGTGGACGTGGAGGTCTACGCAGACGGTGCGTGCATCGGCAAGATCAAAGAGGTGCTGGACTACCCCGGCAACAGCGTCTACGTCGTGCAGGGGGAACGGGAGTACCTGATCCCCGCGGTGAAGGAATTCATTCTTTCCACCGATCTGGAAAGAAATCAGATGCAGGTGAAACTGCTGAAGGGAATGGCAAGCGATGAGGATTGACATTCTGACGCTGTTTCCCGAGACGCTGGGGGATGTGCTTTCCGAAAGCATTCTGGGGCGCGCGCAGGAGCGGGGATATATTTCCATCGAAGCCCACCAGATCCGGGACTACACGGCCAACAAGCAGAATCAGGTGGACGACTATCCTTACGGCGGCGGGCGGGGCGCCATCATGCAGGCTGACCCCTTATACCGCTGCTGGGAGGCGGTGTGCGATGAGGCCGGGGGAGAGGTGCATACCGTCTATCTGTCCCCCTGCGGGCATACCTTCCGTCAGGCGGACGCCATTCGCCTGAGCAAGCTGGACAATCTGATTCTGGTCTGCGGCCATTACGAGGGCATTGACCAGAGGTTTATTGACGAGTGCGTGGACGAGGAAATTTCTCTGGGTGACTTCGTCCTCACCGGCGGGGAGATTGCCGCCATGGCGGTGACGGATGCGGTGTGCCGCATGGTTCCGGGGGTGCTTGCCGACCCGGAGTGCTTTGAGGACGAGAGCCACTTCAACGGCCTGTTGGAATACCCCCAGTACAGCCGTCCGGCGGTATGGCACGGGCGGGCGGTGCCGGAGATCCTGCTCTCCGGCAATCACGAAAAGGTGCGTCAATGGCGGCGGAAGCAGGCGCTTCGCCGCACCCGGGCGCGGCGGCCGGACATGTATGCACAGCTGGATTTATCGTCGAAGCAGGATAAGAAGCTGCTGAAGGAAATGGAGGCGGAAGACCGTGAACAAGCTGGAAACTCTGAAAACATGGGTGCAGGAGAGTAACCGCATCGTCTTTTTTGGCGGCGCGGGAGTGAGTACAGAGTGTGCAACTTAGTCCACCATACGGGTAAGATTAAATCCGGGGCTTAATCCCGGTTACCTCAGTCCCGTCTATATAGATCTCCTCTATGATGGATCTCCACAGGCGGCGCTGATCTTCTTTATCCAGAGATTCGTAGGTTGAAAGAAAATCGCTTTCCAGAAACGACTTGATCCAATCCAAATTGGCCGGACGGTTTTCGGATTCCTGCTGCTTTGCCTTTTCGATCTCAGCCTTTATCCTTTTTGTTTCGGCGGCGTATTCCTCATCGCCGATATTGCCGGCTATAAAGATCACATTTAAGCGGCGCAACTGCTCATTCAGAGCCACGAGGCTCTGGATCTTCGGCTGACGCCGCTTTTGCGTTTCCTGAGCCTCGGCCTGCACGATATAGTTTTCCAGCTGGGATTTTATATTTCCCAGAAGGTATTTTTCAATCTTTCTTTCCGACAGCTGGTGTCGGTAGGCACAGGTCCTGAGCTTTGAATTATTACACCGATAACCGTTGTATTCTTTGGAACGGTCATTGGGATAGGTCTTAAACGTGGCTTTCATGGTTGCCCCACATCCGGGGCAGCGAATGAGGCCGGTGAACAGATAAACCCGGTCGGGGCGCTGTGTTTTCTTGATGACTTCATGGCCTAGTATGATGCGCTCCCAGTCTGCCCGATTGATGTACGTCGGACAATAGTCTTCGACACCATGGAATATGCCGGTGTATAACTCGTTTCTGGCGGTTGTCATCCACGTGCGATAATTCCGTGTAATTCCATATTTTTCGCAACAGAACATACCGGCTTTCCGGACACTGCTATATTTTACCACGTAGTCCCAGAAGTCTTGCACGATCATTTCGGTTTCTGGATTCTTTACGCAGCGTTTTGCACCGTCTATAATTTGGGGCATATATCCATATGGCCACTGCTCAGGCCCTCCGGTGAAGCACCATTCTTTTCGGCGGCGCTTCCCATCGAATACGAATTTAATGCGCTCGCTGGTTCGGTCAGACTCATTTTCCGCGACGGAAAGCATAATGTTAACCTTCAGGCGGCCGTCCGCCGTAGCGGTGTTGTAGTCCTCCATGGTGGCCTGCCAGGTAACATTGTTTGCTTCCAGAATCTCCTGGATTTTGTGATACTCCCGGACGTTGCGAAACCACCTATCCAGCTTAATGAACAGTATCCGGTCGATTTTTCCTGCCTGGACGTCCGCCAGAAGCTCCTGCATGACTTTCCGCTTCAGAGCAGGCTTTCGAGCGCTGTGGCCTTCATCACGGTAGACGCCGACTATTTTGTACCCGTGATCATTGGAATACTGTGTGAGGACTTCCTCCTGCGTTTGCAGGCTGTAACCCCTTAAGAACTGTTCTTCCGTAGATACACGCGGATAGAGCGCCACTCGGAGGATTTTTTCAGAGACAGATCTGGATTGAGCCATTTTGTTCTTGCCTTTCCGGGGCAAATCTGCTATCATAAAAGGCGCAGAATGCCCCTATAGTGATGGGTGGGAACTGCATTGCTCGGCGGTGTTGGTAGCACCGGGGCGGTTTTTTCAGCAATAGAACGTCGCGGAGCCGAAGAAGGAAACCCATTTTTCAATGACCTCACCGCTTCTGGCTTCAATGATCATCATGATGTTCCGCAGGGTGCGAGCAGGAATCTGGGAATTGTTGTTGCACAGGTAGCAGCCACCTGCGGCTGTAATCCAGATCTTCGTTGCGTTGGCGGTGGGCGCTCCCTGAGAGACGTGGACGTGAACAGGCTCTAGTGGGTCATTTTCGTTTGACCAGAAGTAAACCCAGTAGGAGCCGATCTTAAAAACCTGAGGCATTGTCGAAGCCCCCTTCCTGTGCGAAACGGAGAATCAGGTGGGCGGTAGAGCGAATGACTTCCTCATACTTCGCCAGTTCCTCCGCCGTCAGGCCGGAAACATCCTGCCATCGGTAGCCGGGGAGAATGCAGGTGCCATAGTGGAAGCAGTCCTTCTCGTCCGGCTTTTCCACGTAGACCTTAACCGTGCCGTCCGGGCGCATTTCTGAGTGGACAATCTCTGCGGAGTCATCAAGGGTCATAAATGCGTACATCATAGGGATACCTCCTTTGGGGCAAAATGATTGCAATTGTTTATTGACAAATAGAAAAATATGTGTTATGACCATCCTGAATAGGGGGAATGGATATGGCCAAAAAAGTGGAACGATATTTTTACCCTGCTGTATTCACGTATGAGGAAGGGCAGGAAATTGCCGTTGTGTTCCCGGATCTGGACGTAGCGACCAGCGGCGAGAACGACGATGACGCGCTGCTTTCGGCACGGGAGTTGCTTGGGTGCGTAATGTTCGGTCTGGAGGAAGATGGCGAGGGTATCCCGGAGCCGACGCCGCTGAGCGCTGTGGCATTGGAACCCAACGAGCGGGTGGTGCTGGTGGATGTGTATATGCCCGCTGTCCGGATGGCGCAGAATAATAAGTCTGTCAACCGAACCGTAACCCTGCCGGCATGGCTGAACGCTGCCGCGCTGGAACGGAACATCAATTTCTCCCAAGTGCTTCAGGACGCACTGAAAACACAAATGGGAATTTAAGTGAATCAGTCTGCCGCTTCGGTACTTATGTGCTGGAGCGGTTTTCCTACGCCTGGAATGCCGTCTACTAATTTGTGCCCAAATTGGGCACATTATGAAACCGTAGTTAGCGCATCAATGATATTGGCTTCAAGTTCCTTTTGCTGGGATGCCATCAGCTTGTCGGACGTGCGAACTAACACAGTCCCGATTACCGTGTGTGATCCAGACGCGAAAACCGTCCCGTCGAAAGCGCCTAGGTAGACACTCCGTTTTTCTGCATCTTCTGCGGTGTTGAATACCTCTATGCTGCCTCCGCAGTCTGTCCCCTGGGCAACCAAGTTGGCGCCTTGCGCGGACGAGTTACCTACCAGCTCGTAAGAAAATACAATGCGGGCATAGTAACTTCCAGCTTTCCCCAGTAGGTTGTTTGTGTCGGTTTCTTCGGTTGCTGCGGCAACTGCAATGACGCCGGGGACGCGAGCCACGCAGTCCATAACATAGCTCTCCTCCGGGGCATCGACAAGCCCATATTTTGCAATGCTCTGTGCCAATTCACTTTCCGCGCTGGTGAGATATTCAGATACTTGAGAATAGTCCACCTCGTCCATGCCGGAAGCAACTTCCTGAATGGCGGCGACATCCGCCGGCATATCGGTAATCGCCACAAAGGCATCCTGCGCATTTGTAATTGCTTCTTCCAGCGCAGGGGCCAAGCTAGGATCCAGCGCTGGCTTTCCGGATGCAAGCAAATCCTCAGCATCGGAAATGGCCGTATTTAGCTCGTCATTCTTCGCTGAGAGGCTTTTGGCAGCGGCATCATAAGCGTCTATGGCGGAAATCATGGATTTACAATAAGCGATTCTATCCGAGGTATCCTGATACCCGTCGATAGTGGTATAGATTTCCAGCGCAGCGGCATAATCCCCAGCTTCTTGAAGGGCGACTGCTTCTTTATAATCGTCGCTTTTGCACCCCGCAAAGAAAAAACAAATTACGAGGATTAGGCAAACGATACGGACGATTCTTTTCATTTGTTTCACTCTCCTATCTTATAGCACTGGTAAATGCCACAGCCTTACCGAGGATTCGGACGCTGTTCATTTCTTCGTTCCAGTAGACAAACGGTTTATACATGGGGTTCTCTGGTTCCAGAGAGATGTGGTCATCGAAAAGTCTGACACGCTTCAAAGTGGCTTCATTATCAATGAGGACAGCGGCAATTTCGCCGTTCTCTACGGTATCCTGCTGGCGAATGTAAACAACGTCACCGTCGAAGATACGGGCATTTATCATGCTGTCGCCTTTGCAGATCAGCGCGAAATCAGCTTTGATGTGCTTGGGAACACTAATATATTCTTCAATATTTTCCTCTGCAAGAATTGGCGCGCCGCAAGCTATTGCTCCAACGAGTGGGAGCTTTCTCATTTCAGGCATGGGACTGACGTTCGCAGGTAACGTTGAAATATCGGAATCTGAATCATCCTCCCAACCCATTAAGTATCCCGGAGTCGTGTGTAGCGCTTTGGCGAGTTTTTCTATCTTATCTCTGCGCATGTTTGCAATCAGTCCAGTTTCCCACTTGCGGACGGTGCTTCGACCAACGCCAACTTGCTGGGCAACCTGTTCTAGCGTCAATCCATGCCTAGATCTGAGATCGCGAATCTTCATTGCTAGATCATTTTCCGACAAAAAGCTCACTTCCTTTGCTTCCGTGTTAATTGGAGTATAACATATGTGTGTCTTATTTGCAACACATATTTTGCACTTTTGAAGAAAAGTGTCTCAAAAGACAAAAACGCTCTTGACAAACCAGATGAATCGCTGTAATACGAAAGTGTCTTAAATGACACAAGAGAGGAGGACAATGCATTGGATAAGAATAAGCTGATGTACGAGATGGCAAAACAGAAAGTATCTATTCTGGACATGTGCCATAAGCTGAACATGAGCCGTTCTGCGTTTTACCGAAAATGCAATGGTATTTCGGAATTTACGCAGGGGGAGATTCAAAAAATTGTTGATATCCTAAACCTTGATTCTCCTGTTGGCATTTTCTTTGCTGAAAAAGTGGCTTAAAAGACACTACGTACAGAGCGTTAAGAGGGAGGGGGTGAGAGGATGTACATTCACGAAGCGATAAAGGCCAGTGACCGGGAATTTCCGTGCATCACGCGGGAAGCGTGGACGCGGATACAGGACGGAGAACGCAGGGTTCTGGTTTATCTATGCCCTACGAATACCCCGGACAACGTCATCGCCGACGGCGCTGCGGGTCGGCTGCCTTCCAGAGGTTGGCAGCCAAAGCTCGAAGATCTGATTGCCAAAGACTGGATGCCAGCCGATGGCCTTTCGGTGATAAAGCTATCGCAGAAATGAAAATACCGTCTTGATTATGCTCCACACCGTTTGCGCGCGGCGGCTGCCCTGTGCATCCATCCACGCAATAGAGGCGTTCGTCAGGATGGCACCCAGCACATCGTTGTCCCCTTCGATAAGATTCAGAAATCCAGCGTCGGCCAGATCGGAACAGGCGGACACAACTTTTTCACGTCTCCAGTCTGGCAGCAGGGTTTCCTGAATTTCGTCGGGAGAACCCATGAGCACGGCGTCCATCTCGGTTTTTCCAGCCTTTAGCTGCTTACCGTATTCCTCATACAGCACGGAAAGTAGTTTTCTGCCGCGGCTGGTCAATCTGATATCGTCCATAAAATCAACTCCTGTCAGGACGATCATATCACAAACGACAGATTTTTACAATAGCTCGACAGAGCGGGAGGGGGTGAGAGGATGCCGGAGGATGTCAAAGAAATAAAAAAGAAAGACTGACAGCCATTGAGTCACTGCTCCAACGGCTTCCAGAAATTCAGGCGGCAATATTCTTTCAGATGCTTGACGAATATCAATCCGCACGCCTCACGGGAACAAAGGCTCATGACATTTGGGACGTCCCTACCCCTGATCAGCGTTAAAACCGATCTTTCGTTTTAAAGAGGGATGTAACATGTTTGACATACCAAAACTCATGCAGGTTTTTTCAGAAATTCTGTCGGATAAGTACGGCTGCACGATCATCATGACCGCGATTCCGAAGGAACAGGCGGAATGTAAAAGTGATTTAGCCTGACCGGATTCATCCCGGTCAGAGAGGGAAGGGGAATTATGCAGATTGAAACTCAGGTCATCGTCACAAAAAATGCGATCATCCGCATACATCATCCTGACATTACAGACGAGGAACGCGCCAGGCGGATGAAAGCCATTGAATTGGCGGCAATTCGTCTTGTCCGGGCAAACCACCAGGCCGAAGCGCGGAAGCAGCTGCTGGAAAATGCTGCCGCTACCCGGGCATAGAGAAAACGTACATAAAAACGCCCCTGAGCCGTGTGGCGAAAAACGCGGCATCCCACCGGGGCCTGGATGCGGTCTGAAGACCTCCCGCGGGCGCGTTGGGTTGGACCCTTCTCAACTGAAGGCCGGTTCGATTCCGGTCTCCCGGATACTCTCCTTTCTCCCCATACTGGCACCCCGGAAAGACGGGGCCGCGGCGGGCGGAATCCCGCTACCAAGGGGTGTAGTTGTGCGTGACCGCGGTCCCTGAAAGACATTGGAACGCTCCGTTTTTGGCAAGTTTGCGTAAAACCCAGCACCGCCTCACACTGCGGAAAAAGGTGCCGCTCCGGACGGAATTCCGGAACCATGCCCGTCGGGAGAATGGCTCCTGGAATGAAACCCGTGCGCTCTGGCAGCCGGTCGCTGGGTGGAACAGCCAGCAGGCAAGCTCTCGCGGCCGGTAAACTGCGAGACCCTCTGCCAGGGTGAACGCAGTGGCAATGCGGAAGGCAGCTACGCATGACAGCCGGGACAGACCGGCCGCGCGGTACTGCACACATGCCGCGACCCGATGGCGTGGGCGTCGGGCTGGGTGAGATAGCACCCTCCCGCAGGGTTAAATCACACACCCGCCCGGCGGCATAGTGGGGTTCGAGCCCCCCTCGCGGCGGGTCTTGTAGTGCGGACCAATACCGGAACTGAGGGCGTACCGGGGAAGAACAGCCCTCCCATATGGGCAGCTGGCGCATGAGGATGCGCTCCCGCAGCACGGCGGGAGGGAGCAGGTTCGACTCCTGCGCTGCTCTCCACTTTATCCCGGAGAGGGTGAAAACTACGGATATCCGATACAAAGATCCACGGACGCGCTGCACAAAGTGCGGAAAGCTTCTGCCCGCCGGGCGGAAACGGCTCTGCTATGAGTGTCGCCCGAATAAGCGGTACAAAACTGCCGTCGTGTCGCCCCCGGCGCCGCCGAAGCCCCGGTATACCTTTGAGGAGCAGGACGCACGGGCGGAAGCCCGGGGGCTTACCTATGGGCAGCTGGTGAATCTGGAGAACAACGGTTTGCCTTTGCCGCCGCTTCGGCGCTCGGTGCAATGGCCGTGGGACAGCCCTCACCGGGGCGAAGAACAAATTTAACAAAGGGGAGGCACTACAATGGCTGAACAGATCCCACGGGAGCAATTCTCCGCGTGGGCGAACATTCCCGCGCGCGTCCTGTTTGACCGGGAGATCAGTGATCGGGCGAAGCTCCTGTATGGGCTGATTTCCTGTATGTCCAACAGCTACGGGTTCGCGTTTGCCAAAAATTCGACGCTCATGCGGTACTTGAATGTGGAAGAAAGGAGCTTTCAGAGGACGCTCAAGCAGCTGCTGGACAGCGGCTACATACGCATTGAAGACGGGTCAGGCGGGCGCGGAACCCTCCGCAAAATCTTCACGGTGGAAGTCTGCCCTCGAAACCCCGTCAATCCTGACGGGGTTAACCCCGCCAAATCTGACGGGGTTATAAATAATAATTGTAATAATAAAAAAAATAAACAAAAAAGCGAGAGCGCCGAAGGAGTATCTGACGGATCAGGAGCTGCTCGATTGGTTCAACAACTGGGCTGTCCGGCTGGACGCTGACCCAGAGGAGACGACGAAGCTCATCGGCGACCTGCACGCTTTCGTGGAAATGCGCAAGGCCAAGAAGAAGCCCATCCTGACGGTGAACGCCGCCGGGCGGCACGCGAAGAAGCTGCTGGACTACTCGGCGGACTTCCCGGAGTATCGGCTCGCTGCCATGCGCTATGTACTGTCCCAGTCGGTTGAATCCAACTGGGAAAAGCTTTACCCCATCACGAAGCCGGACGATTTTAACCGCTGGCTGCATGATAACTACGGTGTCCAAGTTGGGCACGCGGAACCGGAGGTGGAATACTTTGAGTAGCGTTTCCTATGAAGCCTGGATGCAGGCGCAGCAGAGTGTCCTTGGTTCCGTCCTGATCGACGATCGGTGCGCAAGCTTCCTGGTGTTCGGCCTGGCAGAGGAAGATTTCTGCGAGAGTTACCGGTCGCTGTACCGGGCTATCCGGGAGCTGTACACCACCGGAAAGCCGGTTGACCCGGTCGCGGTGCTGAATGTCGTGGGCGACTCGTACAAGGATTTTATCGTCCAGCTGATGAACATTACCACCACCGCCCCGAACTGCAAAATGTACGTGTATATCGTCAATCAGCAGTCCAGGGTGCTGAAGCTCCGGGACACCGGGCTGGCGCTGTCCCGGATCTCCACGGAGGAGGAAGGCGCGGAGCTGCTCGCCAATGCCGCCTCTGAAACGGTGCGGGACGACGGAGACGTGTGGAGCCTGGCGCAGGGATTTTCCGACTGGATGCACCGATACCAGAAAAAGCCCGACTATCTGGACTGGTTTATCCCTCAGCTTCGGCGGATGATTCGGGCGGAGAAAAGCGACTACTTCATCGTGGGCGCCCGGCCTTCGGCGGGTAAAAGCGCTTTTGCCCTTCAGGCGGCGCTGTACTGGGCAGTTGTCTGCAACAAGCGGGTGGGGTTCTTCTCCCACGAGACCAGCCGGGAGAAACTGATGGACAGGCTGGTCGCCTGCGCTTCCGGTGTCCCGATGGATGCGAGCAAGGAGCGGACGCGGGATGATAAGCAGATGGAGGCCGTGTGCTCCATCTCGTCCCGGATCAACTCCGCGCCGCTGTTCCTGTTTTCCGCCGCCGGGCGTACCGTGCAGCAGATGCAGGATCGGGCGCTGTACAAGCGGCTGGACATCGTGATCGTGGATTATCTGCAAATCGTCGCCGCCCCGGGGAATGACGAATACACCCAGGTGACGGCGGTTTCCAAGGCGCTGCACACCATGTGCCAGCGGTTCGGGATCTTCTGCCTCGCGCTGTGCCAGCTGAGCCGGACGAAGACGGACAAGTCCGGCCACGCCCAGCGCCCCCGGCTGGAAGATCTCCGTTCCAGCGGCCAGATCGAGCAGGACGCCGACGGCGTATTCTTCCTTCACCCGCTGGAGGAGCCGGACAAGCCCCGGGAGCTGATCATCGCCAAGAACAAGGACGGCGCTCTGAGCATTACGAAGCTGGCCTTTGACGGCGCGCGGCAGCAGTTCCGCTTCATTGGCAAGGGGCAGCAGCCGCTGAAGCCGTTTGACTATTCCAGCTATGTGATGCCGAGCCAAGTAGACCAATACCCCCAGCTGTGCATGGATGTGGAAACTCCGTTTGATGCGGAGCAGAAGGAAGGATGTGCCGGTGAGCGTTAACTCTGATTTGGCTGAATCGCTGCGGCGGGAGAAAGCCAGAAACTTGCGGTACAAGAAGGCTATCCACGCCGACCTGAATCTGGCATCCATCGGTTCCAAGTTGATGGAAATGTACGAATCTGCGTCCGATGTGCTGTACTGGTGCGAGAATGACGGTGAGAGCACCCAGCTTGACGAGCTGATCGGAGACGAGGAAGAAACCTACGAGCTACGTATGGCGTTCTCCACGCTGGAGGGCGACTGCCAGCAGATGCTTGACGACCTGGACAATGAATGGGTTCCGGAGTTCTTTGATGATTTCTTCGGTGGAATAAGCCCTCGAGGCAGTATGATGCTTGGTTTTGATAGCTC
>ENA-UOIY01002849-UOIY01002849.1-human-gut-metagenome-genome-assembly--contig:-P114-NODE-2849-length-12052-cov-7.653580_pt1 | contig 12052 bp, 8 predicted proteins | sample MGYA00242335_ERZ723882 | MGnify/ENA metagenome assembly ERZ723882
ACTGGCGGAAAATCGGCCACAAAAGCAAGTGCAGGAAAGACTCCGAGAGGACATTAAATAAATACGGAGGCAGGAGAGACTCCTGCCTCTTATCTATGTTTATAGAGAACATATATTTATGATGAAAAAAGGTGAAAAAAATGGCATTAGACAGTAATATGGTGATACCGGCTCATGTGGCTCTTATTTTAGATGGAAATGGCCGTTGGGCAAAAAAGAGAGGGCTGCCAAGAACATTTGGCCATAAAGAGGGCTGTATTACAGTAGAAAAAACAGTAGAGACCGCTGCCAGGATGGGAATTAAATATCTGACTGTTTATGGATTTTCCACGGAAAACTGGAAGAGGTCGGAAGAAGAGGTTGGAGCGCTGATGCAGCTGTTCCGTTATTATATGGTACGTCTGTTAAAAATTGCAGCTGCCAATAATGTACGGGTAAAGATGATCGGCGACAGAAGGCGCTTTGCCCAGGACATTATAGATGGTATTAACCGTCTGGAAGAAGAAACAAAAAACAATACAGGACTTACCTTTGTAATCGCAGTAAATTATGGGGGAAGAGATGAGATCCGCAGAGCAGCTGGGAAACTGGCGGAAGATGTAAAAGAAGGAAGACTGCAGCCGGAAGATATTACTGAATCTGTATTTGCTTCCTATCTTGATACAGCCGATATCCCGGATCCGGATCTTTTGATCCGCACCAGTGGGGAATTAAGATTATCTAACTATTTACTGTGGCAGCTGGCTTATACAGAACTGTATGTTACAGATTGTCTGTGGCCGGATTTTGATGAGAAGGAACTGGAAAAAGCGATCATCCAGTATAATAAAAGAGATCGGCGGTTCGGCGGGGTAAAATGATGTACGTCGGGGATCTTTTTATGCTTGTTTTTACGAGGAGATTTTTTGCCAGTTATACCTAGTACATCGTTTCGTAAATAACTGTACGAATCACGTAGGATGCGGATTTGAGTGTGCAGGTCTAAAAACGCAGGCGTAGCGGGCTACGCTGAGGCTTTTAGGCCTGTGCAATCAGATTTGCAGACAAGTGAGTGGTATAGTTATTTCGAAAACGATGTACTAGTTTTAAAAGCCCATGTTTATGCGGTTTGGATTGGGCCGGCAGAAACACACACAAAAGCAAGTGAAGGAAAGACTCCGGGAGTACATAGTAGGAAGGAAAAGGAGAATTTTATGTTTACAACACGACTGATCAGTGGTATCGTACTGGTTATCCTTGCTATTTTCTTCGTTGGAAAAGGAGGGGGACTTCTTTTTGCAGTGACAGCCCTGATCTCTCTGGTAGGCCTTTTTGAACTGTACCGGGTTCTTGGGATTGAAAAACGGTCTGTGGCCGTAGTTGGCTATTTGACAGCCTTCTGTTATTATGGGATCTTATGGTTTGAAGGTCAGAAATACCTTACATTAATGATCATTGCATCCTTGATGCTTTTAATGGCTCTTTATGTTTTTACTTTTCCACGGTATAAAACAGAGGAAATAACAGGAGCGTTCTTTGGTGTGTGCTATGTGCCGGTAATGCTGTCATTTTTGTATCAGACCCGCAGCATGCATGACGGGGTCTATCTTGTGTGGCTTATCTTTTTAAGCTCCTGGGGCTGCGACACCAGTGCTTACTGCGTGGGAATGCTTCTTGGAAAACACAAGCTGGCCCCTGTGTTAAGCCCTAAAAAGTCCATTGAGGGTGCGGTTGGCGGTGTGATCGGTTCAGCTTTGCTGGGACTTGCATACGGAGCTTACTTTGGACACTGCATGGAAGAAGTGGCAAACCCTATAGCAGCCTGCGCGATTGCCTGTGCTATTGCTGCAGTGATCTCCCAGATCGGTGATCTGGCAGCATCTGCCATTAAGAGAAATCATAACATTAAAGATTATGGTCATCTGATACCGGGCCATGGTGGTATTCTGGACCGCTTTGATAGTATGATATTTACTGCCCCGGCAATTTATTTTGCAGTTACTTTTTTAAAGTAAACGTTTTAAATAAGCATTTCCTTTATAAAAGGAGAATAATTATGGTAAAGAATATATCTGTTCTGGGTTCTACCGGTTCTATTGGTACCCAGACATTAGAAATAGTCAGATATAATAAAGACATTAAGGTGACAGCCCTGGCAGCCGGTTCTAATGTAGAACTGATGGAAAAACAGATCCGTGAATTTAAGCCGGAGATTGCCTGCCTCTGGAGTGAGGAAAAGGCAAAAGAGTTAAAAGAGCGGGTAAAAGATCTGGATGTAAAAGTTTTTTCTGGCATGGATGGTCTGATCGCAGCAGCTACAGAGCCAAAGGCACAGATCGTAGTGACAGCAGTAGTGGGCATGATCGGTATCCGCCCTACTATTGCTGCCATGGAAGCAGGAAAAGATATTGCCCTGGCGAATAAGGAAACGCTGGTTACAGCTGGTCATATTATCATGCCTCTGGCAAAAGAAACCGGAGTTAAGATCCTTCCGGTAGATTCTGAACATTCTGCTATCTTCCAGTGTCTTCAGGGAGCAGCAGGAAATAAGATCCACAAGATCTTGCTGACAGCATCCGGAGGTCCTTTCAGAGGCTGGAAGAGAGAACAGCTGGAAAAGGTGCAGGTAGAAGATGCCTTAAAACATCCAAACTGGTCTATGGGGCATAAAATCACCATTGACTCATCTACTATGGTAAATAAGGGCCTGGAAGTTATGGAAGCTGGCTGGCTTTTTGGTGTATCCTTAGATCAGATCCAGGTAGTGATCCAGCCTGCAAGTGTCATCCATTCTATGATCGAATATGAGGACGGGGCAGTGCTCGCCCAGCTTGGTACGCCGGATATGAAGCTGCCTATCCAGTATGCATTATATTATCCGGAAAGAAGATTTCTTCCAGGAGACCGGCTGGATTTTACAAAGCTTCGTGAGATCACCTTTGATGTGCCGGATCCAGAGACTTTTAAAGGGTTAAGGCTGGCTTATGAAGCAGGAAAAACAGGAGGAAGTATGCCAACTGTATTTAATGCAGCCAATGAACTGGCAGTAAGTCTGTTTTTAAAGAAAAAGATCCCGTATCTTACGATTACGGATATGATCCAGGCATCTATGGAGCATCATAAAAAAATTGACGGGCCGGATGTAGACCAGATCCTGGCAGCGGAAGCAGAAACTTATGATTTTATACAGTCAAAATGGAATAGAATAATAAGTTTTAAATGAAAATCAGAAAGGATGAATGAAATCCTATGAATAGTGTACTGGCAGTGCTGATCCTTGGGGGAATCATCCTGTTCCATGAACTTGGGCATTTCATTTTCGCAAAATTAAGCGGCATTGAAGTAACAGAGTTCTCTCTGGGAATGGGACCAAGGCTTTTAAGCTTAAAAAAAGGCGAAACAAGATATTCCTTAAAACTTCTGCCTTTTGGCGGTTCCTGTGCTATGCTGGGGGAAGATGAGGATGCAGAAGGTGACAGAGCCTTTAATAACAAGCCTGTTTTTAACCGTATTGCTGTAGTGGCAGGTGGACCTTTGTTTAACTTTCTTCTGGCTTTTTTGCTGTCCCTTGTGATCGTAGGCTGCGCCGGTGGTTTTTATGAGCCGGTGGTGGTGGGAGTAGAAAAAGGCTACCCGGCTGAGCAGGTGGGGATCCTTCCGGGAGATGTGATCACAAAAGTAAATCATAGATCTGTCCATTCTTACCGGGATCTTACGCCTTATCTTACAGCTCATCCCCATCAGGATGTGACCATTACCTGGAAGCACACGGATGAAAACGGAAAAACAGAGAAGAGATCGGCAAAGATCACCCCAGTCTATATTGACAGAACAGGCCAGTCTATGATCGGTGTCCGGTTTGATGCAACCCTCCAGAAGATTACAAACCCAGCGCAGTTAGTAGTACAATCTGTTTATGAGGTAGAACATTGGATCGGTTATGTATTTGACAGCATTCATCTGATGTTTGTAGGCAAAGTAACTGCAGATGATATCAGCGGTCCTGTAGGCATTGTTACGACCATTGACCATACGGTAGAGCAGGCAGCATCAGCGGGGAAAACAGTAGTTGCTGTCGTTCTTATGAATTTTGCTGTTCTTTTAAGTGCCAACCTGGGAGTGATGAATCTGCTTCCTCTTCCTGCCTTAGACGGTGGACGGCTGGTATTTCTGATCATTGAAGCAATTCGCAGGAAACCTATTGACCGGGAAAAAGAGGGAACGATCCATGCGGTGGGAATGATCGTTCTGCTGGTGCTTATGGTATTTATATTGTTTAATGATGTGAGGAAGCTATTGTAAATGCTCCGTTTTTGGAGACAGCTGGAATTGAACCAGTACATCGTTTTCGAAACGATGTACTGGTTGAAAGCGAGGTATATTTCCTGTCTGAAGGACAAGAAGCGTAGGCGTGAAATGCATAGAACAATTTAAAAATAAAGAGGAATGAAACATGAGCAGAAAGGATACGAAAGTTGTTCATATTGGCGACCGGGTGATCGGTGGGGGAAATCCCGTCCTCATCCAGTCCATGTGCAACACAAAAACAGAAGATGTAAAGTCTACAATAAACCAGATCTTAAGCCTGGAAAAAGCAGGCTGTGATATTATCCGTGTGGCAGTGCCTACCATGAAGGCAGCAGAAGCTCTTAAAGATATTAAAAAAGAGATCCATATCCCATTAGTAGCAGATATCCATTTTGATTACCGTCTGGCTATTGCAGCCATGGAAAACGGGGCTGATAAGATACGTATTAATCCAGGTAATATCGGCAGTACAGACCGTGTCAAAGCAGTGGTAGACCGGGCAAAAGCGGGGAATATCCCAATCCGTGTAGGTGTAAACAGCGGTTCTCTTGAAAAAGATCTGCTAGAAAAATACGGTGGTGTAACTGCAGAAGGGATTGTGGAAAGTGCTTTAGATAAGGTACATCTTATTGAAGATATGGGTTATGATAATCTGGTCATCAGTATCAAATCATCCGATGTATTAATGTGCGTTAAAGCTCATGAACTGATCACTTCCAGAACCGATCATCCCCTTCATGTAGGTATTACGGAAGCAGGAACCTTATTTTCCGGAAATATCAAGTCTGCAGTGGGATTGGGAATTATCTTATATCAGGGCATTGGAGATACTATTCGCGTTTCTCTTACAGGCGATCCCGTTGAGGAAATTAAGTCTGCCCGCCAGATCCTTAAAACACTTGGACTTAGAAAGGGTGGAGTGGAAGTAGTTTCATGTCCGACCTGCGGCCGTACCCGCATTAACCTGATCCACCTTGCTAATCAGGTAGAGACTATGGTTTCTGGAATGGAAGGTCTGGACGGTGTAAAAGTAGCAGTTATGGGCTGTGTAGTTAATGGACCTGGAGAGGCCAAAGAGGCAGATATAGGTATTGCCGGCGGGGTTGGCGAAGGTCTGATCATCAAAAAAGGTGAGATCTTACGAAAAGTACCAGAAGAAGATTTGTTAAATTCCCTTCGCAGTGAACTGGAAGCAATGGCAAAAGCAAGAAAGAAGTAATCTGAATGGCAAAAGGTTTTTTAGAAGTATTTCCAACTCTTAATATTGCAGAGCCTTTAAAGGAGCTTTTAGCTTTGGCAGAAGTAGAAAAAGTTACTTCTGCCAAAGATAGAAGCTCTATTCGTGTTTATATGAAAAGCGCAAGGCTCATTCATAAACAAAATATTTATGATCTGGAACGTGGAATTAAAGACCAGCTGTTTCCAGATAAACAGATCACTATTAAGATCCAGGAAAAATACAGACTGTCAGGACAGTATACGCCTGAAAAGCTTTTAAAGATGTATAAGGATAGTCTGTTGTTAGAATTAAAGCATTACAGCATCGTAGAATACAGTATGTTCCGCAAGGCTCAGATCGTTTTTGAGAACGAAGGAAAAATGGTACTGACTGTAGAAGATACCATGGTAAACAGGGACAAGACCAATGAATTAAAAAGGGTTCTGGAAAAAGTATTTAACGAGCGGTGTGGTTTGCCGGTGGAAGTGTCATTTCTGTATATCCCTGCAAAGGAAAATGACAGAAGAAAGCAGATAGAACAGAAATTAGAAAGAGAAGCACAGGCTATTTACTGGCAGAATCATAAGGATGAATTAGGCAGTGCGAATAGCGGAGAAAATATCTCACAGCCTGCTGTGATACGGAATACAGATGAGAAAAAAACTCAGACAGAGGATGCTATCATCATGGATGTTCCTACGCCTGAAGCAGCTCCCTGGGATGCGCTAATGGATCAGGCAGCTTCAGGAAATGTTCCGGGAAATGATGAGAATATTTCTCTTGTAGCAATTGGGACAAAACCAACAGATGTGGAAAAAACGGCTGCCTCAAAGATACTAGCAGGAGAAAGAACGGAAAAACCTCAGCTAAACAAAGGAAGAAAAGGCTGGGGAAGAGAAAAAGATTCTAGCTTTGGGGAAGACAGGAAGTTTTCAGTCAAACGTTCCAATAATCCGGATGTGCTTTATGGACGTGACTTTGATGATGACTTTATGGAGATTGAGAAGATTGACGGAGAGATCGGAGAAGTTACTTTAAGGGGGCAGATCTTAACCTGTGAAAGCCGTGAACTTAGAAGCGGTAAATTTATTCTTACCTTCGATATAACAGACTTTACAGATACCATTACAGCAAAGATGTTCATTCGGCCGGAGATATTTAATGAAGTGAAGGACATGATCAAAACAGGCATGTTTATTAAGATCAAGGGCGTTACCACTATTGATAAATTTGATGGAGAGCTTACATTAGGCTCTATTGCAGGTATTAAAAAAGCAGAAGATTTTACTACCAAACGTGTGGATAACAGCCTGGAAAAGCGGGTGGAACTACATTGTCATACAAAAATGAGTGATATGGATGGTGTTTCTGATGTAAAGAGCATCATAAAGCGGGCGAAAAAATGGGGTATGTCATCTATTGCCGTTACAGATCATGGCTGCGTTCAGGCATTCCCTGATGCAAACCATGCTTTGGATAAAGGAGACACCTTTAAAATCTTATATGGCGTAGAAGGCTATCTGGTAGATGATACAAAACAGCTGGTAGAAAATTCTAAAGGCCAGACTTTTGCAGATACTTATGTTGTTTTTGATATTGAGACCACGGGTTTTAGTCCTGTAAAGAACCGTATCATTGAGATTGGTGCTGTAAAAGTGGTAGATGGTGTGATCACAGACAAGTTTTCTACGTTTGTAAATCCAGATGTGCCCATTCCATTTGATATTGAAAAGCTGACCAGTATTAATGACGCTATGGTATTGCCTTATCCGAAAATTGATGTGATCTTACCCCGGTTTCTGGAATTTGTGGGAGATGCAGTACTGGTAGCCCACAATGCTGGTTTTGACGTAGGTTTTATTGGACATTATGCAGAAGCCCTTGGACTGCCATTTTCACCAACAGTGCTGGATACAGTATCTCTGGCACGGCTTCTTTTACCAAACTTAAATCGTTTTAAGCTGGATACAGTGGCGAAAGCTTTAAATATTTCTCTGGAAAACCATCACCGGGCAGTCGATGATGCCGGAGCGACAGCAGAGATTTTTACCGCTTTTGTAAAAATGCTGCGGGAGCGTGATATCGAGGATCTGGATCACTTAAATGAATTAAGTACCATGGATGCCCAGACCATTATGAAGCTTCCCACCAATCATGTTATCATCCTGGCAAAAAATGATCTGGGACGTATCAATCTGTACCGTCTGGTCAGCTGGTCCCATTTGGATTATTATTCCAGACGTCCCCGTATTCCCAAGAGCGTTCTGGATAAGTATAGGGAAGGTCTGCTGATTGGCTCTGCATGCGAGGCAGGAGAACTGTATCAGGCTCTTCTTAGAGGTGCACCAGATGCGGAAATCGCAAGGCTGGTTAATTTCTATGATTATCTGGAGATCCAGCCTTTAGGCAATAACGCATTTATGCTGCGGGATGAAAAAAGTACAGTTAAGACTGAAGAAGATCTGATCGAGATTAATAAAAGGATCGTAGATCTGGGAACTCAGTTTGGAAAACTGGTGTGCGCAACCTGTGATGTGCATTTTCTGGATCCGCAGGATGAAGTTTACCGGCGTATTATCATGGCTGGTCAGGGATTTAAAGATTCCGATGACCAGGCACCTTTGTACCTGCGTACAACGGAAGAGATGCTGGAAGAGTTTGCTTATCTGGGGCCGGATAAGGCATACGAGGTAGTAGTTACAAATACCCGTAAGATTTCTGATATGTGCGAAAAAATCGCTCCGGTACGTCCAGACAAATGTCCTCCTGTTATTCCAGACTCTGACAAGACTTTAACAAAAATCTGCTATGACCGCGCCCATGAAATGTATGGTGAAGATCTTCCTAAGATCGTAGTAGACCGTTTGGAGCGGGAGCTTCATTCCATTATCACCAATGGATTTGCTGTTATGTACATCATTGCCCAGAAACTGGTTTGGAAGTCTAACGAGGATGGATATTTGGTAGGCTCCCGAGGCTCTGTAGGTTCCTCCTTTGTGGCAACTATGTCTGGTATTACAGAGGTAAATCCATTAAGTCCCCATTACCATTGTCCAAAGTGCCGTTACTATGACTTTGATTCTGAAGAAGTTCGTAAGTTTTCCGGTATGGCGGGCTGCGATATGCCGGATAAAAAATGTCCGGTATGTGGGACACCTCTGGAAAAGGACGGTTTTGACATCCCATTTGAGACCTTCCTTGGATTTAAGGGAGATAAGGAGCCTGATATCGATTTAAACTTCTCTGGTGAATATCAGAGTAAGGCTCATGACTATACAGAAGTTATTTTCGGTAAAGGTCAGACTTTCCGTGCTGGTACTATTGGCACACTGGCAGATAAGACGGCTTTCGGTTATGTAAAAAAATATTATGAGGAAAGGGGAACCAGAAAACGGAATTGTGAGATCAACCGTATTGTACAGGGATGTGTAGGCGTGCGCCGTACTACGGGACAGCATCCAGGTGGAATCATCGTATTGCCTTTAGGCGAAGAAATCTATTCCTTTACACCAGTACAGCATCCGGCAAATGATATGACTACTTCTACCGTTACTACACACTTTGATTACCATTCTATTGACCACAACCTGTTAAAGCTGGATATTCTTGGACATGATGATCCAACCATGATCCGTATGCTTCAGGACCTGATCGGTTTGGATCCGGTTAAGGACATTCCTCTGGACAGCTCGGAGGTTATGAGTTTGTTCCAGAACACATCTGCGTTGGGGATCACACCAGATGATATCGGCGGTTGTCCTTTAGGGGCTCTGGGAGTGCCGGAGTTTGGTACTGATTTTGCGATGCAGATGCTCCTTGATACCAAACCCAAATATTTTTCTGATCTTGTACGTATTGCAGGTCTGGCCCATGGTACAGACGTATGGCTGGGAAATGCCCAGACACTGATTCAGGAAGGAAAAGCCACTATCCAGACAGCCATCTGTACCCGAGATGATATTATGATCTATCTGATCGCTCAGGGAATGGAACAGGGACTTTCCTTTACCATCATGGAGAGTGTGCGAAAGGGTAAGGGGTTAAAACCGGAATGGGAAGAGGATATGAAGGCTCATGGCGTGCCTGACTGGTACATATGGTCCTGTAAGAAGATCAAATACATGTTCCCGAAAGCCCATGCTGCGGCCTACGTTATGATGGCGTGGCGTATTGCCTACTGTAAGATTTTCTACCCTCTGGCATATTATGCAGCCTTTTTCAGTATCCGCGCCAGCGCTTTTTCCTATGAGATCATGTGTCAGGGAAGAGATAAGTTGGAATATTATCTGGCAGATTATAAAAAGCGTTCTGATACCCTTTCTAAAAAGGAACAGGATACGCTGCGAGATATGCGCATTGTCCAGGAAATGTATGCAAGAGGCTTTGATTTTGTGCCTATTGATATTTACAAGGCAAAAGCAAGGCATTTCCAGATTATTGATGGCAGACTGATGCCTTCTTTAAGTAGTATTGATGGTTTAGGTGAAAAAGCGGCAGAAGCAGTGGTGGATGCAGTAAAGGATGGTCCATTCTTGTCAGTAGAAGATTTCTCAGGCCGTACCAAAGTAAATGGAACAATTTGTTCCCTGATGTCTGACTTGGGACTGCTTAAGGATCTTCCTCAGTCTAATCAGTTATCATTATTCGATCTATAAAATGATAATGATATAAGAATTAGGAACAGGCTGTACCTGATGAGCTGGTATCATATTGCGGCGTATCGATCAGGTTTCATATGTGCGTATTGATCTGGTATCATAAAATTGACTTATAAAAAAAATTATGGTATATTTTGGAAAGAGTTTTTTCGCATGTGGAGTGTGAAAAAACTCTTTCTTGCACTTTAAAAGCAAATTGACGCATCAAAGCGTTAAAGTAATACGTTGAAATGAAAACAGCGTAAATCAAAGTAAATGGGGGTTTAATATTTTTAATGGAACGTGAAAAATTTTCTTCCAGATTAGGTTTCATCCTGATCTCAGCAGGCTGTGCTATTGGTCTGGGCAATGTATGGAGATTTCCTTATATTGTAGGAGCTTACGGAGGAGCTGCTTTTGTGCTTATTTATCTGGCATTTCTCCTGATCCTTGGTCTTCCTATTGTAGTAATGGAATTTGCTGTAGGACGTGCCAGTAAACGAAGTGCAGCTCTTTCTTTTAATTTGCTGGAGCCAAAGGATACAAAATGGCATCTGACCCGATATGCAGCTATGGCAGGAAACTATATGCTGATGATGTTCTATACCACGGTAGCAGGATGGATGATCTATTATTTCATTAAAATGCTCCGGGGAGACTTTACAGGACTTGATTCAGACGCAGTAGCTGGAGAGTTTACCAGCATGCTTGGGAACCCGACATTGATGGCGGGATTTATGGTTTTTGTGGTAGTTCTTTGTTTTGGTATCTGTGCCCAGGGGTTGGTAGCAGGTGTAGAACGTATTACAAAAGTGATGATGGTCTGCCTGTTGTTTCTTATGATAGCACTGGCTGCTCATTCTATGGTATTAAAGGGCGGTGAACCGGGACTGGAGTTTTATTTAAAGCCTGATTTTGGAAAAATGGTAGATGCAGGACTGGGAAATTCTATTTTTGCAGCTATGGGACAGTCTTTTTTTACATTAAGTATCGGTATTGGTGCGCTGGCTATTTTTGGAAGTTATATCGGAAAAGAACACCGTTTGACTGGCGAAGCCATCAGTATTACTATTCTGGATACACTGGTTGCATTTATGGCTGGTCTGATTATTTTCCCGGCATGCTTTGCTTATGGAGTTGAACCAACTTCCGGTCCGTCCCTGATCTTTATCACACTGCCAAACGTATTTAACCATATGGCAGGAGGAAGACTGTGGGGATCATTGTTCTTCGTATTTATGTCCTTTGCAGCTCTTTCTACTGTAATTGCTGTATTCCAGAATATTATTTCTTTTGCAACAGACCTTACAGGCTGTTCTGTAAAGAAAGCGGTAGCGTGGAATGTAGCAGTAGTGATCATCTTGTCATTGCCATGTGTGTTCGGATTTAATATCTGGAGTAATTTCCAGCCATTAGGAGCAGGATCCAATATACAGGATTTAGAAGACTTTATCCTCAGTGATAATCTGCTGCCGATTGGAAGTCTGTTATATCTGTTGTTTTGCACCAGCAGATATGGATGGGGATTTGAAAAATTCCTGGCAGAAGCAAATGAGGGAGCCGGTGTTAAATTTCCAAGATGGGCACGTTTTTACGTAAGTTATATCCTTCCGCTGATTGTGATCTTTATTCTGGTTCAGGGATATATTGCGAAATTCTTCTAAATAAATTCTAAATGAGAAGCATTTAGAACATGTGAAAAATACAGCAAAAGCAGAGGCCTGTGCTGTAAGAGAACAGCATACGGCTTCTGCCCAAGCATTATTTTTTTAGTTGTCTAAAAAAAATTAACAATTTTGAAAATTTGTAGTTGACAACTGGAAGAATGTGTATTATACTATTCAACGTAATCGAAATCGAGGCGTGGCTCAGTTTGGTAGAGCGCTGCGTTCGGGACGCAGAGGTCGCG
>ENA-UOIY01002854-UOIY01002854.1-human-gut-metagenome-genome-assembly--contig:-P114-NODE-2854-length-12039-cov-5.252086_pt1 | contig 12039 bp, 10 predicted proteins | sample MGYA00242335_ERZ723882 | MGnify/ENA metagenome assembly ERZ723882
CGATCCAGCGCCATCTGAGAGTTTAGGCAGGATAAACGAGGGCATATGAGAAAAAAGAAGATAGCGGTTTTGGCAGCAGCGGCCGCCTTGACCTTGGGAACGGTATTTTCCTCCTATGCCACCAGTAAGGCTATAGAGGATGCGAAGAAAAAGGTTTCTTCCATGGAGGAGGAAAAGAAAAAGGTAGAGTCTACTTTAAAGGAGCTGGAGGGAAAGAAGTCAGATACAGCGGCCTATGTAAAGGAGCTGGATCGAAATCTGTCCGCCCTGGCAGGGGAGCTTACAAAGCTGGAGGGAGATATTTCCCAGAAGGAAGAGCAGATAGAGGAAGCGAAAGTGGAGCTGGAAACAGCCAAAATTACGGAGAACCGCCAGTATGAGGACATGAAGCTGCGGATCCAGTATATGTATGAAAATGGTCAGACTGGCCTGTTGGAGTCCATGATGCAGTCAGAGAGCATTGCAGAGCTTTTAAACCGGGCAGAGTATGCCAGCCAGATTACCTCCTATGACAGGAAAATGCTGGAGGAGTACAGAAAAACCAGGCAGGAGGTGGCTTTAAAGGAGGAAGCTCTTAAGACGGAGCATCAGGAGCTTCTTACCCTTCAGGATTCCACGAAGGCAAAGCAGAGCTCGGTAAAGACACTGATGGCTTCCAAGGAGGCAGAGCTGGCTTCCTATGAGACGAAGATCGCTTCTGCACAGGGAGAGATTGACCAGTATAATGCGGATATCAAAGCCCAGGAGGAGCATATGGCCCGTGTGGAGGCGGAGATACGGAGAAAGGAAGAGGAAGCCAGAAAAGCAGAAGAAGCCAGAAGGGCAGAAGAAGCCAAGAAAAATCAGTCTTCTGCCGGTGGGGATAGTACGGTAAAAAAAGGGAACACTAATTTTATATGGCCCTGTCCTGCAAGCGGACGGATTTCATCCGCGTTTGGGGACCGGAGCTCACCGACCGAGGGAGCTTCTACCAATCATAAGGGAATTGACATTCCGGCGCCGTCCGGTTCCTCTATTGTGGCGGCAGCAGATGGCAAGGTAGTGATCTCTACATACAGCTATTCGGCCGGAAATTATATTATGATCGATCATGGCGGCGGGCTTACTACTGTATATATGCACTGCTCTCAGCTTCTCGTGAAGGAAGGGGAGACTGTAAAACAGGGACAGACTATTGCAAAGGTAGGATCGACAGGATATTCCACAGGGCCTCATCTGCATTTTGGCGTCCGGTCCGGCGGAAGCTATGTAAATCCTTCCGGTTATGTAAGTCCATAAAGGGGCATACAGTGTAACAGGACAGAGAGGCCCCTTAAAGGCCAGATAGGAGACAAAAAGTGGAAGATCAAAGATATGACAGACAAAGCGAGAGAGGAAAGGCGGCAGGAAGCCAGAACCGGTTCTGGATGGGAGTTCTTACGGGAGCTCTCGTCATGGCGTTTGTGGGGCTGATCATCGTAGGTATGTCTGCGGGAATCTACCTGTTCGGACGGCGGGTGATCAGCCGTCAGCCTCAGCCCGGCGCTCCCTCTATTACGGAGGAGCCTGCAAAGAGAGTGGACTTTGAGCAGGTGACCTCAAAGATGGAGATGATCCAGCAGATCATAGACCAGGTATTTCTTTATGACGAGGACGCTCAGAATGTAGAGGATTTTATCTACCGCGGTATGATGGCAGGCCTGGATGATCCCTATTCTGTATATTATTCCGAAGAGGATTATAAGCTGATGCAGGAAAGCACCAGCGGCACCTATTCCGGAATCGGGGCTATGATTAGCCAGAACCGCACTACCGGCCTTTGTACGGTGGTAAAGGTATTTGACGGCTCTCCGGCTCTGGAGGCAGGGATGCGGCCGGGGGATGTGGTCTATAAGGTAGAAGATACGTTAGTAGCAGGGGAAAGCCTGGATGTGATCGTGAGCAATTATGTAAAGGGAGAAGAAGGAACTCCGGTGCAGATTACCGTATACCGGGCAGACGAGGACGCCTATGTGGATCTGACTCTTACCAGAAAGAAAATAGAGGTTCCTACTGTGGAGTCCCGGATGCTGGATGAAACAACAGGTTATGTGGCTGTGAGCGAATTTGATCTGATTACAGTAGATCAGTTTAAAACAGCCATTGATGACCTGACGGCAGAGGGAATGAAGCAGCTGGTGATCGATCTGCGGAATAATCCCGGAGGTATATTAGACAGCGCCGTAGCCATGGTGGACTATCTGATCCCGGATGATATGATGGATTTTAAGAAGGGAGAGGGAAAATCGCTCATTGTTTATACGGCTGACCGAAACGGAGAAGGGGAAACCTATACCGCTTCCGATGGCCATGCGGTGGATCTTCCTATCGCCATTCTGGTAAATGGTGATTCTGCAAGCGCTTCGGAGGTGTTTACAGGTGCGATGAAGGATTATGGAAGGGCAGTCGTGGTAGGAACTACCAGCTACGGAAAGGGAATTGTTCAGAATCTCATTCCTCTGGGAGATGGTTCTGCCATTAAGCTTACGACCGCCCACTATTATACGCCGAGCGGTTTTGACCTTCATGAAAAAGGAATTGTGCCGGATGTGGAGGTTCCTTTGGATGAATCTTTAAGAACGCAGGCAGTGATCCGCCCGGAGGATGACAATCAGCTTAAAAAGGCTGTGGAGGTTTTAAATAACGGGCAGTAGGATGAAAATAAAAACGGCAGTGCCGGACGGACTTGAAAGGAAGTCTTACGGTACTGCCGTTTTTATGTTTTTTGGCGGATGGGTTGCTGTACAGTTTATGCATTCTTTGAGAAATACTCCCGCGTCAGCCGAATTACCGTTCCGGACAGCAGGAAGACAGCAATCAGGTTGGGAATGGACATAAGGCCGTTAAAGGTATCGGCAATGCTCCACAAAAGCCCCAGATCCATAGTAGCTCCGGGAATGGATACCAGAGCGTAGATTACCATAAAGGGCTTTATAAAGGTTGCGGAAAGGAGAAATTCCACACATCTTGCGCCGTAAAGCCCCCAGCCTAAAATGGTGGAGAAGGCAAAGCAGCACATGGCGATCGCGGTAAAAATGGACACCCAGTTTCCGTAGGTAGAGGTAAAGCCCAGGATCGTAAGCTCTGCTCCGGCATCCTGTCCATAGGTTATGGGAATACCGCTGCAGAGAATTACCAGAGCAGTAAGGGTACAGATCACAATGGTATCTGCAAATACCTCAAAAATACCAAACATACCCTGATGGACAGGATTATCTGTATCCGCACAGGCGTGGGCAATAGAGCCTGTACCAAGTCCGGCCTCATTGGAGAAGATGCCTCTGGAAACGCCGCGCTTCATACTGGTAAAGAAGCTTCCTACCACTCCGCCGGTGACAGCAGAAGGAGAGAATGCTCCCTGGATGATTGAGGAAAATACGCCGGGAACATTTTCCAGATGGAAAAATACCACGCCAAAAGACAGAAGAATGTAGAGCAGAGCCATGAAAGGAACCAGCTTTTCCGCTACACTTCCGATGCGCTTGATGCCACCAAGGAGCACCAGAGCGACAGAGGAAGCCAGAAGGATGCCCATAGCCAGATTAAAGGTACCGACAGCAGAGTCAGGCAGGATGCCGTAGCCTGTGAGGGCAGACCGGACAGCCGTTGTGATGGTGTTGACCTGAGTGGCATTTCCGGTTCCGAATACAGTAAGGATACCGAAAATGGAAAAAAGATAGGCGAGCCACATCCATTTTTTCCCAAGCCCATTTTTGATATAGTACATGGGACCTCCGGCCAGATCGCCGTCCGGATTAGTTTCCCGGAAATGAACCGCCAGAGTAACCTCGGAAAATTTGGTGCACATTCCTAAAAATGCGGAAATCCACATCCAGAATACAGCGCCCGGACCGCCGATGGCAATAGCTCCGGCTACACCGGCGATATTTCCCGTACCCACAGTAGCCGCAAGGGCAGTACAGACTGCCTGGAAGGGGGTAATGGCGCCTTCGGAGGCATCTTTTTTGCTGAACATGCGGCCCAGAGTGGTGCGGATGGCATAGGGAAAGCGGCGGATCTGGATAAAACGGGTGCGAAGGCTTAAGAAAAGTCCTACTCCGATGATGCAGATCATGGCTGGTACTCCCCAGATAAAGCTGTTTACAGCTGTGTTTACGGAAGTAATAAATTCGATCATGATTATCCTTTTTAACCCTTTCTTTTGTACTGCATTTCATTATAATGGTAAAGTTTGCTTTATGTCAAACGATATAGAAGAAAGAGGGATATTTATACAACCTTAATACAGGCATTATGGATACTTATGCCGCTTTTATACAGCACAGGGTATAATAAAATAAAAAAGCAGAAGTAAGGGGATGTGAAGAGGATGAAAGAAATTATTCTGCTGGGTGCTTTGGCTGTACTGTATAAAATAGGCGGCCGTCTGTTTGACAGGCTGGATCATTTCTTCGAAGGACTTATGCCGCCTCGGGAGTCTTCGTATGAGCCTGAGGAAAGAAATCTGGAAGACGGTTGGAAAATAGAAAAAATGAAACATGCATAAAGGATGTATAAAGAAAATCGCTCCGCCGGTTGTTGGCGGAGCGATTTCATGTTACACTAAAAAGGCACGGTTTTGGAAAAGATTCCTGGCCGTAGATCTTTGTACAAAAAGGGGAATTTGATTATGCCAGTGTTTGATTTTAACCATACGCCGGAAACGGAAGATACAAAGGGAGCAGAGTGTACATACAGTATTTTTTATTCGGCTGCTCCTCAGGCAGCGCCGGAGCAGCCGATTCTGGTATTAGACACAAAAGGACAGCAGTGGGAGCATCACACCTGCGGTCTCTTTACCAATCCTGTAAGGGGAACTGCTTTTGAGTTTAAGGATGGAGGCGAAACGGTCAGTGGAAATATTTTAAAAATAGACGCCCGGTTTGTAAGCCTGATCCGGTGGCTGGGGGAAAACCATATCAATGTGCGTCTGTCCGGAGAGAACAGGGAGGAAGGCTATTCCGTTTACCGCATCCGTGAAACAGCCTTTGGGGGAGGAACCAAGCTTTCAGCAGAGGACGGCTTTTTGCAGTTTATGATTGAGCGTCTGTTTGCCAGCAGTGCGCCTTCTGAGACAGAGGAGGAAGAGGAAACTGAAGAAGGAGATGATATGAAGCTTACCAGTCTCCAGAGCATTACGGATTTTATGACCTGTGCAGGAAAGACCCTTCCGGATCACATCCGTCTCTGGGCAAGAAGAAACCTGGCAGTGGCAAAGTCACATGAGGTATCCCCGGAGGAGCGCCGCCATGCTCAGAGAGCGCTGTCTATTATGATGAACGTGCGGTGGAAGCATGATTATTTTGAAGCCATTGATCCGGTAGAGGCAAGACGGATTTTAGATGAAGAGCTTTACGGCATGGAGCGGGTAAAGCAGAGGATTATAGAAACCATTATCCAGATCAACCGAACTCACACGCTGCCCGCATACGGCCTTTTGCTGGTGGGGCCTGCGGGTACGGGAAAATCCCAGATCGCTTATGCGGTGGCAAGAATCTTAAAGCTGCCGTGGACAACTCTGGATATGAGCTCCATCAATGACCCGGAGCAGCTGACAGGAAGCTCCAGAGTCTATGCCAACGCAAAGCCGGGAATTATCATGGAGGCATTTTCCATGGCAGGAGAGTCCAATCTTGTATTTATCATCAATGAACTGGACAAAGCGGCTTCCGGAAAAGGAAATGGAAATCCGGCAGATGTGCTTTTAACCCTGCTTGACAATCTGGGCTTTACGGATAACTACATGGAATGTATGGTGCCTACCTCAGGCGTATATCCCATTGCCACAGCTAACAATAAGGAGCAGATCAGCGCACCATTAATGTCCCGTTTTGCGGTGATCGATATTCCGGACTATACATTGGAAGAAAAAAAGATCATTTTCTCAAAATTTGCTCTGCCAAAGATCCTGCGCCGCATGAGCCTGCGCAAAGAGGAGTGTATCCTGACCGAAGAGGCTCTTGATACCGTAGTGGAGCTTTATTCAGATACGAGCGGAATCCGTGATCTGGAGCAGGCTGCGGAGCATATCGCTGCCAATGCCCTGTATCAGATCGAGGTGGATCATCTTGAAAAGGTGGTATTTGACGGAAAAATGATCCGGGAGCTTTTGGGATAATAACCTTTAGTCTGCCTCGTCCTTTTCCGGCTCAAGGAGTTTTAAAAGAGTTTCATTCAGAGCCCGGGCCTGTTCGGCCAGCTCCCGTATGCAGGAGATTTCCGGAACCTCAATATCATGGATCAGGGTATTGCGCATTTTTCTAAGAAATGCAATCTGATTCAGGCTGTCTTTGTCAAAAAGCCCGGTCCGTTTCAGGGCGTTGATATTAAAGACGCTTAAGGAACGGGAGCTGCGCTTGGTGGTGCGGTTTAAAAGCGCTTCCAGGGGAACCCATTGACTGAAAAAGGCGCTGATGGCTTTCAGACGTTCCTCATCCTCTTTAGAGCCGGCTGCCTTTAAGGACTGGTAGGCCAGATACCGCTTTTCATTTCCGCTGATGATCTGGTCAATAATCTGCTGGGAAATGTTCCGTTTGTCCTTTTCAAATTTAACTGCCTTTAAAATAGGGCCCATGTACTTTACGTCCAGCAGCTTCAGGCTGGACAAAAGCCGGAAGAGCAGCTCAATATTTCCCATCCGCAGTTCGATATCCTCCGGGCGGAAATTGCTGCTGAGGTAATTGTAAAGATAGGAAGCCAGCTCGTACTGGTTGTTAAAAACAGCATTTTTGCTGCGGATCCGTTCATTTCCTGCAGCCTGCAGGCGCTCCAGGGCGATTTCTCCTGCAAGGACAAGACCGTTTAACTCGTCTAGGATGGCAAGCTCTTCTTTGGAAAGCGTACCCTGAAGGGGTTTGTAGATTAAGTCATGTTCTACCTCAGACCAGGCGTGCATCAGGACGGACGCTACCTGAATTTCGATTCTGGCCCGGCAGTAGCGTTTTTCTGAGGGTTGTACCAATTCTTCTCTCAGATAGACACGGTAGTGGTTGGCCCAGTAGCCGGAAAAACGCTTATGATAAGTAGGAGGCTTTGACTGCTCCGGGAACTGCTTGCTTTCCAGAATGTGGAACTGATCCCGGATCAGCTGGTCTGCCTGAAGGCGGTCTCCGGGGAAATAGAGGGAAACCCGGACACCGCAGAGATCGGCGATGTCCTCATAGATTTCCTTTATATTCCGGTAAGGAACCGGGCGCTTGGCATTGCGGCGGAGAACCTTGCTTTTTAAGCGTCCCGGATTTTTGGCCCGGTAGGTAACCATGGCCCGGATACCGGAGGAGCGCAGCACAGCCTCCAGCTGACCGGCTGCAAGACGGCCTACAGATTCATAGTAGTTAAATTTCTTTTTGTAGTTGTCAATAAACTGGTTGATCAGGTCCATTGATTTCTCCTTTTTGCGGGCTTTATCGGCGGAAATGCTCTGCTTTAATCAGATGATTTCATCATATCATAGGAGAAATGGGAGTGCAAGCAGACCGGTTTTTGAGTTTTTGCATTTTGCATTTTATCGTGTCAGCTTCTTTTCCACACAGGCAATGGCCTGATATAAAAGCCAGGACAGCAGGCACAGAATCATGATGGAGGTCATAAGCACCGTCATGGTAAAGGTCTGGGCGGAGTAGGTGATCAGATATCCCAGTCCTGCCCGTGCGGAGAGAAATTCACCAATGATGACGCCGACCAGGCACAGGCCGATATTGACCTTCATGTTATTGATCACCATGGGGAGGGAGCCTGGCAGAAGAACCTTAAGGAGTACGTCTGTTCTGGTTCCTCCAAGGGAACGGATCAGGCGTATTTTGTCTTCATCGGTCTGACAGAAACCATTGTACAGAGTAAGGATCGAGCCAAAGAGAGCCACGGAAACGGCCGCTGTGACAATGGTGGTGGTATTATTTCCCAGCCATACGATTAAAAGCGGAGCCAAAGCGGATTTGGGCAGACTGTTTAAAAGAACTAAGAATGGCTCTAAAACGCTGGCAGCAGAGGGACTGGCCCAGAGAAGAAGGGCACAGACCAGACCGGCTGCGGTACAGACAGCAAAGCTTATAAGCGTCTCCATGAGGGTAACGCCTGTGTGGAGAAAGATGGTTCTGTCGGCAGTCATAGAAATCAGGCATTTGAGGATCAGGCTTGGACTGCTGAAAATAAACCGGTCGATGAGACCTAAACTGGCTGAGAGCTCCCATAAAGACAGAATCAGGATCAAAAGAAGGATGCGCCAGATACGGATCATACTCCGGCGGCGCAGCTGGTCGGCCAGGTATTCCTGCTGGGCTAACGAGGGGGAGAGTAAGGGATTATTCATCTGTTTTCAGCTCCTTCCATACAGCGTTGAAATATCCGGAAAATTCAGGACAGTTACGTCTTTTTAAAGGTGTTGCACAGTCAGCCGGGAAATGGATGGGAAGGATTTTTTTGATCCGTCCGGGCCGGGGTGTGAGTATGATGATCCGGTCTGCGATGCTGATGGCTTCTGAAAGATCGTGGGTCACAAGAACGGCTGTTTTTTTAGTGCTCCGTAAGATAGAACTGATATCGTCACATACAGAAAGCCGTGTCTGGTAATCCAGAGCAGAAAATGGCTCATCTAAAAGAAGAAGATCCGGTTCCAGCGCCAGAGTACGGATCAGAGCGGCCCGCTGGCGCATTCCTCCGGAAAGCTCAGAGGGCCGGGCGTGTTCAAAGCCTTCAAGGCCGTAGGCTGAGAGCATTTCCTTTAAGCGGGCAGTTGTCTTTGGGGTAAGGCGGTTCTGGATTTCCAGTCCCAGAGATACATTGGATAAAATATCCCTCCACGGAAAAAGATGATCCTTTTGGAGCATATAGCCGGTATCAGACGGCGATTGGCGCAGCGGATGGCCGTCTAAGAGGATCTGCCCCGTATCAGGTTTGAACAAACCGCAGAGAAGAGAAAGAAGGGTGGATTTTCCGCAGCCGGACGGGCCGACCACGGCTGCAAATTCACCGGGAGACAGGGAAAATGATATATCAGAAAGAGCCAGCGTTTCTCCTTCCAGTGTATGGTAGGAAAAGCTGACTCCGTTTACATCCAGTTTGGGTGTCATTTTGTAAAATCTCCTTTCACCTAAGTACGTCTTTGATGTAGTATACGCGAAAGGAGACAGGATGGTTCAGATCTGGTTTACTGGGAAGCAGCGCTTTCGGATGGAACTGTTTCCGGTGCTGCCGGGGCAGAGGCATCTGCGGCCGCTTCATTCTGTGTATAGCTCCAAGTCACGGGAGTGGGCCGTGAGGCATCAAAGATCTGAGAAGCGTCAAAGAGATCGGACAGCCGTTTTTTGGATGGATCCGTCTGGATCATATCCTCGTAAAGACGGTAGCCGTCCAGATTCCGTCTGGCCATCCGCAGATGGTCGCTTCCCTTTTGGATCCAGGCGGGCTTGCTTGCGTCCACATTGCAGAAATACCGGAAGCCCTTGGAATGGAGATATTTAAAACGGTAATTATCCTCTGTATAGGGCCGCCAGTCTGCCACATCATTGCCGTTGGGATAGATGTAGATATCGGTTGGCCCGATAAGAGATTCTACCTCTGCTTCCCACTTGTCCGTATCTGTATAGAAGCGCTCGTCGCTGATCTTGAAGGTTTCTCCGGGTACGGAGGAAACGCCCATCCACAGATGGCCCCAGCTGTGGCTTGCAAGCTCCCAGCCATTGTCTTTTAAACACTGGGCTACCTTTGCAGCCTGCTCTCTATCCTGTTCATAGTTCGGACTGTCACTGTAGGAAGCAGCAGTGCGGTAGCCTAAAATTCCTTCATAGCCCGTAAAGGCGATGATCGCTCTGGCACCTTTATAGGAAAAATCGGGGTGTTCTTCGATGAAATCTTCTAAAATCGGGATTAGGTCATAAGGGCCGGTGGAAATGGAGCCGTCTTCCATGACCATTTCAGCAGTGGGTTTTCCGTCCTCTCCGATGACGATCCGGCGTGCAAAGCCGTCCTTTTCCATATAAGGATAATAGCATACGTCATCCTGGGACATGACCAGAGGTTTTTTGCCCTCAGGAAGCAGGATTTCTCCCCAGGAGAAAACGGTATTTCCATTTTCATCTGTAGTCTCAGAGGCAATATCCCGGATGCGTACCAGAACATAACCGTCCTCATAGAAAGCATCCAGCATCTTTAAAAATTCATCCTTTGTAGTCATGACGGAATTGTAGCCGGGAGTCCGGCTGTCGCCGTCAAAGGCTTTGGCAGTGTCCATGATAAGAGAATGGAAAAATACATGGGGAACGTTCTGCACATCAGCTGGTAAGAGAGAAGCCTTTGCTTCCTCATAAGATGTGATCGCTTCCAGGGCAGCGGGGTCTTCTGCCAGAGAGGAGTCTTCTTTAATGAGAGCAATGGCACGGTCGTAGTCATAGCCCGCAGCGATATATGCGGCCTGAGCAAGTGTGCCAGAGGCCGGGGAAGAGATAGGCTGTGCCGGATCTTCGGAGGTTGTTTTGGCTGTACTGGAGGAGGCGGAAGCAGATGATATGGGCTGTCTGTTTAAGACAAAGCGGGTCAGTGCAAAAACGCCTGCTGCCAGGGCTGAAAACGCCAGAAACAGTGCAAGTATAATAGGAAGATGCCGGACAAGCTTTCTTCGCTGTCTTTGGGCCTGCCGGCGTCTGAAATCATTTCGGCTCATAAGTTGTAAATCTCCTGTTTGAATGAAAGTAAAATTGTATCAATTTAATTATAACATAAAATTCAGGAAATGAAAGTGATTGAAATTTGATGGAAGCCGTGGTATGTTTAAAATAGAAATTACCCAAAAGCGGCGGCTGCTTTTTGACACAGCAGAGCCGGCTATGAAAAGGAGATAAAATTATGGCAGAAATGGTAAAAGATCCAAATTGCGCATACTGTATGCAGGGAGAGCTGGTAGCAAAATTTGCCTATCCGGTCTGCGAGATGAAGACAGGCTTTCTTTATGTATTTAAGGAGCAGAGTAAAAAGGGAAGAGTGATCCTGGCTCACAAAAAGCATGTCAGCGAGCTGATCGACTTAACAGATGAAGAGAGAAATGATTTCTTTGCAGAGGTGGCTCAGGTGGCAAGAGCCGTACACAAGGTATTTCATCCCGATAAGGTAAACTACGGCGCATACGGCGACACAGGCTGCCACCTTCATTTCCATATCGTTCCCAAATATAAGGGCGGAGAAGAGTGGGGCGGCACCTTTGAGATGAACAGCGGAAGAACCATTCTTACAGACGCTGAGTATGAGGAGATGGCAGAGGCCTTAAGAAAGGCTTTAAAGGAAGTATAGGAACACATAGTATAAAATAACCTCTGGCAGCGGCAGAAGCCACTGCCGGGGGTTTTGTCTTTTTTGGTGCGACATAAAGCGTTTGTCCGGTTTCATATATTAGGCAGAGAGCAGCAATGTTTGGAGGAATCGTGTATGAAACGGACAAAAGCAGCAGGCTTTTTGCTTGCGCTTCTTATGACGGCAGGGCAGGTGACGGCAGCATTGGCTTCTGAACCGGAGCTAGAGCTCCCGGTCGGGGTGCCGGCCAGAGCGGTGAGCAGAGAAACTGCGCAGATACAGGCAGAAGCAGGAAATGGGGCAGCTTCTCAGACGGCAATCCAGATATCAGCGCCTTCAGCCGTTCTCATGGAGGCATCTACGGGACAGATCATATATGAAAAAGGGGCGGATGACAAAAGAAGTCCGGCCAGCGTTACAAAGGTCATGACGCTGATCCTGATTTTTGATGCCCTGGCAGAGGGGAAAATCCAGCTTTCCGATGAGGTGGTTACCAGCGCTCATGCCAAGTCTATGGGCGGCTCCCAGGTATTTTTGGAGGAAGGGGAAACGCAGACGGTGGAAACACTGATTAAGTGCATTGTGATCGCATCGGGAAATGATGCTTCTGTAGCCATGGCGGAGTATATTTCCGGTACAGAGGAGGCCTTTGTACAGCAGATGAATAAACGTGCCGAAGGTCTGGGGATGACAGGAACCCACTTTGTGGACTGCTGCGGCCTTACAGAGGATCCCTCCCAT
>ENA-UOIY01002859-UOIY01002859.1-human-gut-metagenome-genome-assembly--contig:-P114-NODE-2859-length-12007-cov-11.733601_pt1 | contig 12007 bp, 11 predicted proteins | sample MGYA00242335_ERZ723882 | MGnify/ENA metagenome assembly ERZ723882
CCATAAGTGGAACTCTTTATGTCCACCGGCATAGCCGGTGGTTGCCTTTCTTATGAACGCGAACAGCCCCCTGTACAGGTAATCGAAAGACCTGCTCAGGGGGCTGTTTCTTATGCCTATATGTGTCCAAAAGCGCACACGATTTTCCGGAATAGCAAAAACCGTAGGAATAAATGGATAATATAAAAAAAGAAGAAAAATAAAGCTTCAACGGAGGAAGTACGCTACATGGAAGCGCACTTCTGTCATGGATAAGATTTCCAGAGAATCTGTAGAAAACGGAGGTCTTATCCTATGAAACAGTACAGAATGCTGGCCAGAGAATTTCTCGCTGAAACCGCGAATACACTTCGAAAGCGCCGAAATCTGACGCAGGACGAAATGGCGGAGCGGCTGCGTATCACAAGCCGGGCCTACGGCGATCTGGAACGGGGAAAATACTGCTTTTCCGCCGTTGCGCTGCTTTTTCTTCTGCTTATGCTAAGTGAGGAAGAGGCAGCATGCTTTCTGAAGGAGTTCCGCAAGCGGGTGGACGAACTGGAACATAAGGAGGCGGCTTAAGAACACTCCGGGACTTTCCGAGATCTGCGCACTTTTGTGCCGGCTTGGCCTTACGGCAAGCTACACAGGCTTTCGGTACACCGCTTACGCCGTGTATCTAGCCGTCCGGGAGCCGGATCGTCTGCGTCTGGTGACAAAATGGCTGTACCCGGAAGTGGCAAAGCGATATGCAACCACTTGGAAAAATGTGGAACGCAACATTCGTACTGCAATTTCCATTATCTGGGATACAAATCCAACGCTGCTGGAAGCGTTGACCCGGCATCCGCTGCTGCAAAAGCCTAAGGTCTCGGAGTTTCTTTCCGTTCTGACGGCGCATTTTTCTTTGGAGCCGGAGGATGACCGCCCATCCTGAAGCGCGCATCTCGAAGGGACTCCTTGAGGGGCGCTGCCCCGATGTTCCTCAAATGTAGTTTCCGCGCCGGTTTTTCCTCGGCGCGTAAGAAAAGAAGAAACCCTGTAACCGTTGAGATTACAGGGTTTTCTTAATGGTTGCGGGGAATGGACTTGAACCAATGACCTCCGGGTTATGAGCCCGACGAGCTACCAACTGCTCTACCCCGCGATATTGCAAGAGTTATATTACCACAGTTTATACCGCCCGTCAACACCCAAACGAAAAAATATTTCGACAGCTTCCGCCGTCAGCCCTCCATCTGCCGCCCGAGAAATCCCGCCACCGTCTGCGCGAGCTTAAATTCCAGATCCGTCGCCGCCGGTGACCCGGGGTGCGAGAGGAACATCACACAGCCGAGCACGTCCCCCTCGGCCAGGATCGGCGCGGCCACCGCGATGGCGTAATCCTCTGCCGACTCGACCGGCCGCGGGGCGCGTCCGCTCGATTCCGTGCGCACGGCGCGGCGGTTTTCCATGATCTCCTCCAGCGCCTTGCTTACAGGTTTTTCCAGCAGTTCCTTCTTCCCACCGCCGGATACGGCGATCATACTGTCCCGGTCGCACACAGCGACCGTCCCGCCCGTGGACTTGTAGAGCGATTCGCAGATCTCTGCGGCATAGCTGCTCAGCTCGCCCATAGGCGAATATTTTTTGAAAATGACCTCGCCGTCCTTCTCCGTGTAGATCTCCAGCGGGTCGCCCTCGCGGATGCGCAGAGTGCGGCGGATCTCCTTGGGGATGACGACGCGGCCGAGATCGTCGATACGGCGAACAATTCCGGTTGCTTTCATATTTATCTTCTCCCTTGCGTTTTTAATGTCCGGCAAACCTATTGTTTACCAACCGCGGGAGATTATGCGCATTTCGCGCCGCCGTGACGAATTCTGACGAGTGCCGGGAAACAAACCAATAGTTTGTTTGCGTTCCTGCGTGAATCAACGTATAATATTAAACGCATATGTCGTTTGATAGTTGACTATACAGAACGTGAGGGAGAAAAAGAATGATCACCGGTGAGCTGAAAAATAAAATGGACAGCCTTTGGGATATTTTTGCGGCAGGCGGCCTTGTCAACCCGCTGGACGTGATTGAGCAGATCACCTATCTGATGTTCATTCACGACTTGGACGATTCGGACAATCTCCGGGTAAAAGAGGCTGCCATGCTGGGGCTGCCTTATACCAGCATCTTCACCGATGAGGTGCAGGTGGGTGAGCGCACCATCGACGGTCAGCAGCTCAAATGGAGTGTGTTTCATGACTTCCCGGCAGGGAAAATGTATTCCGTCGTGCAGGAGTGGGTGTTTCCCTTTATCAAGAACCTTCACGGCGACAAAAACAGCGCCTATTCCAAATACATGGACGACGCCATTTTCAAGCTGCCAACGCCGCTGCTGCTCTCCAAGGTAATAGACGCGTTGGAGGAAATTTACCGCCTGATGAGTGAATCACAGGCGGCGGACGTGCGCGGCGATACTTATGAATACCTGCTCAGCAAGATCAGCCAGTCCGGGCGGAACGGCCAGTTCCGTACCCCGCGCCATATTATCCGCATGATGGTGGAGCTGATGGATCCGAAAGCCGACGATGTGATCTGCGACCCGGCCTGCGGCACCTCCGGCTTCCTTGTTTCGGCGGGCGAATACCTGAAAGAACGCCGCAAGGAAGAGATCTTCTTCAACCGGCAGAAGAAAGATCATTACATGAACCACATGTTCTTCGGCTACGACATGGATCGAACCATGCTCCGCATCGGCGCGATGAACATGATGACCCACGGCATCGACAACCCGTTCATCGAGTACCGCGACAGTCTCAGCGACCAGAACCCGGACAAGGGCAAGTATTCCCTGATCCTCGCCAACCCGCCGTTCAAGGGAAGTCTGGATGCAGATACCGTATCGGCAGACCTCCTGAAAGTCTGCAAAACAAAGAAGACCGAGCTGCTGTTTCTGGCGCTGTTCCTGCGGATGCTGCGCATCGGCGGGCGCTGCGCGTGCATCGTGCCGGACGGCGTGCTGTTCGGCTCCTCTGCGGCGCACAAAGCCATTCGGCAGGAGCTGGTAGATGGCAACCGGCTGGAGGCCGTAATATCCATGCCCTCGGGCGTGTTCAAGCCGTATGCGGGCGTATCCACCGCCGTTCTGATCTTCACGAAAACCGGCCACGGCGGCACGGACAGCGTCTGGTTTTATGATATGACCGCCGACGGCTTCTCGCTGGACGACAAGCGCAGCCCGGTCGCGGATAACGATATTTCCGATATCATTGCCAGATTCCATAATCTGGAAGGCGAAAAAGACCGTTTGCGCACGGAAAAATCGTTCCTCGTGCCCAAGGCGGAGATTGTAGAAAACGGATATGACCTCTCCATCAACAAGTATAAGAAAACGGAGTATAAGCCCGTAGAGTATCCGCCGACGAGCGAGATCATGGCAGAGCTGCGGAGGTTGGAAAGCGAGATCAACATCGCTATGGACGAGCTTGAGAAAATGCTGCAGGGAGAAGGAAAATGACGGAAAACGATAAGCTGCAAATGTTTGAAAATCAGCCAATTCGTACAGCGTGGGACGAAACGCAGGAGGAGTGGTACTTTTCCGTGGTGGATGTGGTTGCCGCGCTGACGGAAAGCCCGGATTACAATACCGGAAGAAAATACTGGAATAAGCTGAAACAGCGTATGCGGGAAGAAGGAAATGAACTGGTGACAGAATGTCACCAGTTGAAAATGAAAGCTGCCGACGGCAAGCGCCGCCTGACGGATGTCGCCACAACGGAGCAGCTTCTCCGCATTATTCAGTCTGTTCCGTCCAAAAAAGCCGAGCCATTCAAAATGTGGCTGGCCATGGTTGGCCGCGAGCGTATCGAGGAGATCATCGACCCGGAACTGACGATCGAGCGTGCGCTCAATACATACGCACAAAAGGGCTATTCCCCGGAATGGATCAATCAGCGGCTGCAAACCATCCGCGCCCGCAAAGAGCTGACGGATGCGTGGGGCGCCCACGGTGTTGAAGCGGGCAAGGAGTATGCGATCCTGACGGACGAGGTTACAAAGGCCTGGTCCGGCATGACGACACGCCAGTATAAAAATTATAAAGGGCTGAAAAAGGAAAATTTGCGCGATAACATGAGCACGCTGGAGCTGGCTTTGAATATGCTGGCGGAAGCTACCACGACAGAGCTGACCAACGCGCAGAATCCGCAGGGACTGGAAGAAAACCGCGTTGTCGCCCAGCAGGGCGGCAGAGTTGCCGGGAACGCCCGGAAAGAGATCGAAGCCCAGACCGGACGGCGGGTAGTCAATCCCGGCAATGCGCAGACGATGCTGCTCGGAAACACGGTGGTTGGGATGATTGAGAGTGTTTCCGGGGATGGTGAAGAAAAATAAAAAGCAGTTGTTCGGGAGTTCCGAACAACTGTGCCTAAAATACACAGTTTTGTGGGGATGAAGGATGAAAGCAAAGCTTGAGGACGTCTGTGAGCGCGGCTCATCAAATCTGCGGCAATCGGATGTTGAAGAAATGAGCGGAGACTAGCCAATTTACGGCGCATCTGGATATATTGGAAATGTTGATTTTTATCATCAAGAACTTCCCTATGTGGCAGTTGTAAAAGATGGTGCGGGAATAGGAAGAACGATGCTGCTTCCTGCAAGATCATCTGTCATAGGTACCATGCAATATCTTTTGCCCAAGGGAAATGTGTTGCCTGAATACCTTTACTATGTAGTCCGACACATGCACTTGGAAAAATATTTTTCGGGAGCAACAATTCCGCATATCTACTTTAGGGATTACAAAACTGAAACTTTCAATTTAGAATCAATAACTCGCCAGGCCGAAATTGTTGCGGTACTCAGCCAAGTGGAGGCAATCATTTCTGCTCGTCAACAACAGCTCCAAAAGCTGGAAGAATTGGTCAAAGCCCGCTTCGTCGAACTATTTGTAAATAACGAAGCAGTATCTAAATGGCCGCATCATACCATAGCTGATGTCTCCAAGGAGATGAGAACAGGCCCCTTTGGAAGTGCGTTGCACCACGATGAATTCGTCGATAGCGGTGTGTTTGTACTAGGTATAGATAATGCAGTTGAAAACAAATTTTCATACAATCGTATGAGATATATTACAGAGGAAAAGTATCAACAGTTGAAAAGGTATACCGTGTACCCAGGAGATGTGATTATTACTATTATGGGAACGGTAGGGCGGTCTGCGGTTATTCCTTCTGATATACCAAAAGCAATCAATACAAAGCATCTTGCCTGCATTACACCGGACACAGAGATAATCAACGCGCTTTTTTTGTCTTCTGCGTTCCAAATCCACCCAGATATTCGTATGCAACTTCAAAAACAGTGCAAAGGGGCAATAATGGATGGACTGAACTTAACTGTCATTAAAGGATTGTCCTTTCCTATCCCCCCAATTAATAACCAAAACCAGTTTGTAGAATTTTATGAACAAATCGACCAATCAAAAGCTGTTATACAGAGAGCGTTAGAGGAAGCACAAACGCTATTTGACAGCTTGATGCAAAAATATTACGGGTGAGGTGTAAAAATGGGATTTCCAGCAAGCGTTGCTGATAAAGCATTAGCGGCAAGTGGTCGCTGCTGCTGTATCTGCCACAAATTCTGTGGGACAAAAATCGAACTCCACCATATAAAGCAGAAGGCATATGGTGGGGAAGACACATTTGAAAACTGCATTCCACTTTGCCTTGATTGCCATGCGGATATGGGGAAGGGCGATTCAAAGCATCCGAAGGGAAAACGCTATTCAGAAGCGGAACTCATAGTCCATAGAGATGCATGGTATAAGCAGAGAGCCAGGGATGTGAAATCTGCTGGTATTGTGGGCGATCCTTTAGAAAAGAGAGAGATACCAAATTTGGCAGGCGGTATAACTTTAATCATTGGCGGAAGAAACGAGATTGATCAATGCGCCTATGACGAAATGGTCAAGGACATCCAAACAAACGGAAATAAGGTCAAATACTGATATCGTTATCTCTGTACAGAACGCAGTTTTCTCCCCTCATAATGGCCAATGATAAAAATTGTGCAAATATTACGATGAAATACATTTCTCTTATATAACTATCTGTTTCTTTTTTACAGCAATGCTTGTATAATTACATATAAGAAAGTCGAAAAGAGGAAAAGACAAACAAGGAGAAAGCACCATGTATTTCAACGACATATTTTTCAATCCGCGGTATGTAAATCCATATTATTACCTCCAGCAGCAGGAATACATCCGCCAAATGAAGCAGGATGCAGAAGTAAAAAAAGCCGCCAATGCGGTAAGGGATTTGTACAGAGCCGTTAAAAACATGGATGAACAGCATCAGAGACAAGTAATTTGGGCGTCCCTTAGCGTTTTTGCTGAAGAACCCGAGTGGGATACGACTGCCGTTTAATTACTTGATGTTAAATTGTTTCGGACAGAAACCAAAGAGGAGAAATAATGAACATTACATTCATGATAGGCAATGGCTTTGATTTGCACCTCGGCATGAAAACACGATTTACCGACATGTATGATGGATATATCCAGTCACCCTCAGAGGATATCGTAATTCAAGAATTTAAGGAGCGCTTAAAGGAGTATGCCGGTGAAAGATACGAAAGGTGGAGCGATTTTGAGATTGCAATGGCAGCTCATGCAAAAGATTTTACGAATGAAAATGATTTTATAAAATGCGTGCGAAGCTTCAAAATGTATTTAGGTGGATATTTGAATCTTGAACAAGACAGATTCAATACCGAATTGCAAAAACTAACCAGAGAAGAAATCTGTGCTGAAACACGCAAATCCATAGACTCTTTTTACAAATTTAATACGCCTAATGTTACAAACGCAATCGATCGGATAAAGGACAGTAGCAAGTCTTTATCATATTCAATAATTAATTTTAACTACACAGAAGTCTCTGATAAAATTCTGAAAACCGCAGGATGTTTTTATTTTGACCCGATACATATACATGGCCGTCTGTCTGGTGATATTGTGTTGGGAATAGATAATGCAGATCAGTTCGGCTCTATACCCTTCGTTTTAAGTCGAAAAATGAATCGTGCGTTTATTAAACCTGCCTTTAACAAGGAATTTGACGAAAACAGGGCAGCTAAAGCGGCCGCTCTTATAGAACAAAGTGACGTAATCTGCGTATATGGTATGTCATTTGGAGATTCTGATTTAACTTGGATAATGAATCTTCATAAGTGGATAAAGAATGATAAAATGCATCACCTGTTTTACTTTGGCAAGCAGGATGCTGAAAGGGGTTCTGCATGGGTAAGTGACTTGCTTATGGACGCAGAGGAAGAAAGAAAAAGGACAATCCTAAACAAGCTCAGCCTAGAGGAAGAACTGTTTGAAGATCAAGTTCATGTTCCCCTGACTGCTGATATTTTCGATTACCAAAGTTTAATCAGGAAAAGAAAAGAGGCCACGATAAGTGAAGAGAAAAAAGCTGAGTTACTAAACCGATTGAATGCGGCTAGAGCTGCAGGCTCCATAAATTAACCGCTTATTCCACCAGCCGTTATGTGTAAGCCCTCTTCGTCACGGCGCTGTGCGCCGTGCCACCTCTCCCATAGGGAGAGGCAAGTATTTGGGAACGCTCTTTTTGAGAGCCCGCCCCCCTTGGCTCCCCCTCTGGGGGAGCTGTCAGCCATAGGCTGACTGAGAGGGCAGAACGCCATAACACCCAGCAAGGATACAAGACATGATACCAAAGAACAACCACCTTCTGCCGCGGGCACGTGAGCTGCGCCGCGAAATGACACCGCAGGAGCGAAAGCTCTGGTATCTATTCCTGCGAAAATACCCGGTGAAATTTTATAAACAGCGTATAATTGCCTCCTTCATTGCCGATTTCTACTGCCCCAAAGCCCGGCTGGTTATCGAGCTTGACGGAAGCCAGCACTATCAGGAGCCGGGGATGGCCTACGACTCCGAGCGCACAGCCGCGCTTGAACGCTATGGCCTGAAAGTTCTGCGTTTTTCCAATGCCGATATAGACCGGCAATTTCCTGCCGTATGTGAACAAATTGACCAGATAGTAAAGGAACGATCCCATGACCAACTTTGACAAATTCCTCTCCTCCGCGGAATTTGAGTCCTTTGCCTCCGTAGCGGTATCTGCGGAAAGAATTCTACATATCGATCCCTCCGCCTGTGTGCTGAACTGCCGCAGGGCGATGGAGTTTGCCGTGAAGTGGATGTATTCCGTGGACAAGGCGCTGGTTATGCCTTATCAGGACTCTCTGGTGAGTCTCATGAATGCCGAGGACTTCCGGGATATCGTTGGCACTGACCTCTGGCGGCGGATGGATCTGATCCGCCGCATGGGAAACAATGCCGCCCACACCGGCAAGAAAATCACCGAGGAGCAGGCGGCGCTGTGTCTGGAAAACCTCTATGTATTCTTGGACTTCGTGGCCTATTGCTATGGTGAGAACTACACAGAGGGGCATTTTGACCGTTCCTTGCTGATGCAGCCCGCCGAAGCGCCCGCAGTTCCTTCGCAGACGATACCCGATGTGGATTTTGCAGCCCTCATGGCGGAGAACGCTGCGCTGAAGGAGGAACTCACCGCCCGCCGAGCCGAGCAGCAGCAGACCTATGTGCCGAAGCCGCTGGATTTGTCCGAATACAAGACCCGGAAACTTTACATCGACACCATGCTCGCCGACGCCGGATGGACGGAGGGCCGGGACTGGCTCAACGAGGTCGAGCTACCCGGTATGCCAAACAAGTCCGAGGTGGGTTATGCGGACTATGTGCTCTACGGCGATGATGGCCGCCCGTTGGCGGTGATCGAGGCCAAGCGTACCTGTGTGGATGTGGCGAAAGGCCGCCAGCAGGCCAAGCTGTACGCCGATCTGCTGGAAAAGAAGTATCACCGCCGCCCGGTCATCTTCCTGACCAACGGCTTTGAAACTCGCATTACGGATAACCTCTACCCGGAGCGCCGCTGCGCCGCGATCTACTCCAAACGCGATCTGGAAAAGCTGTTCAACCTCCAAACCATGCGGATGAGCTTGAAAAACATCATGGTCGACCGCGCCATTGCCGGGCGGTATTATCAGGAAGGGGCGGTCAAGGCGGTCTGCGACGCCTTTGGACGCAACCGCCGCAAAGCGCTGCTGGTGATGGCAACCGGCTCCGGCAAAACGAGAACGGTCATTGCACTATGCGATGTGCTGCTCCGGCACGGCTGGGTGAAAAACATTCTGTTTCTGGCTGACCGCAGCAGTCTGGTCACGCAGGCCAAGCGCAGCTTTGTGAATCTGCTGCCCGACCTCTCCGTCACCAACCTTTGCGAGGAGAAGGACAACTATACCGCGCATTGCGTTTTCTCCACCTACCAGACCATGTACAACGTCATCGACAGCGCACGGGACGAGGAGGGCAAGCTTTTCACCTGCGGCCACTTTGATCTCGTGATTTGCGACGAGGCGCACCGCTCGGTCTACAACAAATACCGGGACATTTTCAATTATTTTGACGCACCGCTGGTAGGCCTGACCGCCACGCCCAAGGACGAGATCGACAAGAACACCTACGAGATTTTCGAGCTGGAAAACGGCGTGCCGACCTACGGCTACGAGCTGGCGCAGGCTGTCCGGGACGGCTATCTGGTGGACTTTCTGTCCGTGGAGACAAAGCTGAAATTCATCGAGCAGGGCATCGTCTACGACGAGCTCTCCGACGCGGACAAGCAGGCCTATGAGGACACCTTTGAAGACGAAAATGGTGAACTGCCGGAGAGCATCGCGTCCTCAGCGCTGAACGAGTGGATTTTCAACGGGGATACGATCCGGCAGGTGCTGCACATCCTGATGACCAACGGGCTGACCATCGACTACGGCAGCAAGCTCGGCAAGACCATCATCTTTGCGAAGAACCACACCCACGCGGAAAAGATCCTTGCGGTTTTCAATAAAGAGTATCCGCACCTGCCCGGCTTTGCCAAGGTCATCGACAACTACATGACCTATGCCCAGAGCACCATCGACGAGTTTTCCGACCCAAGGAAGCTGCCGCAGATTGCCATCTCCGTGGATATGCTGGACACCGGTATCGACGTGCCGGAGGTGCTGAATCTGGTGTTCTTCAAAAAGGTCATGAGCAAGGCGAAGTTCTGGCAGATGATCGGGCGCGGCACGCGCCTGTGTCCGGGGCTGCTGGACGGCCGGGATAAAGACAAGTTCTACATCTTTGATTTCTGCGGGAACTTTGAGTTCTTCCGCATGAGCAAAGGAAAGCCCACCGCCAATACAGTCGCTCTGCAAGGCGCTATTTTCTGTTTGAAAGCACAGATCGCTTATAAATTGCAGGATCTGGCGTATCAGACGGAGGATTTGATCGCCTTCCGCAAATCACTTGTGGACGATATGGTGCGCAAAGTACGGGAACTGAGCCGCGAGAATTTTGCCGTCCGGCAGCATTTGAAATATGTGGAGCTTTATGCCGATCCGGACAGCTACAACGCGGTGACCTACGAGGACACGCTGCTTATGGGGCAGGAACTCGCGCCACTCATCACGCCGGAGGAGGACGATCCCAAAGCGCTGCGGTTTGACGCGCTTTTATACGGAATCGAGCTGGCATATCTGGCCGGGAAGAAATACGGCAAGGCGCGAAGCGATTTGTTCAAAAAAGTCTCCGCCGTTGCGTCTGTGGCGAACATCCCGGAGATTGCGGCGCAATCCGAACTGATTGACAAAATACTGCACACAAACTACGTAGAGAATGCCGGTATCCGCGAATTTGAACATATCCGGAAAAATCTTCGCGATCTTATGAAGTACATTCCCTTTGACGGGATGATCTATAACACCAACTTCACCGAGGTGATTCTCTCCATAGACTGGAAGGAATCGGAACTGGAAAACGACGATTTGAAAAATTACAAAGCCAAGGCCGAGTTTTACGTGCGGCAGCACGCGAACGATGCCGTGATTGCTAAGCTTCGCGGCAACATTCCGCTGACTGCCGAGGATGTCCAGGCACTCGAGAAGATACTCTGGAGCGAGGCTGGTACCCGGCAGGACTACGAGGCCGAATACGGCCAGACGCCGTTGGGCGAGTTTGTGCGGGAAATCGTGGGGCTCGACATGAACGCTGCAAAAGAGGCCTTCGCCCAGTATCTGAACGACGCCAGTCTCGATAGTCGGCAAATCTATTTTGTGAACCAGATCGTGGAGTACATCGTTCATAACGGTATGATGAAAGACCTGTCTGTTTTGCAGGAACCGCCGTTTACCGATCACGGCAGTATCGTGGAGGTATTCACGGACGTATCTGTGTGGGCGGGTATCCGGCAGGTAATTGAGCAAGTCAATGCGAACGCAGTGGCAGCATAAGAAAGAGTGCGGCTGCCTTCTTTGCATACCTGCGCAGAAAAAGTCAAGACCACCAGCTATGCTGGTGGTCTTGACTTTTGAGGAACGTTTGGATACGCCACCGTTAAACCGTCCCGCTGGGACGTGAAGACGTTCCACAACGCTTTCGGCTTTCGTAGCCGGCTTCTCAGGCCGCCTCCTTATGTTCCAGTTCGTCCACCCGCTTGCGGAACTCCTTCAGAAAGCATGCTGCCTCTTCCTCACTTAGCATAAGCAGAAGAAAAAGCAGCGCAACGGCGGAAAAGCAGTATTTTCCCCGTTCCAGATCGCCGTAGGCCCGGCTTGTGATACGCAGCCGCTCCGCCATTTCGTCCTGCGTCAGATTTCGGCGCTTTCGAAGTGTATTCGCGGTTTCAGCGAGAAATTCTCTGGCCAGCATTCTGTACTGTTTCATAGGATAAGACCTCCGTTTTCTACAGATTCTCTGGAAATCTTATCCATGACAGAAGTGCGCTTCCATGTAGCGTACTTCCTCCGTTGAAGCTTTATTTTTCTTCTTTTTTTATATTATCCATTTATTCCTACGGTTTTTGCTGTTCCGGAAAATCGTGTGCGCTTTTGGACACATATAGGCATAAGAAAGGCAACCACCGGCTATGCCGGTGGACATAAAGAGTTCCACTTATGG
>ENA-UOIY01002870-UOIY01002870.1-human-gut-metagenome-genome-assembly--contig:-P114-NODE-2870-length-11984-cov-6.681113_pt1 | contig 11984 bp, 10 predicted proteins | sample MGYA00242335_ERZ723882 | MGnify/ENA metagenome assembly ERZ723882
GGCCTGCCGCTAGCGTTCATCCTGAGCCAGGATCAAACTCTCCATTGTATAAAATTATAAATGTTTTGTTAGAGTCCTGACTATTCGTTTATCCTTTATAAAAGGAAATTGACAGATAAATACTACATTTCTTTTCTCTCAAAATATAACCAGTAATTCAAAGAACCAGTTTGAAAAAATCGCATTTTACAATGCGAAAGGACTGCAAAGATAGAGTAACTTTTTGAATCCTGCAAATCTTTTTTCAAAAATCTTTTTAAGAACTTCGCGTCTCGGGAAATCGGGCTTACACAGAGCTTTGAGCTCCTTTATTGTAAACTTTCAGCCTTCGTAAGAACAACCGTTTTTCTCAAACGCGGATGCAAAGGTAGCGACTTTTTTCGAACCTGCAAATATTTTCGCATATTTTTTGCATAAAAGTTAAAATTTCTTCAAATCTGAGGTGTACACCTATATTTTATTAAAGAAGAATTAGTCGGCCCGCCCTTATGAAGCCCGGGCCGCACATCGCCGCAACCGGGAAGCCGACCTGCGGGGCCGGGGACTGCCACGGAATGGGCCGCAGCGAGTAAATTCGGGTCGAGTCCTGCAAAACTGAGATTTTTTACTATTTTTGCGTCAGATTATCCGACCGATATGAATTTCAGAAAAATATCACTGCTCGTGCTGATCCTGCTCATCGCGGATCAGGCACTCAAGATCTGGGTCAAGACCCACATGCACCTCGACGAATCGATCGTCGTCTTCCCGGACTGGTTCCAATTGCGCTTCATCGAGAATAACGGCGCGGCCTTCGGGATGCACATCGCCACCAAAGGCGGGTTCGACTGGGGGAAACTCCTGCTCGGGATTTTCCGGATCGTGATGGTCGGGGTCATCGGCTGGCTGATGCACCACCTCCTCAACAAACGCAAAGACACCCCCAAGGGAGTCATCGTCGGCCTGGCGCTGGTCATGGCGGGAGCGCTCGGCAACATCATCGACAGCGCGTTCTACGGGCTGTTCTTCTCGGAGTCGACGCCCTATACGGTCGCACATTTCGGCGGACACTACGCCGGGCTCATGATGGGCAAGGTCGTCGACATGTTCTATTTCCCGCTCTTCCAGTGGAACGGCGTACCGCGGTTCCTGAACTTCCTGGTGGACAGCAACAACTACTTTTTCGGGGCCATCTTCAACCTGGCCGATGCCTATATCTCCGTCGCCGTCATCTATCTGCTTCTGTTTCAGTACAAATTCCTGAGCAAGTAGATTTTTTTCGTAAAAATAGTTGGTGAATGAGAAAAAAGTATTACTTTTGCACACCACAATTTCCAAAAGCCCAGGTGGCGGAATAGGTAGACGCGCACGTTTCAGGTGCGTGTGCCGCAAGGCGTGCAGGTTCGATTCCTGTCCTGGGCACTTGGTTAAGCCTCGTAATCTTTGATTACGGGGCTTTTTTAGTTTTCAGTATAACCGTCCTCCACACCCATGCAAAAGCACTGCCCGGGATCGGACACGGGACAAAACAGCGATTCCGCACCGAACGCTCCCGCACCCCGCAATACATACCCGACCGGTCGAAGCTATTCCTCGCCCACCCCCTCAATCGCGATCTCGAAAGGCGAAGCGGCGCCCGCATGGTAGATAAACAACTTCCGGAAGAACACTCCATCCCGCTCGGCTTCATAGGTCACTTCGATCCGCGACCGCCGGCCGGGCAGCAGGGGCGCCTTGTCCCAGACAGCCGAAGTGCATTCGCAGCTGGTCATAACCCTGGTGATTACGACAGGGCACGAACTGACGTTGGTGAAGCGGAATACGATTTTTTTCTTATGCCCCACCCTTATCCGCCCCAGGTCTGCAACCCGGGATTCGAACCGGAAAAGCGTATCGCTGCCGGCAAGGCCGGCGTGTTCCCGATCCGTACCGGTCAGTGCCGGAGTGGGTAGCAGCCCGTCGGCCGCCCCCTCTCCGCCATTTGCCACGAAGCACATGATTCCCGCGGCCACGACCATAACCATAACCACAACCACGACCACGGCTACGGACATCGGCACCGCGACCGCACTGAATACCTGGCTATTTTTTTTATCCATCTTCGACAGAGCCCCATTTTATTGATGAACGAAACCACAGGACAGCTTCAATATCGGGTCATAGAGAAGCTACAATTTTTCCAGCAGCGCCCGAAGGAAATTTTCAGTTTGCTGCGATGTTTCTTTAAATGCGGTAAAGAAACCCTCGCATCTCATATCTTGTGTAAGGATAAAGAAATAGGGATTGTTGACATCTTCTATCGGAATTCCGAGTCGGTCAACGCTATACAGCCCGCAGGAGACTTCATACGTGTTCCTGAGTATCCTCAAGTCCCTTGCATTGTGATAATCGCACAGTATGATCAGCCCCATTTGGGCACGGTCATCGAGGATCGATTTCAACAGCTTGAAGTGCATCGCAATACAGGGCAGGCAATTCATTCTGCTGAAACGATAGACCAGCGTTCTGCCATGCGCGGACACGACCTCCGACAAAGGTGACTTATTGCCCTCCGCGTCAGTCAGCACCGTCGTGGGGGAAAGGCAAAACCCTTCCGAGGAGAGCTCATAGGGCCTGCAAAAAGCCATATTCTCGAATGCGGTCTGAATTACCGCCATTCTGTTCAACTGCTTCGAATAGGCGATATATGTTTTTGCCATGACACAGGCCGTGAACCCGAAAAGGAGCACCAAACCCACTGAAAGCAGGAGGATATGCGGCTTCTGTTTGGGCATGGCTATTCCTCCTGTTTTATGTCGAATACGAACAATACCGGGTTATCGTTCTCGGACAGTTTATCCAGCAATCCGTACAACTCTTTTTCAAATCCGGTTTTGGGCGTCCTATCCGTTACGTATTTATAACTGAGCCCAAGTGTATTTGCGTTAATCCAATATATTACCTCGTTGCCGACCACACGTTTTACGTTGAAAAAAAATTTATCCGAAAAATTACTATCGATAGCAAATTCATAGATCGACATTTTATCGTCCTCCTTGTCATATAAGAAATAATAATCCTTTTCACCCGTAAAAGTCACTTCCGCGAAAATATACCGTTCCGATTGCTGAATCCGGTTTATCCCCAATACGGCATTCCGCCCCCGGTTATCCTCGAAAACTTTTTCCGGACGTCCCGAAGTGTATTTGGCTTTGGGGTCTTTGAACTCCATACGGTATTGCACACAGACACTGTCTTTGGAAACCTTATAGATATGATCGTCTCCCGAATAAATCACCAGGGCTTCGTTTCCCGCTATTCCGTATTGGGGGCCGTTTATTCCCAGAACATCGGGATCTTTTTTAAAAGGCAGATATTTGGAATACCCATCCCCATCCCGAGTTTTCGAAAAAAGCCGGTATTTACCAACCGCAGAATTACTCCAATCGTTCATATAATAAATAATATCCCCAATGGCAAATAATTCTGTACACCAGATTTGTTTAAATAAATCATAATCATCCGAAACTGGTTGTAAGGTCAGACGATCATAGAACACCTGTTTTCCTGCAAAATGGTCTATTACAATAATATTACGATCTGTAACCGTCATATAGGAAAGATTGGTATACTCACCCGGGCCGCGCCCGTGCTTATGGATTTTTCCGGCATAACTCCCGTCCGGATTGAAAACATAGACCGACTGCGACATATGATCCATGATATAAAACTTTCCGTTCACGATTTCCAATCTATCGATATTGGATATTAAGCACTCGTCATTCGTCGCAAGGGGAATGACCCGGAAGGTGGTATCGAGTATTTTGTTGAAATCGGAGTTCGTCACACTTTCCTCCGAATTGAAAACAATACTTTTCACATTGCCTGCCACTTCCGCATTATTCGAGGAACAAGCTGTTGCGAAGAAACTGATTATACAAATAATATGTAACGTGATTTTTTTCATAATTTTAATTATTATCGTTTTTTTCTTTGCACACTCATCAGAGTGTGCAAAGATTTTATTTTTTAATTTGTAGTCTGGCATGAATACGCAGTACACCCGGAACCGCCTTTGTCGCATATTTCCATAATTCCTTCCACTTTAACAGACGTATACCCCAACGTTCCGGTCTGCTTTTCGCTTGAAAAAGATATCTCTCCATTTAAGCTCACATTGCGAAACAGAATACAGGTCTTAGGTTTTCCCTGTAAATGTTCATAATAGAATTTTGAGCCATCACCTTTGTTATTACTTCCTTCATTGTTACTTGTCTCCTCATTTTCATTATTCGTCAAAGCTTCGATATTGACAGACAACAGTGCCTGGGTAGTTTTATTGTAAGTGATAAAACCCAGCACCAAGGCAAATGTCAGAAATGCAGCACAGAGTATAAAAATAAATTTTTTCATGTTTTTGTTTTTTAAATTCTCGATTGATACCTGCGATCCGGCAACGCTCCGTCGGCGTTATTTCCGAATCCAGTTTGTCGCCCGTCAGGCCGGGCCAGCCTACTAAACAGTGGGAAGGCAATAGTCTTCGGTCTACATCCGTTGTCTTACATAAATAAACAGCACCTACTTTCTTTTTGAAGGGAGCCCGGGGCGGAGATCGCTGCGCATGAATTTGCACGATTCGGCAGCGACCCCGCCCTTTTCGTTCCCTGAATCTCAGTTTGCCGGCACGGCACGGCTACCACCATATTTGTTCGTCGTTCTCGTACGTAAAAATACGTTCCTCCTTGCCCTTGGTATGGTTCCTCAAAAGCAACAGGGCATTCCCGGGGACATTGTCGTAGTGTAAAACATGCGTCCGATCCCCGATGCGCCTGCCGAGGGATACGAACCGGCCATCGCGGCAATAGAACAACTCGTAAAGCTCGTCCGCCTGTATGAAATTATCGTCATTGCGCGGCAGGAACATCACGCTACCCAGGGTCTGAGGCCGGTCGAAAGCCATGCCGCCCCAGCAGCGGGATTCCTGCGGGGCATTGAAATAGGTGAGCGGATCCCCGTCGAATAATTTGTATTTGTCGTCGCCCGAATTCCCGTAGCTGCCTTCGGTTCCGATTATCTCCCCGACGAGCTTTTCCCCCGACGGGGCATAGAACCCGACCTCGGCCATATTCACGAATGCACCGCTCGGGGAGAGATAACGTATATACCGGAAGGTTATACTGTCCCCCAGTTGCGCGTAATACGGCCTGGCTTCCGGCACCTCGGGCGTAACGTAGACAGTCCGGGCATCCCGGAAATCGGGACTGTCCGCAACCTGGAACCGGCCGTTTTTCACCCGGTTGAGGATAAACTCCAGCTCAAAGAAAACCGGGTATTTCCGCTTCAGTGTGACGGAAACCTCGGCCCCGTCGGGTTTACGCACCGCCACCCCGCCCTCTTTCGAGACCGTAAACGGATCCGTTGCCGGAAGAAGGAGCCCCCGGTCATAATACATGACCATATAGGCGCAGCCCTTTTCGACATGATCGAACGCAACCCGCCCGCGCTTTATCCGGCTCCAGGCGACAGGCACCCAGTTCCGGTTGTCGAAAACGACCAGGTAGGCGAATTTCTTTTTGGCCGCGATCGGGATCGTCAGTTTCATGGCAAGGTCGATGCCGTCGAAATACGATTCCGAAACGTCCTTTATAAAGGGGGATCGGAAGGCCGGCGGAATTCCCTCCGCCAGGGCTCCCCTTTGGTTGGGCAGGCTCTGGGGCTGGAAACTGAACATCTTGCGGTAAACCTTCCCGACACGCTCCTGCGGCCGGGATTCGAAATGCTTGCCGAATTCCGGGTCGCTCATCCCGAAAGAGTAGAGCACGCTATCGACCCGCAGCGAATTCCAGCTGTGCGACTGGCTCCGGTTGGCCCACTGGATAATGTAGTCGTAATTTACAGGCAGCCCGACGCTCCTCAGCGCATACCACATCAGGCTCGTGATCTCGGGGCATGCACCGCCTGCCGCCCGCAGGTAATCCGACGGCCTCAATGCCATCCTCATGACCGATTCGTCGATGACCTCGTAATCCATCCTGCGCAGGCTGTCCTGAATCGTTCTGGCCGCAGTGTAACGATCCGCCCCGGACTGCTGCAGGGGGCGGATTATTTCAGCGAGAAAATCCCTGTAATGAGGCATCCAGTCCTCCGCCAGTTCATTCTCGATCCGGTAAGGCAGGACATATTCACAGAAATCGCCGAACGGCAGCCCCTTTGTCCACGGGTAGTCCAGCGTCGCAAAAGCATTGTCGATATGCCGGATCAAAAAATCGCGGCTGAGTTCTGAAAGGTCGAATGCCGGATGTACGTTCGTAAAATCGGGATTATAATTCTTCGCCCTGCCCCTCAGCACCTGCCTGGGGATATCCTTATCACAGAAAAGGGAATCATAATCGCATTTGAAATCCTCCAGTCCCTTTCCCGCATAGCCGTAATGGAGCGGAAGGTTCTCGATCAGGAACCGGGCCGCCCGGTATTTCAGCGAATCGGCCTTGTCCGTGCTGTAATGTTGCAGAACCGCTTCCAGTTCCGGACGGTTTTCGCCCGCAAGTTCCAAAGCCGCCTCCAGCCGAGATTCACAACCGGCGCATATCCATGCCAAACCGAACGATAAGATCAGCCTGACGGCAGTACGGTCAAAATTTTTCATGATCGAAACACTTTTACATCTATTCTTCCCTTCCAGTTACTATCCACCCCGGATGGGGGGGGGCACCCACGCAACCCATCCCGGATTTTATTTATCCAGTCAACGATTGCCATGTTTTTCAATACGGCAATCAGCGAAGCTGTTATCATAACAAGATTGATCAAGCGGGGTGATATCTTCTGTGAAGTTACTTTTTAAAACATCAAAAACAAAATATTTTTACATTATTTTGAACCAATATTAATATTTTTGTTTTATTTTGTAGTAGATAATCAAATATCTTGATTAACTATATAATGATTGCGTCTTTATTTTGTGTTCTTAAAATAAAATTATATGGCCAAATTCTGCTATTTGATGACCGGAATCATCATCATCCCGCTGTGGTGCGCCTCGTGCAATGACAATAATCCCAGGAAAGAAATCCAGAAGATCGTAAAGGAATGGATCGGGAAAACGGTACTGCTGCCGCAGGATATACAACCAACTTCGTATTCCTGCGACACGGTTTACGACCCCGCGAAATCGAAAAAACCATTCAGGATACTGAATTTCACCGATTCGATAGGCTGCACCTCCTGCAAGCTGAAATTGTTGACCTGGAACGCTTATGTGAGGGAAATCGACACGACGCTGGCCGACAAGGTCGATTTCCTGTTCTATTTCCACCCGCAGAACGAGCGGGAACTCGGGTTGATATTACGAGCCGACGGGTTCGAACTGCCGTTTTATATCGACCGTAAAAATGAAATCGACAGGCTGAATGGCTTTCCGAAGAACCAGGCCTGCCAATGTTTTCTCCTCGACAGCACCAACAAGGTTCTATTGGTCGGCAACCCGACGCATAAGCCGCGGCTTTGGGAGCTGTATAAGGAGATAATATCCGGGAAGAAGGCAGACAAAGTTCCCATGACCGACATCCGTATCGCCCGACCGGAAATCGAGGTTCCGGATTTGAGGATCGGCAGCACGGCACAGGCGGCCTTCGTCCTGGAAAACACGGGGAACAAACCGCTGGTAATAACCCACATCGACGCCTCCTGCGGGTGTACGAAACCGTCATGGAACCGGAGCCCCGTCATGCCCGGAGAGAAATCCGAAATCAAAGTGGAGATAATCCCCGACAAGGCCGGGGCTTTCGACAAGACATTGCGGGTCTTCTGCAATACGTCCGCCGGCAGCACTTCGTTGAAGATCATCGGTATGGTAGAGGAATAATTATCGGGAAAAACGAGGGCGGAGAATTGCCTCGGGAAAAGACACGTTTTCTCCGCCCGGCCGCCAAATCCCGGAAAAGGAAAGGAGGTTGTGCAAAAATAGTCAATTGATCCCAAACCCCAAGCGGGTTAGCCGTTGTTGAAAGGATAGACACAACGCATCGAGTAAACTGTGAACGAACAGAAAAAGAAAAACGCTATGAAAAAGAAAATTACGTTCGGCTTGGTGGCATTCGCCATGGTGGCAGCCTCGGCCGTATTTATGAAGAGCATTGCCAAGGACGACCTGTCCGCAATGATCCAGGCCAATGTGGATGCATTGGCAGAGTTTGAATTCGGCGGTCAATCTTGGAATGAGAACGACACGCATTGGTTTGGGTCAAACTGGAAGCCTGAAGTGGTAGAATGTTCAGGAACCACAGGGAATGCTACCTACTGGGGACAGATGGTTAAATGTAACACCGGCGATGGAAATTGCTATGATGGCACTGGCTGCATTTAGTCATTATTAATTTGTAACGGTTGATGTATTTGTAAAGTTCAACTATAATTACATCAACCGTTACATTATACCATCTCATTTAACAACCCAAATAAATCTCCCATGAAACAACCGATCACAATTATTATATTCTCCATACTATTCTGTGCTTGCGGCACCTCGCCACAAAACAATAGCATGGCATTAGCACTGTCCGATACTGAAATAATTAAAATCAATCCAGGTTCCCCACATTTGATAAGAGCCGACATGGCCAAAACCATCGACACAAAGAAATTACTGGATATGATTCAATCGATCGATTACATAAAACTGGATTCATCCGAACCGATGGGGCCAATTAACAAAATGATCGTAACAAACGATAAAATCTTCATAATGGATTCTTTTGCGGCTCAGCAAATTTTTGTCTTTGACAAAACAGGCAAACTGTTATACCGGATCAAGAATAAAGGCAGGGGGCCCAAAGAATACATTAGTATCTGGGATATGCAAGTCGACACCATCCGGAATGAAATACTTGTAAATGACGCGCTGGCCCGCTCCTACCTTTATTATTCCACCGATGACGGGACATTCCTACGGCGGGAAAAGGGAATAGCGAACTGCTATTTGGCATGTATCGACAGCCTATATATTAACCTCACCGGAGTCGGACAGGATTTTAACGACAACGAGAATTGGGCGATTATAATCTCGGATAAAGATTCTGTTCTTTTCAAGGGGTTTGAGCCTACACCGCTTCAAAATGACGATTTTATTATCAATAGTTTTACTTACGATCGTAATGGAAATCTTTTATATACTCCAGTTTATTCAGACACGGTTTACCGGTTCTCTTCGGTCTGCGTCGTAGAACCGGAATATGTGATCTGTCAGAAAAAAAGTATATGGAGGCGTCATGACGAAAAAATATCTTACCAAGAGGTGAAAAAATTAATTTTAGAAAATAACTATACTAGATATGGCGGAAAATTTTACGATATGGAAAAATACGCATATTTCGAAATCGGCCATGAGGAAGATGAATATGTTGTCCCCATCTCCTGTTTTTGGAACAAGCAAACTGATATGGTTTACGCATGGAGTTCAAAAGGGTGGAGCGAATATCCGGATATAGGGGAGATTATCCGACAACCGATAGCCGTCTACGGCGATACTTTTTTCGGCACCTGTTCGCCGCAAATCCCCGAAGAATACAGGAAAAACCTGAGCCCTAAGATCAAAAGCCTGCTGGAGTGTTCGAAGGAGAGCGACAACCCGATCGTGGTTGCGTATACGCTGAAATGATCGTAAAAACACCCGGGCAGAAGACCAAATAAGAAAGCATATGAAGCAACTAACAGCCACAATTATAGCCGCCCTATTCTGCGCCGCCTGCGGAACCACGCAACTAAAAAACAGCCCGGCATTGGAACTGTCTGATGTAGACGCAATTCATATCATGCCCGACACTCCGCTCCTGATCCGTGCCGACAATGCCAAAATCATCAGCACGGCTGAATTACTCGATATGGTCGAACAGGTCGACTACATAAAACTGGATTCATCCGAACCCATCGGTGAAATCTCAAAAATGGTCGTAACCAGAGACAAAATTTTTATACTGGATGCTCACATTGCACAGCAAATCTTTGTATTTAACAAAACCGGTAAGTTATTATTCCGTATCAAAAATAAAGGCCGGGGGCCGAAGGAATACATTAGTATCTGGGACATGCAGGTCGACACAATTCGGAATGAAATCCTGTTGAACGACGCCCTTGCGCGATCGTATCTCTATTTTTCCGCCGATGACGGACAGTTTATCCGCAGGGAAAAAGGCATTGCAAATTGTTATGTAGCACGTATCGACAGCCTATACGTAAATCTCCAAAACAACGGACAAGATTTTAATGATGAGGAAAACTGGGCGATACTCATTACCGATAAAGATTCGGTAATCTATAAAGGGTTCGAATTTAAACCGATCCAGGAAGGCGATTATATAGTCAACAGTTTTTACAGGGATAATGATGGAAGCCTTCTGTACACACCAATCAACTCCGACACTGTTTACCAATTCACCTCCCCAATGGCTGCCTATGCAAAATATGTAGTGTGTCAAGAAAGAAGCATTTGGAAACTATACAATGAAAGATTATCGGAACCAGAAATATGTAAACTCATCAAAGAGAGAAACTACACACGATATAGCGCCAATTTCCTTACAACAAAAAACCATGTATTTTTTAGCATTCAACATAAATGGAATGCATATATCACAAGTAGACCTTATTTTTGGGACAAACGTACTAATTCCATTTATGAATGGAAGATTAGCAAACCTTCAATCATATGTGATATTATCGGTCTGCCTCAAGCCTCTTACAACAATATATTCATTAGTACTTTTCCTTCCATAAAGACTCCGGAAGAATATAAAAACACATTAAATCCCCGACTCAAAAAATTACTGGACAATTCGAACGAGGGCGATAACCCCATATTAGCTTTGTATACGCTGAAATAGCCGCAGAAACTCTTGGTTCCATATTATTAGAAAACCACATGAAACAACTAACCGCCATTATTTTAACCGCCTTGATCTGGGCATGCGGAGCCCAGCCACAAAACGACAGCAGGGCATTAGAACTGTCCGACACGAAAATTATTAAAATCACCTACGACACTCCGCACCCGATTCGGGCCGATAATGCCAGAATTATCGGCATGGATGAAATGCTCGATAGGGTTAAATCGATCGACTATATAAAACTGGATTCATCCGGGCCCATCGGCGTAATAGACAAAATGATCGTTACAAAAGACAAAATCTATATATTGGACTGCCATACCGCACAGCAGATCTTCGTATTCGACAAAACGGGCAACCTGTTGTTCCGCATCAAGAACAAAGGCCGGGGGCCGAAGGAATACCTGAGTGTCGCGGATATGCAGGTCGACACCATCCGGAATGAAATACTTGTAAATGACGCGCTGGCCCGCTCCTACCTTTATTATTCCACCGATGACGGGACATTCCTACGGCGGAAAAAGGGAATAGCGAACTGTTATTTGGCGCATATCGACAGTTTGTATATAAATTATCAAATCCCAGGACAGGATTTTAACGACAATGAGAATTGGGCGATTCTCGTTTCCGACAAAGACTCCGTCCTTTACAAAGGATTCGCCCCGACACCTCTGCAAGACAACAATTTTGCAGTCAACAGTTTCACTTATGACTGCGATGGAAAGCTTTTGTTTACTCCAGTCTACTCCGATACTGTTTACCAATTTATGTCTGTATCCATAGTATCACCTAAATATGTGATCCACCAAAAGAAGAGCATATGGAATCTTTATAACCAAAAAATACCCCCTCTGGAAGTAGATAAGTTAATCAAGCAGAACAACTACACAAGATATGCGGGTAAATTTCTTGATGGGGAAAGTTATGCTTCTTTTGAAATAGCCCACAAATGGGAGGAATATATTACCCCCAGACCTTATTTTTGGGATAAAAGAACCGACATAGTGTTTGCATGGGATACTGCCAATGTGGATGAAGATGCAATTGTCCATGAAATTATCCGACAACCGATAGCCGTCTACGGCGATACGTTTTTCGGCACCTGTTCGCCGCAAATCCCCGAAGAATACAGGAAAAACCTGAGCC
>ENA-UOIY01002872-UOIY01002872.1-human-gut-metagenome-genome-assembly--contig:-P114-NODE-2872-length-11982-cov-5.550180_pt1 | contig 11982 bp, 9 predicted proteins | sample MGYA00242335_ERZ723882 | MGnify/ENA metagenome assembly ERZ723882
ATTGACGCAGGACGCATCTCTTCTTTTATTCTCTGGGGACCTCCCGGAGTAGGTAAAACAACTCTTGCACAGATCATTGCCAACAAACTGGAAACGCCTTTCTATACTTTGAGTGCTGTGACTTCCGGTGTGAAGGATGTACGCGAAGTGATAGACCGTGCCAAGAGCAATCGTTTCTGTTCGCAGAGCAGGCGGATTTTGTTTATCGATGTCATCCATCGGATCAGCAAGTCGCAGCAGGACTCTCTGTTGGGAGCGGTAGAGAACGGAACAGTCACGCTGATTGGCGCAACAACGGAGAATCCGTCGTTTGAGGTCATCCGCCCTCTCCTATCCCGTTGCCAGCTTTATGTACTCAAATCTTTGGAAAAAGAAGATTTGCTGGAACTTCTGCAACGTGCCATCACCACAGATGCCATACTGAAGGAACGAAAAATTGAATTGAAAGAAACAACAGCTATGTTGCGCTTCTCCGGTGGAGATGCCCGCAAGCTGCTTAATATATTGGAACTTGTTGTGCAATCGGAGACGGAGGAAACAGTTGTCATCACCGATGAAATGGTGACCGAACGCTTGCAACAGAATCCACTGGCTTATGATAAGGATGGAGAGATGCATTATGACATTATCTCGGCTTTCATCAAGTCTATCCGCGGTAGCGATCCTGACGGAGCGATCTACTGGCTTGCCCGTATGGTGGAAGGAGGCGAAGATCCGGCTTTCATTGCCCGCCGACTGGTGATCTCGGCTGCCGAGGATATTGGTCTGGCAAACCCGAATGCATTGCTTCTCGCTAATGCGTGCTTTGATACATTGATGAAAATCGGTTGGCCCGAAGGACGGATTCCTTTGGCTGAAACAACGATTTATCTGGCTACCAGTCCAAAAAGTAATTCGGCATACAGTGCGATTAACGATGCACTGGAGCTAGTCCGGTCAACCGGTAATCTGCCTGTGCCCTTGCATCTGCGCAATGCTCCGACCAAACTGATGAAACAGTTGGGATACGGACAGGAATATAAATATGCGCACAGCTATGAAGGTAACTTTGTCAAACAGCAATTTCTTCCGGACGAGCTGAAAGACAAACGGATATGGCAACCGCAAAACAATCCGGCAGAACAGAAACATGCCGAGCGAATGATACAGTTGTGGGGAGACAAATTTAAGAAATAAGTGTTCGTAAAATAAGTCACTCCCTTCTGTAAGAGAAGCCGAAAGCAAAATAAAGCAGTAGGAAACATTATAACATATTAATAATATTGAAATTGAAATGAAGATTGTAGTTTTAGACGGCTATGCCGCCAATCCCGGAGATTTATCTTGGGAAGGTATGAAAGTTCTTGGAGAATGTACAATTTATGATCGTACAGCTCCGGAAGAGGTATTAGAACGTGCAGCCGGTGCAGAAGCAATTCTGACTAACAAGGTAATCATCAATGCAGACCACATGGCTGCACTGCCCGAACTGAAATATATCGGTGTGTTGGCTACCGGATACAATGTGGTAGACACAGCTGCTGCAAAAGAACGGGGAATCGTCGTTACTAATATTCCTTCATACAGCACCGCTTCCGTTGCTCAAATGGTATTTGCGCATATCCTGAACATCACTCAACAAGTGCAACACCACTCTGAAGAAGTGCATAAAGGTCGTTGGGCTAATAACAAGGATTTCTGTTTTTGGGATACTCCATTGATGGAACTACGGGAAAAGAAAATCGGTCTGGTAGGACTGGGAAATACCGGATATACCACAGCGCGCGTTGCTATCGGTTTCGGTATGCAAGTGTATGCATTGACTTCCAAATCTCACTTCCAGTTGCCACCGGAAATCAAGAAGATGGATTTAGATCAGTTGTTCAGCGAATGTGATATTATCAGTTTGCACTGCCCGCTTACTCCGGAGACACGCGAAATGGTAAATGCACGCCGTTTGGGTATGATGAAGCCGACAGCTATTTTAATCAACACCGGTCGCGGCCCGCTTATCAACGAACGAGACCTTGCAGACGCTTTGAACAATGGCAAGATTTATGCAGCCGGAGTAGACGTGCTTTCTACTGAACCGCCTTGTGCCGACAATCCATTACTAACTGCGAAGAACTGCTACATCACTCCGCACATTGCCTGGGCAACCATCGAGGCTCGTGAACGTCTGATGAATATTGCAATCAGTAACCTTCAGGCTTACATTGCCGGAAAACCGGAGAATATAGTCAATAAATAAAAAGCGATATATCCGAAAGGATAGAAAAGGCTTATATATAAAAACTCCCCTCATTTAACTTCTCTACCATGACATAAAGAATTAAATAAGGGGAGTTTATTTGTTCCTACAAGAATCTCAATTCGAAATTCTATGTGGACAATTAATATGAGTGTCCTCCTTCATCCATTTCTTTCTCGGTAATTTTGTGACGATCGATACTACGCCAAGCATAGAAAATATATGCAATTACGAATGGAACAAGAATAGAGACATAGGCCATTGTCTTTAGTGTAAATTCGCTGGAACAGCTATTGGCTAAAGTTAATGAGCTTTGCAGGTCTGTATATGACGGATAATAAGCGGTATTGTTGTACCCTGCTACCAGCAATAAAGATAAAACAGTCAGTACCGTACCGATTCCCGTAAACCAGATTCCTTTATCAAACGTCTTTTTAAGCAATGTCTTTCCAATGCCGAAAAGAACCAGTACCACACCAATCAGGAATAAAGCCAACACTACCGGCATTTCGATAAAGTTAGTGAGATACTTATATGGCTGCATATAAATTTCCTGTGTATCCGGATTAACGGCAAAGCCATCAGATACCAATGTACGAATGACAAATGCCAAAAAGAATACTAGGAACAAGACTGTATTATTGCGTACTGCACGACGACATTTATCGGTCAGCTCTTTATCATCAATATTATTAATGAAATAGAGAGATCCCAACACACGGGCAAGGAAGAAGACAGCCAATCCAAGAATAACATTCCAAATGTTGGTCAGTGCATCCAATCCGTGCCAGCCATTTCCCCAATGACTGATTACCGGCATAATGGTATCTGTCATATTGGCCTTATTAATATAGAAATCAGAACCGGTAAAGAAAGTAGCCACTGCCCCACCAAGTAACACAGGACCTACCACTCCATTAATCACCAAAAAAGTCCGGTATGTCTTTTTACCTAACAGATTTCCGGCTTTACTCTGAAACTCATAACTGACAGCCTGCAATACAAAACTGAAAAGTATAATCATCCAAAGCCAATATGCACCGCCGAAACTGGTACTGTAAAACAAGGGGAAAGAAGCGAAGAAAGCTCCTCCAAATGTAACCAATGTAGTAAACGTAAACTCCCACTTACGTCCGGTAGAATTCACCATCATCTTACGATGTTCCTCGGTTTTACCCAAGCAGAACAACAAAGAATTACCTCCTTGTACAAACAATAAGAACACGAGTATGGCTCCTAACAAGGAAACGACAAGCCACCAATATTGTTGCAAAAATATATACATATAGCTAAAATATTAAGTAATGAGTAATAGGTAATTATCAATTCTCCGGTCCTTTTTTGATAGCCTTTACCATAATTCCGACACCTGCAATCAACATCACTGTAAACAGGAGCAGGAAGATAAAGAAAGTCGTTTGTACAGAGCTTACATCCAGTTTGGAGATGGCAGCCATTGTCGGCAGCATATCACGGATAGCCCACGGTTGACGCCCACATTCGGCAACCACCCATCCGGCTTGTCCGGCGATGTATCCCAAAGGAATTGTCAGCAGAGCAATCCAGTGCATCCAACGCATCTGGCTTAAATCTTTCTTATAGATAAAGAAGAGAACGACAATAAAGAACAGGATGAAGTATCCGCCCAAGATTACCATTACACGGAATGCATAAAAGTTCAGAGGAACATTCGGAACCAGTTGGTTCACATCTTTGATATATCCGTAACCGAAATATGGAATATTTTCCTGTAATACTTTATATGCAATTTGAGCATCTTCCTCATGTCCTGCACTCTTTGCTGCACGATAGGCAGCCAATGCACCGATAGCCGTTTTTCCACGTTCTATCTTCTCGGCAGCAGAAAGAGCTGTCGATCCGTCTTTCTGTTGATAACCACCCTCGATGATATTTGTAATACCAGGAACGTAGCCGTCTACATTACGTTCTGCAAGGAAAGAAAGCATGCTGGGGATTTCAAAACGGAAGAGGAAAGGATCTTTCCCATCGTTGTAAGTCTTCTTTTCCGGGTTCAACACTCCTATTCCAACCAGACCTACATTAGTGCCGCCTTCATACAGACCTTCCACAGCAGCCAGTTTCATCGGTTGCGTCTGGGCAATCTGATAACCGGAACCATCACCTGTCCAAACAGAAAGCAACGATGCTACTAATCCGAAAATCGCCCCAATTTTGATGCTGGCAAGCGCAAACTCACGATTACGTTTCTTCAGCAGATACCAACAACTGATGCCGACTACAAAAATAGCACCCAACACCCAGCCGGACAATACCGTATGGAAGAATTTATTGACCGCTACAGGTGACGTAGCCACTGCCCAGAAATCTACCATCTCGTTACGAACTGTATCAGGATTGAATTCCATACCTACCGGATGCTGCATCCATGCGTTGGCAACGAGAATCCACCAGGCAGAAATCGTAGCCCCCAAGCCTGTAAGCCAGGTAGAAGCCAAGTGGAAACGTTTACTTACTTTGCCCCACCCAAAGAACATGACGGCGATAAATGTGGCTTCCATAAAGAATGCCAAAATACCTTCAATAGCCAACGGAGCACCGAAGATGTCTCCTACAAACCATGAATAATTGCTCCAGTTCGTACCGAACTCAAACTCCAGAATCAAACCGGTTGCCACACCAATGGCAAAGTTTATACCGAAGAGTTTCATCCAAAACTGGGCAGTCTTTTTCCAAAATTCATTGCCTGTTTTATAATACAGCGTCTCCATGATTCCCATCACCACTGCCAGTCCGAGTGTGAGAGGAACAAAAATCCAGTGGTACATGGCTGTCATCGCAAATTGGGCTCTCGACCAATCGATCAGCGAGGTGTCAATACTTTCAATCATAATCCTATGTAGTTTAAGAGTTAAAAATCAGTAGATTTACCGGGGATGGCACGTTCTATCAGTTCGTTTCCCACGTATGTTCCCTTGTCGTCATCCGTAGGATGGTCACGGAGGAAATCAGGGAAAAAGAACATTTTAAGGATGAAGAACATAACGAATAATTTCAGCAGAATGATAACCCACAGGGTACGCCCCAAGGTCATACTACGGAAGCCCTCCAAATAGAAGTTCCAGATCGTAAGCAGTGTATTCTTCATATGTTGACGTTATAATTTGTAATGAGTACAAATATACAATTTTTATAATTAAAACAAACAACTAGTCAAAAAAGTTGTGTGATTTGTTGTGTTTTTCTTCAAAAACCTGCCTATCGACAGAAAAAAAACATTTAACGGCGAAATTACGTCATCCGTCTATCGTTTTTGCGGCATATATAATATGTACGTACCTTCGCTAACAGTAAATCAATAGAAGTATGAATATGATAAATGTAAGAAGATTGACAGTGATGACATTTCTTGGAGCAGGTATGCTGTCCGGCATATCTGCCCAAGTTTCTCCGCTGCAAGTCGATACGCTGAAAGAAACGAAAATTCCGGCTCAATGGGATTTGCAGTCATGCATCGACTACGCAAAAGAGCAGAACATCACGATTCGCAAGAACCGGATCACTGCGGCCAGCACGCAGATTGATGTAAAGACAGCTAAGGCTGCCTTGTTTCCCAGTCTTTCGTTCTCTACCAGCCAGCAGGTGGTGAATCGTCCGTATCAGGAGACGAGTAGTCGGGTAAGCGGCAGCGAAATTATCAGTAGCAATAGTAAAACGAGCTACAATGGTAATTATGGACTGAATGCGTCGTGGACTCTATATAATGGTAATAAAAGACTGAAAACCATCCAGCAGGAAAAGTTGAACAATCAGGTAGCCGAACTGGACGTAGCGACTTCCGAAAATAACATTCAGGAATCTATCGCCCAAGTGTATATCCAGATTCTTTATGCAGCCGAGTCTGTCAAAGTAAACGAAAGTACCCTGCAAGTCTCTATTGCGCAGCGTGACCGCGGACAGGAACTTCTGAACGCCGGAAGTATTGCTAAAAGCGACTTCGCCCAACTGGAAGCACAGGTGAGCACAGACCGATACCAACTTGTCACAGCGCAAGCCACTCTTGAAGATTACAAATTACAACTGAAACAATTGCTCGAACTGGATGGGGAGAATGAAATGAACATCTACCTCCCTGCCCTGTCCGACGAAAATGTACTGGCTCCGTTGCCTACCAAAAAAGATGTGTACATTAGTGCATTGAGTCTTCGCCCGGAGATTGAAGCTAGCAAACTTAATGTAGAGGCTTCCGAACTGGGTATCGGTATTGCCAAATCAAGTTATTTGCCCACAATCAGCCTTAGCGCAGGAATCGGAACCAACCACACCAGCGGCAGCGACTTCACTTTCGGAGAGCAAGTGAAAAACGGATGGAACAATTCGATCGGATTGTCTGTCAGTGTGCCGATCTTCAATAACCGTCAAACTAAAAGTGCCGTACAGAAAGCAAAATTGCAATACGAGACGAGCATGTTATCCTTGCTTGACGAACAAAAAACTCTGTACAAGACCATCGAAGGACTCTGGCTGGATGCTAACAGTGCACAGCAACGTTATGCAGCAGCAAACGAGAAGTTGAAGAGTACACAAATCAGCTATGAGTTAATTAGCGAACAGTTTAATCTGGGAATGAAGAATACCATAGAACTTCTTACTGAAAAGAACAACTTGCTACAAGCACAGCAGGAACAGCTTCAAGCCAAATATATGGCCATACTGAATACGCAGTTGCTGAAGTTCTATCAGGGAGATCAATTAGCATTATAAATAAAAGCATAATAAACGAATGAAAACGAAAAAGATTATCTTAATCGCTGTGGCAGTCGTTGTGGTAGCAGGTGCAGGAATCTGGTTCTTTGCAGGTTCACCGGCCAAGCACAAAGTCACCTACGCCACTGCCTACGTGAGCAAAGGCGATATTTCAAATTCGGTCACTGCTACCGGAACCATCGAACCGGTGACGGAAGTAGAAGTCGGTACGCAGGTTTCCGGTATCATCGACAAGATTTACGTAGATTACAACTCGGTAGTAACCAAAGGACAGTTGATTGCCGAAATGGACCGTGCCACATTGCAAAGTGAATTGGCATCACAACAGGCAACGTACGATGGTGCAAAAGCCGAATATGAATATCAGAAGAAGAATTATGAACGTAGCAAAGGCTTACACGAAAAGTCACTGATTAGTGATACGGATTTCGAACAGGCCCTCTACAACTATCAGAAAGCGAAAAGTAGCTATGATAGCAGTAAGGCATCGCTCGCAAAAGCAGAACGTAACCTGGCTTATGCTACTATCACCTCACCGATTGACGGAGTAGTCATCAGCCGTGATGTGGAAGCAGGACAAACCGTTGCTTCCGGATTCGAAACTCCGACACTGTTCACTATTGCTGCCGACCTGACACAGATGCAGGTAGTAGCCGATGTGGATGAAGCTGATATAGGCGGTGTAGTAGAAGGCCAGCGTGCCAGCTTCACGGTAGATGCTTATCCGAATGATGTATTCGAAGGCGTAGTTACACAAATTCGTCTGGGAGATGCAAGCAGTACGAGCAGTACAAGCACCACCACTACAGTAGTTACTTATGAAGTTGTAATCTCTGCTCCCAACCCTGATTTGAAACTGAAACCTCGTTTGACAGCTAATGTCACGATCTATATTCTTGATAAAAAGGATGTGTTGTCTGTCCCGAACAAAGCACTGCGATTCACACCTGAAAAACCGTTAATCGGTAATAATGACATCATAAAAGATTGCGAAGGCGAACATAAACTCTGGACTCGTGAAGGAACCACATTCACCGCTCATCCGGTAGAAGTAGGAATCAGCAACGGTATATCTACAGAAATTATCAGTGGCATTTCCGAAGGAACAAAAGTAGTGACCGAAGCTACCATAGGAGCAATGCCCGGTGAAAATGTGGCTGCTGAAGGAAATCAGGAAAGTGGCGGAGAAAGAAGTCCGTTCATGCCTGGCCCTCCGGGAAGTAAGAAGAAAAAATAATTATTCAATGTGCCAATCCGTTATTGGCACATTAACACATTAATCACGATGAAAAAAGTAATTGAAATACAAAATATCAAACGTAACTTTCAGGTAGGCGACGAAACCGTCCACGCATTGCGGGGCGTTTCGTTCAATATCAATGAAGGAGAGTTTGTTACCATCATGGGGACTTCCGGTTCGGGAAAATCCACGCTGCTTAATATATTAGGCTGCCTGGACACCCCGACCAGTGGAGAATATCTGCTCGACGATATTCCCGTACGTACGATGAGCAAGCCTCAACGTGCAGTACTAAGAAACCGGAAGATTGGCTTCGTGTTCCAAAGCTACAACTTGTTACCTAAAACGACGGCTGTAGAAAATGTGGAACTACCGCTTATGTACAACTCTGCCGTGAGCGCTTCCGAACGCCGTCGCCGCGCCATCGAATCCCTACAGGCTGTAGGATTGGGAGACCGTCTGGAACATAAATCCAACCAGATGTCCGGTGGACAGATGCAACGCGTTGCCATCGCACGCGCATTGGTCAACAATCCGGCAGTGATTCTTGCCGACGAAGCGACCGGAAACCTCGATAGCCGTACCTCTTTCGAGATACTTGTACTGTTTCAAAAGCTTCATACAGAGGGACGTACGATTATCTTTGTAACACATAATCCCGAACTTTCGATATATAGCTGCCGGAATATCCGTCTGCGTGACGGTCAGGTTATAGAAGATACAACCAATCCGAAAATTCTGTCTGCTGCCGAAGCGCTGGCCGCATTGCCGAAAAACGACGAGGATTAATAATTATTCAATGTGCCGATATACTAATGTGCCGATTGCTGTACAATAAACAGGTTGGGTGACTATACCTTCAGGAAATTGCCCCATTAGTATATGGACAAATTAGCAAATTATTCATTATGAATGGAACTAATTTATTTAAGATAGCTCTCCGGGCATTGGCGAACAATAAGCTGCGTGCTTTTCTCACCATGCTCGGTATCATTATCGGTGTTGCTTCTGTCATCACGATGCTGGCTATCGGACAAGGTTCGAAGAAAAGCATCCAGCAGCAGATTTCCGAGATGGGATCGAACATGATTATGATTCATCCGGGAGCCGATATGCGTGGAGGTGTCCGGCAAGACCCGTCTGCTATGCAGACTTTGAAGCTTGCCGACTACGAAGCCTTGCGTGATGAGACAAGTTTCCTGTCCGCCATCAGTCCCAATGTTTCATCATCGGGGCAACTCATTGCCGGAAACAACAACTACCCAGCTTCCGTGAACGGTGTCGGAACAGAATACCTCGACATCCGCCAGCTGACTGTTGAAAACGGAGAGATGTTCACAGAGGCCGACATACAGAGTTCGGCGAAAGTATGTGTGATTGGAAAGACTATAGTAGACAATCTTTTTCCGGACGGAAGTGATCCGGTAGGTAAGATTATTCGTTTTAGTAAAATACCGCTTCGTGTGGTAGGTGTGCTTAAAGCCAAAGGCTACAACTCTATGGGACAAGACCAGGATGCAGTAGTACTTGCGCCATACACCACAGTGATGAAACGTCTGCTTGCCGTTACGTATTTGCAGGGAGTGTTTGCCTCTGCCCTTACCGAAGATATGACGGATTATGCTACTGACGAAATCAGTACGATCCTCCGTCGCAACCATAAGCTGAAAGCCTCGGATGACGATGATTTTACCATCCGTACCCAACAGGAATTGAGTACAATGCTCAACTCAACCACCGATTTGATGACAACCCTGCTGGCTTGTATCGCAGGTATTTCATTGGTAGTAGGTGGTATCGGAATTATGAATATCATGTATGTATCCGTTACGGAACGTACCCGTGAAATCGGTCTGCGTATGTCTGTCGGTGCACGTGGAGTCGATATTCTAAGCCAATTCCTTATCGAGGCCATCATGATTAGTATCACGGGAGGTATCATCGGAGTGATTATCGGTTGCGGGGCTAGCTGGATTGTCAAGAGCGTAGCGCATTGGCCTATCTATATCCAGCCGTGGAGTGTATTCCTTTCCTTCGCAGTATGTACCGTTACGGGCGTCTTCTTCGGATGGTATCCGGCTAAGAAAGCAGCTGATTTAGACCCGATAGAAGCCATCAGATACGAATAATTGATTGACAACCGTCGGTTGTCAATTAAAAAAATTATCTTTGTCTTTATGAAACAAACCTTTACATCCGCACGTCGTCCCCTGGAGATACTGATACACATTATCAGCTGGGGGATTATGTTCGGTTTCCCGTTCTTCTTCGTTGAACGTGGAAACGGGAACATTAACTGGATGGCCTATATACGCCATCTTGCTGTACCACTCTCTTTTATGATTGCGTTCTACGTGAATTATTTCATTCTTGTTCCTCGTTATCTGTTTCAGAGTCAGGCCAAAAGATATATCGTCTACAACATTATCTTTTTATGTGTCATCGGCATTTTGTTACATCTCTGGCAAAGCCTGACATTCGATCCGTCATTTGCACCCAAAGCCAAAAGACCGGGTATGCCTCCGGGATGGCTATTCTTCCTTAGAGATATGTTGAGCCTCGTATTTACTATCGGCCTAAGTGCCGCTATCCGTATGAGCGCGCGATGGACGCAAAATGAAGCTGCCCGCAAAGAGGCGGAACGAAACCGTGCGGAAGCGGAACTGAAAAATCTGCGAAACCAACTGAACCCTCACTTTCTGCTGAATACCCTGAATAATATCTATGCACTGATTGCATTTGATTCGGACAAAGCGCAACAAGCAGTTCAGGAGTTGAGCAAACTGCTTCGTTATGTGTTATATGATAACCAACAAACGTACGTTCCTCTCTGTAAAGAGGTTGATTTTATCCGAAATTACATTGAACTGATGCGCATCCGCCTGTCGGCCAATGTACAGATGATTACTAAATTTGATATTCAGCCTGACAGTCAGACGCTTATTGCTCCGCTTATCTTTATCTCATTGATAGAGAATGCTTTCAAGCATGGCATCTCCCCTACTGAATCGAGTTTCATCAGCATTCATCTTTCGGAGAATGATAAGGAAGTGATTTGCGAAATCCGCAACAGTAATCATCCAAAGACAGTGGAGGATAAAAGTGGCTCGGGTGTGGGACTGGAGCAAGTCAGCCGCCGGTTGGAGATTCTTTATCCCGGGGCTTATACCTGGTCGAAAGGTATCTCAAAAGATGAAAAAGTATATGAATCGAAATTAAGTATCAAGATCAGAGAGTAGATTTCAAAACATTGAATATAAAAACTTTAGATATAAAATAGTATGATGTTACGTTGTGCAATTGTTGACGATGAGCCGTTAGCTCTTAGCTTGTTAGAGAGTTACGTGAATAAAACCCCGTTCTTGCAACTCGTAGGAAAGTATTCCAGTGCGGTTCAGGCAATGAAAGAATTGCCTGGCGAAGAGGTCGATCTCCTGTTTCTGGACATCCAGATGCCGGAGCTTAATGGTTTGGAGTTTTCGAAGATGGTAGATCCGCACACCCGCATTGTGTTTACTACCGCTTTCGGACAGTATGCCATCGACGGTTATCGTGTCAATGCACTCGATTACCTGCTGAAACCAATCTCCTACGTCGATTTCCTGCAAGCTGCCAACAAAGCCCTTCAATGGTTCGAACTTGTGCAGAAACCGGAAGAGATAGACAGTATTTTTGTGAAAAGTGACTACAAACTGGTGCAAGTGGACTTGAAGAAAATCATGTATATCGAAGGACTGAAAGATTATATTAAAATATATACGGAAGA
>ENA-UOIY01002881-UOIY01002881.1-human-gut-metagenome-genome-assembly--contig:-P114-NODE-2881-length-11933-cov-23.361004_pt1 | contig 11933 bp, 9 predicted proteins | sample MGYA00242335_ERZ723882 | MGnify/ENA metagenome assembly ERZ723882
TCAATCCGCTGATGTGGCTCAGCTATATACTGCTGTGCCGGGATATTGAACTTGCCTGTGATGAAAAGGTTATCAGGAAGATGAGCAATGAGCAAAGAGCCGATTATACACAGGCACTTGTGGCTTGCAGCGTCGATCGCCGTTTGATTACAGCGTGTCCCCTTGCTTTTGGTGAAATCGGAGTAAAGGAGCGTGTAAAGTCCGTGATGAACTATAAGAAGCCCGCATTCTGGATTGTTTTGGCTTCCGTAATTGTCTGCGCTGTGATTGCAGTCTGTTTCCTGACAAATCCAATCGGGTTCCAATTCGATGTGTCAGCCAACACTATTGTTTCTGCAAATCACTTTGATATGAGAAATGCGGACGATCCGGTTGCCATTGAAATGACCCCGGCACAGATCGGTGAGTTAAACTCCCGTCTGGCTGGAGTTAAAAACTGCAAGCGTAGCGATAAATATGCCGGGCTGACGCCGGGATATCAGATCAGTGCGCAGATGCAAGATGGAAGTTATATCAGAATCAGCGGATATAGCCTTTCTGATAACACAATGGTGGACATTGAGCAAAGTGGCAAGCGGTATGCGGTGTCGGACAGGGAGTTTCAGGAATATCTGAGCCGAATCTGCGCCGGTGGAGATGTTTCCGCGGCATTCGATTTGCAACCGCTTCGTGTGCAGTATCCGGAATACTTCGATCTGGATGCGTCCGCAGGACTGGATGTCTATGTCTGGCAGATGGCTCCGGACAGTTATTACTTTGGCTTGCTTCCGCATACGGCATCTCCAAGAGACAGCACTGCACAGGAATTGCTGGCGCTTCGCGGTGCAAGTAGTGAGCAAATGCGGTATATTCTTGCCGCGTATGCGCTCGATCCGGATGATATCCATGTCATTCCGTGGCAAAATCCTATTTCCAGCTATATCCCGGAGTGCTGGATTGTCACTGAAAACGGAGAAAGTCTGGAGGAAAAACAGGCGCAGTACATAGAAACAGTCAGCGCCATGCTTTTTGGAGAAGGGGACACACTGCTGCATAACGACTACCCGATCTACGATTCCATCGTTTTCGACGTAGATGGAGACGGAATAGATGAGGTCTGCGTTCTCGGTTTTGGGCGAACCTCCGGCCTTTTCACCTTTACCTTCCGCGCCGCAGAGATTGGGGCAGACACGCTGAAATACGATACCCTATTCTGCACGGAATGGTATGATTTATCCTTTATCCGCGGGGACGACGGCGTTGTCCGTGTGCAGGGGATTGACCAGAAGGAACCTCCGCAGACGCACCTGTTTGATATTGCCGTTGTTGATGGCAGCATACAGCTAACCGAGGACGGGCAGAGTATTTCGCGCTATTAAGATCCTCCCCATGATGCAATTTCATATTTTGGTCATTCCATTCTGCCACAAATGAGCTGACCATCGTTGTAATAGCGAGGACTTGAAAGTCCTCGCTATTAGCATACATCGTCGTGCAGATTGTTTTTCTCTGTCACAAGCTGGATCAGCTCATAACACATTACGAATGTCAGGATAGGGGGATTTGATTGGATAGGATTTGATATCTCCGTACTTGATAAATCAGTTCTTGATGGATCGTTACTTGATCTATCTTTATTTAATTGGGCGGGTTCTTCCTGAACAGGCGTGAGCAATGTTTGATTTACCTGTACGGGATTTTCCCGTACAGGTTTTTCCTGTGCAGGTGTCGGCTCTTTGGGCTGCTCCAGAATGGTGTATTCGATAGAGCCGAGCTGCCCGTTTGCGCTGCGGACACGCGAACGAATCAGATAGCCGTGCGCCTCCAGCTCCCGGATGCCGCCGCTGATGCTGTCAATGCCATCCTTGCAGATACGGGCAAGGCCCTTCATGGTGTAGTCCCAATTCTCCGGCAGGGACAGCATGAGAGATAAAAGCCCTTTCGCTTTCAGCGACAGCGACATATCCCGCAGATGGTGATTCGACATGACCGTGTAATCACGGGTCTTTTCGATACGGAATACAGCCATCTTTGCACCTCCTTCCTCTGGTTTTGATAAGTGTTGATTTTCGGTGTTTTCTCCGCCTGTATGCCTCCGCAGCCTACTACATGGGAAAATACTCACGCCCGCTTTGGAACGCAAACCACAGCGGATAAAACAGCGGTTTTTCCGCCCTAATCTCAACACCTTTGATGGCGTTCACTTGGGTATAGAAAAAGGCGACTGTTTTTCAACAATCGCCTTGAATTTGATGACTGAATATGAAGTTACAAGCAAGAAATTTTGTTGTCCGAAAGCCAGAAACCGTTGATATTACTGCGCTTTTTGAAAAGTTCTGTATCGCCACTCGGACCAGATCAGTTACCGTTGTTGATACCATATCAACAACGGTAATTTTTTATTTTCCACCGTCTGAGGAGCGGCTTTTGCGAAAAGCAGGGCTTTTCCCGAATATTTCCGGCCATCGGCGCGATGTGCGCCCGGATTTGCAGCGGCCATGACGAGTCTCTCCGGAACTTAGCAAAACGGCAATCGTTATAAGAGTAGAAACGATAAATGATTATTTTCCATATAGAAACCCGCCGAAGGCTGAGATGCTGCTCTGAGCCTTGGACGGGTTTTCGCTTATTGCCGTGGGACAGAAAGAACAAAAAGGACAGAACCGGGCTGGTATTCTCAGTAATTCTTGATACCCTTATTATCTCACAGGCGCCGTTGCTTTCACAGGACGTCATTTATTATGCGCTTACGTTATCATTTACGAAATTTCCGCATAAAACGAAAGCGTGCGGAAACTGAACATCCCTTGCCCATAATTGTGGATTGGTACGGCTTGACTATGATGAAATATTCAAAGTCTCTTTGCTGATTCGGAAAAATTTGCTTGAATCAGCAAAGAGACTTTGACTTACTTTGCACATTGAACATCAGTATCACCTGATTCATCAAAGAGCCATCCGAATCAGCAAACAAAATACCAAAGTGCAAACAGCAAAAACTGATTGCGCTATTGCTTGATCGAAAGTGTGCCTCAGAAATCTGACTCCACGAAAATATTATCGGAAAACTGGAACGGAAAAAGTTTTTAATGCGAATTTCAGCAGAAAAAATCAATATTTACTAGAAAACATTCATAGTGTACCATCAATAATCCTTGACAAAAATTGATTTTGCGGATATTATATTGAAAAAGGAGCTGATCTCAATGGCGATTACAACAAAAGAGAGCATTCTCAAAGTTCTGAGTGCTTATAATCCGTGGTGGAAAACCGGGACAGTTAGCCCGCAGATGTCAAAAACCTACAAGAGGTTTGCATTCCACGAAGCGATGAAGCGGTTGACGGATAAAGGAATTCGCCGCTCTGTGGTTTTGACCGGGACGAGACGCGTTGGAAAAACAACCATCCAATACCAAATGATCGAAGCGCTGTTAAAGTCAGGTGTGGCACCGCAGAAAATTGTTTTTATTTCTTTGGATCATCCTATGCTGAAGCTCAGCCAATTTCAGGATGTGCTGGAGTGCTATCATGAAAATATCTATGCAGAGCAGGATGTCTATTACTTCTTTGATGAGGTGCAGTACGCACAGGACTGGGATCGATGGTTAAAGATCATTTATGATACACAACCCAACACCCGTGTTGTTGCAACCGGCTCTGCCAGTCCGGCGTTGATGAAGGGCAGCAGAGAAAGCGGTGCCGGCCGTTGGACTGTTATACAAGTCCCAACGATGTCTTTTTATGAGTACTGTGAACTGCTGGATTTGGATCGCCCCAATATTGCCTCCGATTTGAAAGTAACAACATTGCTCCACAAAAGTCAAATTGAGCGGACTCAAATTATGATGCAGCTTTCCAAGGTTCAAAATCATTTTATGCGGTATTTGCAGGTTGGCGGTTTTCCGGAGTTGGCATTGGCTGACAATGATTTGATGGCGCAGCAGATCATGCGAGAAGATGTTGTGGATAAAGTTCTGAAGCGTGATCTTCCCTCGCTGTACAATATCCGTAACGCAACGGAGCTGGAGAGAATTTTCTTATACCTCTGCAATGTATCTTCGGAAATTGTATCGATTGAGGCAATTACGAAAGAACTGAACGGTGTATCTCGCACAACTGTAGAAAACTATATTCAGTATCTGGAAAGTGCAAATTTGATTTATCAGAGTTGGCCGGTTGATATGGCAGGGAAAAAGGTATTAAAGGCGCGTCCTAAAATTTATATCGCCGATGCGGCAATTCGGAATGCTGTTTTGATGGATGATTCTGTTTTGACGGACCCTGTTGAGATGGGAAAGATTGTTGAAACGGCTGTTTACAAGCATGTCGCTGCGTTTTACTATCAATATGCCACATCTGTTGGTTACTTCAGGGGCGGTAAGAAAGGAAAAGAAATTGATATTGTGGTGGACTATCCTAATACGAAAAACATCCTCATTGAAGTTAAATACAGAGAAGGTGCGCCAATTGCGGATGATGATGCGATCGTAGAATTGTGTGAGGAATCGTCGGCAGCAATCATTATAACCAAGAATGCGGACGATTATGGAGTTCATAACACAAAGTGCGGTAAAGATCTACTACGAATTCCTGCATTTGCGTTCCTTTATTTGCTTGGGAATGCAGAAAAACATGGATATCGCGGAATTGAACAATAAAATAGGTTATATTCTGTCCTTTCCGTCCGCAGTGTCCCAGCCCATCAAAACAAAACTCATAAAACAATGCACCATGCCTTCAAAACATGGTGCATTGTATCCATGAGCGGTAGATTTGCCAGATCTGCACCGCCTGTCCGTTCGGCAGGCGGTGCTTTTTGCCGTTTTCCCGTTCCTCTGTGTATCTGTCCCCCACTTCCATTGTCCCGGTGCGTCGGGACGAACTCCGTGAAAATGTACTGCGCCTGCTCCGTGCGCGTACAATTGCCGTTATCGGCAAAATTCAAATATTGCTTCATAAATTGTTCTTTATATTTTGCCGATAATGTGCTATACTATCCCTGTGCAGAAAGTGAGGGATCTCTATGAAATATATTTTTGTCGCGGAAACGGCGAAAAGGTGGGGCGTTTCCGAACGCAGCGTGCGAGGGTACTGTGCCGAAGGAAAAATCGACGGTGCATTTCTGACCGGAAAGACATGGAACATACCCGAAACCGCGGAGAAGCCCGATCGCATGAACAAGAAAACCGATACACCAAAGACCCTTCTTGAGGTGCTGAAAGCCGAAAAAGCGGCGAAGCTGCACGGCGGTATTTATCATAAAATCCAAATCGATCTGACCTATAACTCCAACCACATGGAGGGCAGTCGCCTTACTCACGATCAGACGCGCTATATCTTTGAGACGAACACCATCGGCGCATCGGACGGGACGGTCAAGGTTGACGATGTGGTCGAGACCGCCAACCATTTCAAGTGCATTGATATGGTGATCGACAATGCCAATTATGCTCCGAGCGAGGCGTTCATCAAGCAGCTGCACGCCGTTCTGAAAAACGGAACTTCCGATTCCCGCCTCGACTGGTTTGCCGTCGGGGACTACAAGAAATTGCCCAACGAGGTCGGTGGCATGGATACCACTGCGCCGGAGAATGTCGGCTTGGAGATGAAGAAGCTGCTTGCCGAGTACAACGCTATCACGCGCAAAACCTTTGACGATTTGCTCGACTTTCACTACCGCTTTGAGCGCATCCATCCGTTCCAGGACGGCAACGGCAGAGTCGGGCGCCTGCTCCTTTTCAAAGAATGCCTGCGGAACAACATCGTGCCGTTTATCATTGAGGACGACATCAAGATGTTCTACTACCGCGGCTTGAAGGAGTGGCAGAACGAGCGCGGCTATCTGCGTGATACCTGCCTTTCTGCACAGGACAGGTTTCAGAAGTATTTGGACTATTTCCGAGTCCCGTATGACAAATAAGCAAAACCGCCCCTGTGCGATACAGAGGCGGATTGCTTTTTCGTAATAAACCCGTGCGTCTATGCCGTAAAAAATCCCGCCTGCACAAGCAGGCGGGAAAATTTTTGCTCTCTTTTGTGTTCGGGAGGTTTTCTCCATCCCCCGGCTCACATGGCCGCAGCCTCGGGGCTGCGGAGCTGGAGCTGCAGGCGGTCGGCGATGAGGGCGATGAACTCGCTGTTCGTCGGCTTGCCCTTCGTGTTCGACACCGTGTAGCCGAAGAAGCGCTGCAGCGTCTCCAGGTCGCCGCGGTCCCACGCGACCTCGATGGCGTGGCGGATGGCGCGCTCGACGCGCGAGGGCGTCGTGGCGAACGTCTTGGCCACCTGCGGATAGAGCACCTTTGTGATGGCGTTGATGACATCCATGTCATTGACGGCAATCAGGATCGCCTCCCTGAGATACTGATAGCCCTTGATGTGCGCAGGGACGCCGATCTCATGAATGATCGAGGTGACCATGGACTCGATGTTGGCGTTGCGCTTTGCTGCGATGGCGGGTTTGCGCGAAACGGCGCTCTCGCAGATCTCGTCGAGACGCTCCACGACGGCGCGGCAGCTGCATGGTTTCAGCATGATATATTGCACGCCGAGCGTCATAAACATTGAAGACACATATTCCGTTACGAACTCCACCAAAACCAGAAGCTTTGGCTTTGGATCCAGCCCGGCCGCTGCCTTCAGCACGGACAGGCCGTCCGCCTGCGGCAGCATGAGGTCGACGACCAGCAGATCCGGTTTCAGCTCTTTCAGCAGGCTGATGGCGCGAACGCCGTCACAAGCCGAGCCGACCACGGAATACCGATTCGTCTGCTTCAGGGCAACGCCGAGCTTCCCACAAAACTCTTCGCTGCCGTTTGCCAGCAGGACCCGATACATTTTTTCCATGTAACAACTCTCCTCCTCGTAGATTCTCTCATTTCCGCATGGATGTACAAGCGGTGCTTCTAATTTAACATATTCGGCCCGCTTTTGCAATGACTTTCCCTGAAAATGTCTGCTTTTTCGTCGACGTTCTTCGACAAACATGCGGAAACGGCAGAAAATATGATACTCTAAGAGGAAAAAGGTGAAAAAATATTCTTATTCACGGAATTACCGTGAGACGTCCCGTTATTCCGCGTGATCGGTCGAATTTTCATTGCGCTGGCTGAGCCAGATCAGCAGCACGGCAATGTCCGCGGGCGAAACGCCGGAGATGCGCCCGGCCTGCCCGATGGAGCGCGGGCGGATGTCGGCCAGCTTCTGCCGCGCCTCGAGGCGCAGCCCGGCGATGGAGGCATAGTCCGCATCCTCCGGCAGCAGGCGCGATTCCTCGCGGCGGAACGCCTCGATCTGCTGCTCCTGCCGCTGGAGATACCCCGCATATTTCACCCGGATCTCGACCTGACGCGTCACGGCCGCCGGAAGCTCCGGCCGCTCCGGGTCGAAGGGAGCAAGCTCTGCATAGTGCAGCTCCGGGCGGCGCAGCAGGTCCGCCAGGCGCGCGGAGCTGACGACCTCCGCCGAGCCGCGCGCCTGCAGAAACCCGTTCAGCGCCGGACCGGCGGGCACGCCGGTGTGCTCCAGCCTGCGCTGCTCGCGCCGGACGGCCTCGTATTTCTCCGCGACGGCCTGTGCCTGTTCGGCGGGAATGAGGCCGATGCGATAGCCGATGGGCGTGAGCCGCTCGTCGGCGTTGTCCTGCCGGTGCAGCAGCCGGTATTCGCTGCGCGAGGTCATGATGCGGTACGGCTCCTCCGTGCCCTTCGTGACGAGGTCGTCGATGAGGGTGCCGATGTAGCCGTCCGAGCGTTTGAGCACCAGCGGCTCGCGGCCGAGCAGCTTCAGCGCGGCGTTTACGCCCGCCACAAAGCCCTGCACGGCCGCCTCCTCATAGCCGGACGTGCCGTTGAACTGGCCCGCGCCGTAGAGGCCGGGCAGCTTTTTGCACTCGAGCGTCGCGGAAAGCTCCGTCGGGTCGATGCAGTCGTACTCGATGGCATAGGCCGGGCGCAGCATTTCGGCGTGCTCCAGCCCTGCGATGGTGTGCAGCATGGCAAGCTGCACCTCCTCCGGCAGGCTCGTGGACAGGCCCTGCAGGTACAGCTCGCCCGTCCCGAGGCCGCACGGCTCGAGGAAGAGCTGGTGGCGCGGCTTGTCGGCAAAGCGGACGATCTTCGTCTCGATGCTCGGGCAGTAGCGCGGGCCGACGCCGGTGATGGAGCCGTCGAACAGCGGGCTGCGGTGCAGATTCTCGCGGATGACGGCGTGCGTGCGCTCGTTTGTCCACGTCAGCCAGCACACGGCCTGATTTTTCGGCGGCTCGCGGGTGGAAAACGAGAACGGCTCCGGGTCGTCGTCGCCGCGCTGGACCTCCATTTTCGAGAAATCGACGCTGCGCGCGTTGATGCGCGGGGGCGTTCCGGTCTTTAACCGACGCATCCGCAGGCCGAGGGCGCGCAGGCACTGGCTCAGCTCCGGCGCGGGGCGCAGGCCGTCCGGCCCGGAGTGCAGAACGCACTGCCCGGTGATGACGGTGCTGTCGAGGTACGTCCCGGCCGCGACGATGACGGCGCGCACGCGGTATTCCGCGCCGAGCTGCGTCACAACGCCGCTGACGTGCCCGTCCTCCGTCCGGATCTCCGTGACGGCAGCCTGCTTGAGATAGAGGTTCGACTCGCGCTCGAGCAGGCGCTTCATATGCTCCTGATAGCGGCGGCGGTCAGCCTGCGCCCGCAGGGAGTGCACGGCCGGGCCCTTGCCGCGGTTGAGCATGCGGTACTGGATGCAGCAGGCGTCCGCCGCGCGGCCCATTTCGCCGCCGAGGGCGTCGAGCTCGCGGACGAGATGGCCCTTGCCCGTGCCGCCGATGGCCGGGTTGCAGGGCATGTTGCCCACGGCGTCCAGATTGATCGTGAACACGACGGCCTGCAGCCCCAGCCGCGCGGCCGCAAGACCGGCCTCGATCCCGGCGTGGCCCGCGCCGATGACGGCAATGTCATAATTTCCTGCAAAATAGCTCATTTACGCTCATCTTTCTTTCAAATCACAGCGGTGACTGCTTGATCTTTGCATAGCGGCGGGGATAGGCCGGGGGCGTCGGGCGCTCCTTGCGGATGACGATGACGCAGCGCGGCGCGCCGTCGATGTCATAGGTCTCCGTTTTTTCCACGCGGCCGCCCAGCCTTGCGATGCCGCGCTTCGCCTCCTCCAGCTCCTCGGCCGCGGCGGCGGCCTTCATGGCGAGGAAGTATCCGCCCGGCTTCACGAACGGCAGGCACAGCTCCGCCAGAATGTTCAGCCGTGCCACCGCGCGGGATGTGGCAATGTCATATTGCTCGCGCGCCCTGGCGGCATAGTCCTCCGCGCGGGCACAGACGCACTGCGCCGGGACGCCCATGTCCCGCAGTGTCGCCTCCAGCCACGTCACGCGCTTGCCGAGGCTGTCGAGCAGCGTCAGGTCGAGGCTCGGCTCGCCCAGCTTCAGCGGCACGCCGGGGAAGCCCGCCCCGCAGCCGACGTCGATGACGCGTTTCTTTGCGAACGGCACGATGCGCAGCAGCGCGAGGCAGTCGGCAAAGTGCAGCTTCGCCACGGCCTGCGGCTCCGTGATGGCCGTCAGATTCATGACGCGGTTCTGCTCGAGCAGGCGCGCGCCGAATTCACACAGCTTCTCCGCCTGCGCCGCCGTCAGCGGCACACCGAGCGCTGCGCAGGAATCCAACAGGGTTTGCAGCATATTACGATACCTCCCGGTAAACCTGAATAACAATGCCTAGGTCGCAAAACGTTGCCCGGCCGGGGATCTGCAGCACGCGCACAACGTCATACGCCATGCCGAGCGCCGCGCTGAGGCAGCTGAAGCAGGCCATTGCCGCGGGCCAGAACCACACGAGCGGCACGCGCGAAAGCACGGCCCACAGCGCCGCGCCTACGAGCACGGGCGGGAGCAGCCGCACAGCAAGCATGGCAGCGCGGCCCAGCTCCGTATTCGAGCCGACGCACGGCCGCAGGGAGAACACGGAGCAGAACGGCCTCCTTCGGCCGAGCAGGGCCAGCAGCGGCCACGGCAGCAGATAGAGCACCCACTGCGCTGCGAGCGCGATGACGATGCTTCCCAGAACGGCGCGTGTCCACCGGCGCATGCCGCCGTCTATGAGCGGCTCCAGCGCAGCAGGGCCGCGCCATTTCCAGAGCAGGACAAACAGGCCAACGGCGAGCAGCGCGCCGAGCACCCGCAGGACGCGCCGGTGCCCGCGCTCCATGGAGAGGGAAATTTCCTCGATCTTTTCCTTCATATTCGCTCACTTTCCGACACAGAATCGCTCAAAGATGCGATTTGTGATATCCTCGCGGACCGTCCGCCCCGTGACCTCACCGAGGGCGGCCATGGCCTCCTCCACGTCCGTCAGAACGGCATCCGGCGTGACGCCGAGGCAGAGGCCCGTTTTCGCCCGTTCGATGGCGCGGGAGGCGCGGTCGAGCGCGCCGAACTGGCGCGGGTTGGTCAGGAGGGAGCCGTCACAGGCGTTTCCGCCGAGGAACCAGCCCTCGAGCAGGGCGGGCAGGGCGTCCAGCCCTGCGCCCGTGCAGGCTGAGACGGTCAGAACGGTGTCGAACGGCAGCTCGTCCGGCGAGACGGCGGCGGGCAGGTCTGATTTGTTGCACAGTGCCAGACTGCGCGGGGCGCATTTGGCCGCTTCGATGGCGCGGCGGTCCTCGTCCGTCAGGGGCTGCGAGGCGTCGCAGACGAACAGGGCCAGCTCCGCTTCGCGCGCGGCCTGCTCCGAGCGGGCCACGCCGAGGGCCTCGATGGCGTCCCCGGCCTCGCGGATGCCGGCCGTGTCCGTCAGGCGCAGCAGCACGCGGCCGACGCGCACCGGCTCCTCGACGGTGTCGCGCGTCGTTCCGGCGATGTCCGTGACGATGACGCGGTCATAGCCCGCCAGCCGGTTCAGCAGCGACGATTTGCCCGCATTCGGCTTGCCGAGCAGCACGGCGCGCACGCCCTGCCGCAGGTGGCGGCCCTTTTCATAGGTCGCAAGCAGCTCCCGCAGGGCCACGCCCGCGCGGTCCAGTGCTCCGCTCAGCTCCGCCGCGCCGAAGTCCTCGATGTCCTCGTCCGGATAGTCGAGCACGGCGTGGAAATGGCTGCACAGGTCCGTCAGCCCGTCATAGACTGGCTCGATGGCGCGCTTGAGCGCCCCGCCGAGCTGCCCTGCGGCGTTCGCGGCGGCGTCTGCCGTTTCGGCGTCAATGAGGTCGACGACGGCCTCGGCCTGCGTCAGGTCGAGCTTGCCGTTCAGGAAGGCCCGGCGCGTGAATTCGCCGGGTCCCGCCTGCCGCGCCCCGGCGGCCAGCAGTGCCTCCAGCCCGGCGGCCAGCATGGCGGGCGAGCCATGGCACTGCAGCTCAACGGTCTCCTCGCCGGTGTAGCTGTGCGGCGCGCGGCACACGACGCCGAGGCACTCGTCAATGACGCGCCCCTGCCGGTCGTGCAGCAGGCCGAGGACGAGACGGCGGTCCGGCGCGTCCGCAAACGGCTGCTTCGGGGTGAAAACGCGGCCCGTCAGCGCGGCGCAGCCGGGCCCGGACAGGCGGAGAATGCCGATGGCGCAGGGCGCGCGCCCTGTTGCGATGGCAGCAATGATGTCAGACATGATGTGATCCTTTCGGTAAGTGCGGGAAAAGGAGGGTGAAATGTGGAGAGTTGAGAGCGGAATGCGTAAGGCTCCCAAATTTGTCATTGCGAGGGCGCTTCGCGCCCGTGGCAATCTCGGGAAGGCAGTTACGATTTCGCCGGGAGTACCCTGTTATCCGGCTGTGTACCGCGAGATTGCCACGTCGCTTCGCTCCTCGGAATGACAAGTCGGAGGTGCGTGCCATTTTAGCGATGGCCTGAACCTATCGGCAGCGCCTGCAATGCCCTCTCAGTCACCTTCGGTGACAGCTCTCCCAAAGGGAGAGCCAAGGGCGCTTCGCGCCTTGCCATGACACGGGAGGGAGGCGCTTGC